>PDWI01010825.1_pt1 | contig 10136 bp, 2 predicted proteins | sample 1430891 | NCBI WGS metagenome assembly PDWI01 (sample SAMN01162508, study PRJNA174530) | Oral metagenome, whole genome shotgun sequencing project. | biome: Marine environment; feature: Marine mammal; material: Swab sample of the gingival sulcus; isolation source: swab sample of gingival sulcus... | reverse complement strand
ATGCTCCTAACTGATAACCATAAATCTATTGCAAAACTATTTGACAAAAATTTTTGTTCCAAAAATTTAATTGAGGTGTCGCATTGATAAAGTCAGGAGAGGGAATAATCGAAAAAATTGTTTTACTATTGACGATTATATGGTGCATAAAAAAAGGTTACCCGAAAAATCGGATAACCTTTTTTTTAGAGTGTTAATGTTTTATTGAACAACAAGTTTCACAACTTTAATTGTATTGTTATCATTAACTTTAAGTGTATAAACTCCTTTGGCAACATTATTCAAATCAATAGCTTCGGTATATTCGCCACTTGATTTTACTCTGTTTTGTTTAATGATTTCACCATTAGTGTTATATATACAATAAGTAAAGCCATTTTCAGAATAAACATTAAGCGTAAACAATCCGTTGCTTGGATTTGGATATACCGATAAGTTAAATGCTTCGTCAATACCGATTGAGTTATTGCAGCTAACAGATACGTTCCAATTTTTGGTTATACTGCTTTGTGCTGTTACGGTATAAACAACCGGAGTAGTAGAGCTTCCTGTAAAATTAACGGCAGTAACTCCTGAAGTTTGAGGAGCAGAACCGATGCTTGCACTTGCATTTGCCGATAAAGTAAATGCAGGAACTAATGCTGTTAAATCAGTATTTGCAGGCATAATAACATCAATGGAAGCATTTGCAGCATCTATTGAAGAGCTTACTTGGTTAGGAATATCAAATGCAACAATTTCGGCTGCATCCGAAGGAGTGGATTGATCTTCGTAAATGCGTACATCGTCAATGCTCCAATCAAAGGTTTGACTGCCTCCGTCGTTAAAGTTCCAGCGAACCATAAGGCTGTTTTGTCCTTGAGCTATAGCAATATTATAAGTAACGTGTTTCGGGTTTTGCAATGAACCTTGAGTAGTTGTAAAGGCTTTCACAACTTGCCAAGTCGTACCTGCATCGGCAGAAACATAAACCGTTGCTACATCGCTGGTAAATTTATGATAATAATGCTCAAACTCAAGTTTTAGAGTTCCGGTTACATTTGAAATATCAATAGGACCAACAATAAGGTCGGAGTTTGTCATTCCATCGGCACCTACAGCAAAATCGTTAATTTTCATATAACCGTTGTTTCCGGTAGTACTATTTAAAGCACTATCTGTCATATAAGTCCACTCGGCACCATTGCTTCCGTTTAGAGATGTTGACCAAGTAACGGGTAGTCCGTTTGCAAAATCTTCTTCAACAGGTAAAGCTAAAGGAGTTGGTGTAACTTTAATCATAGCAGTATCTTTTGCAAGAAGTGTACATTTCGATAGAATATTAAAATCATCTGCCAAAGCGGTATATGCGTTTAACACAATGTCATAGCTATTAGGATTATTTAATCCGTTAACTTTAAGAGTAAGGGTCTCATCGGTTTTTGTGTTAAGAGCCTCTCTTGTTGCAGAGGTTGTTTCGCTTATCCATACGGGTGTTTGAGTTGCGTCAGATGTTATTTGTCCGATGTTTGCACCTCCAATTTCAATATCAACGGTTGCACCGTTTGGTAATGCCGGATTTATTACTAACATATAATCAAGCAATAAATTGGCATCTAAATTTTCATTGAAAGGTGTAGGATAATCTACGGCATAGTCTATCACATTTTCTTGCACTATACCTTCTTCATAAATGATTAATCCTGGAGTAGCGGTAATGCTTGTTCCCAAAACGGCTTCATTTAATGCTACTTCATCGGGTGTCAAAAGATTAAATAGTACATTATCAACATACAAATTGTTGTCTCCGTTAGTTTCTGTTGATTCTCCGTAGAATGCAATTTTAACCAAACCGGTATATGCACCAAGTGAAATTTCAACGTGTTCGCCGGATCCGTTAGGAATGTTATCAAAAACGTATTCGGAACCTGTGTTGTCGTACAAGCGTAATGTATTAGCTTTTAACCATTGGTTCTCGCCTTCGGGTTTAATAAGAACAGCAAATTTATCATCCGGAGCAGGGTCGCCAAAATCTGTATTACTATATTTGGTTTTTGACAAATCAAATTCAAGGATAACCGGAGAAGAGCCGTCTCCCAAATCCACTGCTGATGTTATTAACCAATGCCTTATATTTGTTCCATAAATGTTAAGTCTTGCACATTTTGTAGAGTCTGAAATATTAGAAAAATCATCATCAGCCCAACCATAAGAGTATATTTCAAATGCTACGGTATCGGCAAGCAATCCTTTTTTCATTGTCCAATGTGCGGGAGGCACAATTCCATTGTTAAAAGTTATAAGTGTGTCGGGTATCATTGTATAATCAACACCTATGCCGGAAAGGGGTATGGTATAAGTATTCATATCCACATCGGTAAATTCAAGGTCAGCTGTTTTTTCTCCCACTGATGATGTCGGAGCGAAACTTACTTGAACCGTTAAATTATCTCCGAGTTGATTTGAGATGGTATCGTTTAACGCATCAATAACATTAAGGTTAAAATCTGCAGCATCAGCACCAATAAGATCAACACCGGTTATGATAAGGTCGCTGACACCAAGATTGGTTACAACAACTGTTTCCGAAACAGAAACCTCGCCCAACTCAACTTCATTAAAGTTAAGTGCCATGGGTTCAACTTCAAATAAAGCTCCGGTTGGTATTGTTTCCCAAGTTACATTATCCATGAAGATATCTTGAGAAGTCGCTGAAAATTTTGCTTTGAAACCAAAATGCCATGTCGTATTTTCCGATACGCTTACAGAACTTAAATCAATGAAAAATTGGCTGAAATCTGTGGTTAAACTAACAGTATCCACAGCAATAAAATTATCGGCGTTAATTTCATCGGTAAAGTAGCCGGTAATTATTTGAGCACCTGACGAAGAACCTCTGGCATAAAAACGTATTCTGGTATTTTCAGGACTTAATCTAGTCGGAGGAGAAACAAGCATATAAGCTTCGCTCAGATAATTATCAGGATAAAAATCGATAGAGTTTGGTGCACTTTTAGAAGTGTATGAAACTGTTTCTATTGTTGCATAACTTGATGTTGCAGTTTTTACAGTTTCCCAACCAAAGGTAATCTCAGGAACTGTTGTTGTTTCCGGGTTGTCAAAGTATTCTTTAAACGGTAACTCGGTAATGAATAAATTGTATCCTTTTCCGTTTAGCATAATAGAATCAATACCCTCGGAATGTGCAACATATACTTTTGCACTTAAATAGCCTTCAATCGTTGGCATGAATTTAACATCAAAATTGATATTTTCAGCACTGCTATTGATTAAACCTGTCGGGAAAGTCGGGAGATTACTGATGCTAAACTGATTGGCATTTTCTCCTCCAAGGTAAATACTATCAACCGTTAAGGTACCAACACCTATGTTTTTAACAGTGAATGTGTAATTGTTGGTACTGTCTAAAAAGGTAACTCCAAAATTATGTTCTTCCGGTAAAAGTTTACATATCGGATTATCAGGACCATCTTCAAACTGCAAACGAATATCCGGTCGATATTTATGAAGGGTACCGTCCGGTGGAGATGCAGGATCAGGATTATTACTATCATTATGATATTCTTTACTCATATTTTGGGATACAGCATGATTATAAAAATAAATACTATAATTATAACTTGATTTGTTTTCATCAAAAGCAATCACTAAGTTGTCAATATTATTGTAAACAAAAGGTTCATCTAATATAAATTCTGCCCAACCGTCGCTATCTTCTGTCGGGAAAGTCTCAGAATAAGCAACTTCGGTAAGGTCTGACAATGGAATCCAGTCGCTTAATTCGCTTAGAGTAGTATATCCCATATAAATTTTAATATCTCCGGCATTGCTTAATGCTCCTGAGGTTTTACGATAATAAAGTTTGGTTATTTGCATATTATCTTTCATTATCTCATTCTGCAAATAAATACTTTGAGAGTAAGAATAACCCCAATTATAACTCATAGGAAGAAAATAACCTGATGCAGTACCTTGTCCGATTTCCACCATATTTTCAGGCAATATATAATCGGAGTGTCCCGATAACGCAATTTGTACGCTACCGTTGGCATGGGTAATGGTTAAAGTATCAGTATGTTCTCCGATTGCTGTTGGCAAATAAGTAACACTAAACGGATAAACTTCGTTGAAAGCAAGGCTTACATCACTTGCCATAAGCGAAGTGCTAAACATTTCATTGTTTGTAAATACTGCATCGGTAATGGTAAGGGTATCAACTCCAATATTTTTTATTTTAAAGATGTTTCCGGAACTTTTACTTTGATTTCCCGGCACCATACCTGCATCCCAAGATAATAAGTTGATGTCGAAAACAGGTTCAGTTGGTATTTCTTCCCAAACGACATTATCCATATAAATATATTGATAGGTTCCCGAAAATTTTGCTTGGAAACCAAAATTCCATGTAGTATTTTCCGGTACGTTTACTTGACTTAAATCAACTATAAATTGCTCAAAATCTGTTGTTACATTAACAGTATCCACAGCCATAAAATTATCGGCATTAATTTCATCGGTAAAGTAGCCTGTAATTATTTGAACACCTTCCGTAAAAGTTTTAGCGTAAAAACGTACCCTTGTATTTTCAGGACTTAATGCAGTTGGAGGAGCAATAAGCATGTAAGTACTGTCAGGTTGACTACTACAACGGAGCTCTATGCTATTAGGAAGAGTTTTTACGTCTTCCGAGTCGTCAGAGTAAGATCTTATTTTTGCATACTCTGTGGTTGCCGTGTTTATACTGTTCCAACCAAGGGTAAGTTCAGGCACTATGGTTGTTGTTGAATCATCAAAATACTCACTGAACGGCAAGGCAGTAATAAGTTGGTTGTATCCTTTCCCGCTTAACATAACAGTATCAATGCCTTGGGAATGTTCAACACAAATTATTGCACTTAAATCGCCTTCTTCAGTTGGTGTAAAAGCAAGATCGAAATTAATTTTTTCAGTAGTGCTGTTAATTAAACCTGTCGGGAAAGTCGGTAGATTACTAAGGCTAAATTGATCGGCATTTTCTCCGCCAAGGTAAATATTAGTAATCTTTAAGGTATCAATACCTACGTTTATCACAATGAATGATTGATTACTTGTACTGTCTAAAAAGACGTTTCCAAAGTCATGTTCTTGGGGTAAAATTTTACATACCGGAGTTGTTGGAGCATCTTCAAACTGCAAACGAATATCCGGTCGGAATTTACGAAGGGTACCCTCCGGTGGATAGGCAGGGTCAGGATTATTACCGTCTGAATGGTATTCTTTACTCATATTTTGAGATACAGCGTGATTATAAAAATAAACACTATAATCATAACCCGGTTTGTTTTCATCAAAGGCTATAACCAAATTTTCGCTATTGTTATAAATAAACGGTTTGTCTAATACAAATTCTGCCCAACCTACGCTATCTTCTGTCGGGAAAGTCTCTGAATAAGCAACTTCGGTAAGGTCTGACAATGGAATCCAGTTGCTTAATTCACTTAGGGTAGTATATCCCATGTAAATTTTAATGTTTCCTGCATCTTCTAATGTTCCGGAAGTTTTTCGATAATAAAGTTTGGTTATTTGCATATTATCTTTCATAATCTCATTTTGCAAATAAATACTTTGAGAATAAGAATAACCATAATTATATTTCATAGGAAGGAAATGTTCTGACGATGATGTACCTTGTCCGATTGCCACCATATTTTCGGGGACTACATAATCGGAGTGTCCCGATAAAGCAATTTGCACACTACCATTGGCATGGGTAATGGTTAAAATATCGGTATGTGTTCCGGTTGTTGTTGGCGAATAAGTAACACTAAACGGATATTCTTCTCCGGCAGCAAGGGAAACTTCGTTTGGCAATGAAGTGGAAAACTCTGCATTGTTTGTTAATACCGCACCGGTAATATTAAGTGTACCCCCTCCGAGGTTTCTTATTTTAAAGATATTTCCGGAGCCTTTGCTTTGATTTCCGGGTACCATGCCGGCATCCCAAGCTAATAAGTTGATGTCGAAAACAGGCTCGGCTGGCAAATCACCAAATTCAAAACGAATGTTTGGTCTTTGATTTAAGACAAATGCATTGGCTACCGAATTAGGGTCAATGGGAGCAGTATTATTGGTTACAAGTCGGCTAAAGCTTTCTTCGGTTGCCGTTTGATAAAAAGCATCGCCGGCAGTATATTTGCTTGAATCCCTATCTAAAAATGCAATCACTAAATTGTCGATATTGTTATACACAAAAGGATTGTCTAAACTTATTTCCACCCAACCGTCGGCATTGGGAGCAGCAAAGTTGCCGTCAAAAACCTGAATAATTTCAGTTCCATTAATCCATGCATTTTCAAGGGAACTTTTCGTGGTATGCCCCATGTAAATTTTAACGGAATCGTTTTGAGCGGTTGCCGTTTTTTGATGATAGAATATTTTATGTATGGCTTGATCTGCTACATTTATTTCATTTTGTTTGTAAATGCTTTGTGAGTAAGAATATCTGTCGGCGGGAGACATGGGTAAATGTTTTTCTAAATTTTCAGTATCCCAACCGATTTCAACTACGTTTGCAGGAAGTTCGTAATCACAATTTCCATGCAACATAATGGTAACATTTCCACCATTGGTTTCAATCACAAAGGCTTGTTCAAATGTTCCGATTTCGGTTGGTGAAAATGTAAAAGTGAATTCGTAGTTGAATCCTGCACTAAGGTTTACATCGGCAGGAACAAAAGTTGTACTAAATGGTGTTCCCGAGAGGTCGGTAATACCGGAAACGGTTAATGGCTCTGAACCATGGTTGGTAAGTTTAAATGTTTGTGATGTTTGTGAAATCCCGACGGGACGCATGCCTGCTTGCCATTCTGAAAAATTTGTTACCGGTATTGCTTGAGCGGGAACTTCGGCAAATATTAAACGAATGTTGGGGCGGTAAGTAGAAAATCCCAAATACGAACCGCCGGTTGGTGGATTTGCAGGGTCGGGATTAATATCGTCATTATAGAAGTACCTACTTATATTTTGTGAGGCTTCATGACAATAAAAATCATCAGCATCTGTATTACAACCAAGCTTATTTTCATCAAAAGCGATCACTAAATTATCAGCATTGTTGTAAATAAAAGGTTCATCTAATATAAATTCTACCCAACCATTGGCATCTCCTTTCGGTAAAGTAGCGATATAATTGACTTCGGTAAGGTCAGAGAATGGTATCCAGTCACTTAATTCACTTAAGGAAGTATGTCCCATATAAATTTTAATATCTCCTGCTTTATCCCATGTACCTGAAGTTTTTTGATAATACAAATGGGTTATCATAGAATTTGTCTTATCAATTTCCGATTGCAAATAAATGCTTTGAGAGTAAGAGTAACCATACCAAGGTTCCATTGGAAGATGTGTATTTTTTAAATTTCCGGTTCCGATTTCAACCAAACCTTCGGGAGTTTCAGCCGTAATCGGAATTTGAGTAAGTCCTTGGTCGGTAGTAACATCTAAACTTGCGGTTTTTACTCCTCCGCCTTGAGGCGTATATTGTAACGAAACATTAAGTTGATTGCCTGAGTTTGCCGTTAAAGTAAAAGGCAAGTTTTCCGAAGTATCGGTTATTGAAAATTCGGCAGCATTTGCTCCCGTTATTTCAAGGTTGGTTACATTTATGGTTTCAATTCCTGTATTTTTTAGGCTGACTGTTTTTTCTTCGGATACTTCATTTTCAAACACCATGCCTAAATTTATGGTTGCCGGGGCTGCTGTCAACACCGGACCCGTAGGTATCTCTTCCCATGTAAAGTCATCAATGTAAATGTGTTTATTGGTACCGTTAAAATCGGCTTTTATAGCAATATAAAAAGTACCGCTTTGTGGTGGTGCTGCACTAATATCAGCAATATACTCTTCCCATTGGTTTGTTATGCTTTTGTTGACAAGGTTAGTATATGTTGACGGATTGTTAGGGTCTGTCATAATACCAACTTTTACGGTTTGAGCATTAGGAAACATGGTATTTGCTTTGGCATAAAACCTCACTCGTGTTCCGGTTGTACTAATGGTTGTACCCGGAGAAACAAGAATAAAATCACTTGTTTCGTCGTTCCCGTTTGATAGTTTTACTGCATTGTCGGCAGAATGGGAAGTCGAAGATTGAACGGTAACGCTTCCCACATCGCTGTTGGTAAAATATGTCCACCCTACGGGATTTGGATTGGCATCCCAATTTTCGAATGCAGGCAACGCGGTAATGTCTAAAATCGATTTTAATTTTAGATTTGCAAGTGCGAATTTCACACTTTCCCTTTTGTCTTCTTTGTGATTATCAGACAATGCATATACCTTCGTATTGCTTGATAATGCAAAGAGGAACAAACCCAGCAAAGCCAGGTTAATCAGATTAAATTTTCTCATAGCACTAATTTTTAAAATGTTCGCAAAAATTACATAAAAAATTTGGAAATTTCAAATAATGCCTAAGGAAATTTCATAAAAGAAATAAAAAAATATTGGTTATCAATCTTTAAATCTCAGCATTACGAAATAACATCAATTAAGACAAATAGGTTTTAGGTGTTGGGTATTAGCAATTAGCAATTAGTAATTGACAATTAACTCATTAACTCATTATTACTTCACCCAATCGGCGTATTTAAATGAGCAATTTTGATACGATTCATCAATTTTAACGTAAGTTGTTTTCAACGTTTTGTTAATCCATTCTTTCATTTTCTTTTGCTGTTTTTCAGACAAAGTTATTTCATAAAAACGTTGGTAATCGTCTTTTAAATTGGCTTCGTGTGCCTCATTTTTTTGTTCAAGTTTAAAAAATTTGAAAACCGATTTACCTCTAAAATCGCGTGTTTTTATAATTTTAGAAATCTCTCCTTTATTCAATTGTTTCAGCACGTCTTTTGACAAAGGGTCAAGTTGAGCTTCTTCAAACCACGATTTTCCGGTCATCATGTTTAACATGGTACCGCCACTATTGGCAGAATTTTCATCTTCAGAATATAATTCGGCGGCTTTTTCAAAAGTTAGCGAATCGTTTAACACTTTGGCACGAACCTCTTCAAGCTCTGCCTTTGCTTTGTTGTTGCTTGCCATATCGGTACGCGGGCTTACTAAAATATGACGAACATTTACCAAGTTTCCTTTACGCTCTATCAATTGTAAAATATGGTATCCAAATTCGGTTTCCACAATTCGGGAAACATCTCCGGGAGCTTTTAAGTTAAAAGCAACCGCAGCAAACTCAGGCACTAAATCGGTTCGTGCAAGAAAACCAAGCTCGCCTCCGTTAGGAGCAGAACCGGGGTCGTCGGAATAAAGCACAGCCAATGTTTCAAAGCTACTTCCGGCAAGTATACGATCGCGATAACCATTGATAACATCTTTGCAACGTTTTCGCTCGGCATCACTTACCTTAGGGTAAATTACAATTTGTTTTATTTGATAACTCGTTGACAAATACGGAATGCTGTCTTGCGGAAGACTTTTAAAATATTTTTTCACTTCAGACGGTGTAACATCAACATCCATGGTTAATTTTCCCTGCATACGTTGTGTTAAAATCTGTTCTTTTATCATATCGCGGAAATCGTGTTTTATTTCATCAACGGTTTTTCCGTAATATTCTTCCAATTTTTGTTCAGAGCCAAGCTGATTAATGTAAATACTCAAACGGCGATTTAATTCGCTGTCAACCTCGGCAGGCGTAACTTCAACACTGTCTTCTCGGGCTTGTTTCAGCAACAATTTTTGGAACAAAAGTTCTTCCAACACATCGCAATTCAAATCGGCTTCGTTATAATACCTTTGACTTTTCATTTGCAAAACCTGTGTTTCTATCTCCGACTCTAATATTATTTCATCACCAACCACAGCAATTACCTGATCAATAATTTCTTGTGCATTAAGCTGTCCGAAAGCAACAAGCAACAATACAAATACTACTTTTTTTACTGTTTGCATAAATTTAATTTTCTTTATAAATGATATTTTGCTTATTTGTAGCATCTCGATTAAGATTATTAAGCAAATTTGTTACCAAATCTTCTTTCCGCTGATTAATAATTATTTCATTAATTTCAGCTTGTACAAGATTTAAAGGTACGGTATCTCCTATTTCTTTTATTTCATCAATTTTCACTAAAAAACGA
>PDWI01010822.1_pt1 | contig 10138 bp, 8 predicted proteins | sample 1430891 | NCBI WGS metagenome assembly PDWI01 (sample SAMN01162508, study PRJNA174530) | Oral metagenome, whole genome shotgun sequencing project. | biome: Marine environment; feature: Marine mammal; material: Swab sample of the gingival sulcus; isolation source: swab sample of gingival sulcus... | reverse complement strand
GCAGCAGGATGATGACGCCGTTGTCCCTATCCTTCTGGCCGGCCCCCCACTGGCTGCCGATCTGGGTGGCGAAGTCAACGGGGGCAAGGCCCTTGTAGTCGGGTACGGTTACGATGAATATCTGGATGGTGGTGCTGTCCATGTAGCGGCGTAGGGCGGTCTCCAGGCGCTGATTCTCCGCGGGGGTGAGGAGGTGGGCAGAATCGTTGACGAGGGACTCCGGCCGGGGGAGGAGCATCTCCTCAGCGTGGATAGCAGGGGGGAGCAGAAGGGCTAGCAGGAGGGGAAGGAGTACCCTCCGTAGGGTGGTCTTGGCTTGATGTCGTACGCTTGATGTATACATGGCCCCTGGCGTTTTCTCCATATGCGGATTGATAGGCAAAGATACGCTTTTTCGCAGAGTTGGTGTCCGGGTACGTAACCTTTGGGAGCATTGTACGTAGATAAAGATACACCTTAGTATTTTCAGATCTACAAAAGCTATACCCTCATGGCTAAAATCACCCCCACCAGGCCGAAGTACTGGCGCAAGGATAATCCCGTAGTATACGTTGTAGTGGACAGGATGTATGTCCGCGCTCGGGCAGAGAGCATTTACAATCCACGGACGGTGCTCCAGCAGCTAAACCGGAATAAGATGAGCGTTGCGAGCCGGTTTCTGGCGCAGATGCAACCGATGGTGGCGAAGGGTTTTCAGGGTACGATGACGCATCGTCCGGGCTGGCAGCCGCGGCGGGTGGGTGCGTACCACGTGGCCCTGGGGCACCTACTACAGGCGGGGATGCGGAAGGGGGCGGATGGATGGACGATAGACTATGCGAAGGTACAGCTCTCGGAGGGGAATAGCCTGGCTGGGCGGCCAGTGAAGGCTCGGAGGGATGGGCGGGAGATGAGCATCAGCTTCCCGAAGGGGCTACCGAAGGGGACGCGACGGGTTCGCATGGCGCTGCACTCGGCCAAGGCGGGGCGCACGGTACACGTGAGCTTCGATGCGCCGAGGCAGGGGGAAACGGTAAGGATTAGCCTCCCGAAGTGGGCCGCAAGCGGTGCGCTGCACGTGTACTATACGGTGGACGTGAAGGGGAAGTCCCGCTGGGGGAGCGGGTACCTCCTCCTGGCGAGCGGGCGCAGCGGGCGGCGGAGCTTCGGACGTGGAGGCGGGCTGGGATATGGGGCGGTTCGTGCGTACGAGGGGAGGCTAGATGGGCAGTTCAAACACCTTGCCGGGGAGCTGACGAACCACCCCCTGCATCTCGAGGTTGAAGAGGGTGGCGTTGAGCTGTCCTATGGGGGTTCCGAGGGTACGGGATAGCTCGTCGAGGGCTATGCTGCCGGCGGTGCGTATGGCATCGATGATGCGCTGCTCGTCCTCGGTGGGCCTATAGAAGAGCGAGGCCTCCATGGCGCGCTGGCGGGCGGGGGTCCACCCCATCCCATTGATGAGGTCCTCGGCCGTTTCGAGGAGTGTGGCCTTCCTGCGCTTGATGAGGTCATTGCATCCGGTGGACATTTCACGACCGACGGTGCCCGGAAATGCGAAGAGGGGGCGCAGCATCTCCTCGGCGTTCTGGGCGGTAACCATGGCGCCCCCCTTGACGGCGCTCTCGGCTATAATGGTGGCGGCGGCCATGCCGGCTATTATACGGTTTCGCTGGAGGAAGGTGCGAGGGTCAGGCTTTCGGGTGGAGGGGAACTCGGTGATGAGGCCTCCGTTCTCCAGCATGCGTGCGGCCATGTCCCTGTGCGATGCGGGGTAGAAGTGGCGGAAGCCGTGGGCCATGACGCCGATGGTGGGTATTCCGTGCTGCAGCGCCGCCCTATGGGCCTCCCCGTCAATGCCGTGGGCGAGTCCGCTTATGATGCATAGGCGCTGCCCCTGCTGGTGTAGCTCCTGAACGATGCGTGCGACCATCTCGCGCCCGTAGGAGGTGGCGCGGCGCGTGCCCACAATGCTGATGCTCCTCTTGCCCAGCTTAAGGGGCTCAGGGTTGCCACGGTAGAAGAGGACGAGGGGCGCATCGGGGAGGTCGCGGAGGAGGGGCGGGTAGAGTTCGTCGGTGGTCTGGAGCATGAGCAGGCCGCTCTTCTGGCAGAAGGCTATTTCGCGTTCGGCGGCCTCCAGCGCACCGGTGGCTGAGGCTATGGCCCTGGCGGTCTGCTCGCCTATGCCGGGTACATTCTGCAGCTCCCTGGCCGTCTGGCTGAAGACGGTGCTATAGTCGCCGTAGTAGGCGCGTAGCTGGCGGGCGAGCTTTGGGCCTACGCCGGAGATGTGCGTCATGGCGATGGCGTAGCGGAGCGCGGCGGCTGTGCTCCCGCTAGTATTCTCGCCGGCTGGGGGTGTATTCTGCTCTGTGGACATATGGGGCTATGGGCTCGGTTGGCTAGGCTTGCGGGGTAAAACCCTTGCGCTTGGCGTACTTCTCGAGGGTGGCCTTCAGGAGCTCCTGCTCCTCGGCGCTGAGGATGGCGAGGCTGACCTTGGGGTATACGTAGGTCTGCGTGCCACGGCCCTGCCATATGAAGAAGTATCGCCGTCCCATTCCCTCTCGGGTGAAGAGGTAGCTGTCCACCTCGTTGAGCGGAATTTGGAACTCCTCCTTCCGGCTGCTGAAGGGGCGGATCCGATAGTGGCGGATGAGGAGGCGCCCGGGGACGATGGTGTCGGAGACGTAGACGTACTCGTAGTCACGGACGATGTAGGAGGCGTACCAGAGGATGTAGAGGATGGGGAGGCCGATGTAGATGTAGGTCCGGTTGATGCCGTGGTCGTCGAACCAGTAGCGGAGGGGGGAGAGGTGTATGACGGCTACGATGATGATGATGATGATGGCGAGTAGCTGCTTGGCCATCTGTAGGCGCATGGTTCGCTTTCCTGTGTCTATGAGCATGTCCTAGGGGTTTTACGTGTTTACTGTAGGGGGTATCGCAGCCAGGTGATGCGGTAGACTATGGCGGCGTTCTGGGGTATGTTCTTCCTGTCGCCCATGAGTCCGTAGGCGAGGTGCGGGGGGATGATGGCTATGGCCTGCTGGCCCGGGGCCATGCGCTCGACGACCTCCTCGAGGCCCATGGGGGCATCCCGCTTGCCGAGTACGAACTCAAAGGGCGCAATGGTGTCGGCGCTGGCGCAGGGGGTGTCGTCCAGGAGGGTTGCGGTGTAGGCTATGGCCACCCTTACGCCCTCGGCGGCCTGCTGGCCTATGGGCTGGCCGGATATCCTATAGTAGAGTCCCTGGCCGTTGCTCTGGAGGCTATCCATGGATTTGCGGCGCATGTAGGCCTGTATCTGGAGCTCGCTGCGGTTGGCGCTCAGCTCGTTGGCCCGCTCGAGGTCATGGTGGAGGGTGGCAGCCGGCGGCTGGGCTGGCTGAGGGGGTTGGGGAGGCTGGGACGGATCGCAGGCCACGAGGGCAAACAGGATAAGCGGCAGGATGGCCAGCGGACGTAGAAGGGAGCGAGTAGGAATTTGGGGCATAAGGCTGGGGATTAGTCTTCTAGGTCGATGTCGTCGGTGAATAGGCGGGGCAGGTCGGAGGGGGCAATGATACCCACGAGGGCTGACTGGGGCGTTCCCTCTGCGGTTACGAGCAGGGACTGGAGGTACTTGCCCTTCTCTATGCTGCTGCGGAAGAGGTATACGGCATCGGCGAGGCTGGCATTGCGGGGCACTATGGCATACTCGTTCTGGGAGCAGAATGGTAGCACGTCCTCAACGGTTCTATCCATGAGGCGCTCGAGGGGCAGGTCATTAGCCTTCTTCTCGGGGTGGGCAAGTATGCTGGCTATCCACTTGGTTATGCTCTTGGCGGTGATGAGGCCGCAGACGCCGCTGCGGTCTATGATGGGGCAGCGCTGGAAGTTGCGCTTTTTGAATGTGGTAATAACCTCGGCCAGGGGCGTATCCTTAGGGACGTGGAAGGGATGGGTGGTCATGTAGTCGGCGATGATAGGGGGCTTGGCCAGGTAATCACGGATGCGCTCTATCTCCTCGACAACCTCCATGTGGGGCTCAGCGATGACGAAGTCCTCGCGCATGTTGTGCACGATGGCGTTGCGTAGCTTGGCGAACTGGCGTAGGGTGTGGTAGTGCAGGCGGACCTGGGCATCGTTCCGCTTGAGCATGTTGAGGATCTGGGCGAAGCCCCCGGCCTTGTGGTGGCCCATGCGGTCGGTCAGCTCGGCCTCTATATCATTGAAGGCGGTAAGGAAGCGGTTGGAGTTTTCGTTGTCCATGGTTTGCTTGCTTTGGGGTGTAGTTCTTTCCTGGGGCGGTGGCTAGAAGTTGCAGGTGGTCTGCTCGAGGGTCTTTGCTGGGCATCCGAGGGTAGCGCCCAGCTGGGATTCGCTGGTAATCCCCAGCTGATTCTGTATGCCCAAAAAGATGTGTGCACATGCCTGGGCGTCGGCGAGCGCGTGGTGGTGGTCAAATTCCTGGTAGCCGTAGTGGGCCGCTACGGTTGGTAGCCTGTAGTTGTAGAGGGTGATATCCTGCAGGCGCGTGGCCTTTCTGGCCATCTGCTTTGTGCAGAAATAGCGTAGATTCGGCTGGGGAAGATTAAATTGAATGGTGGCGGCCTTGAGCACCCTGAAATCAAAGGGGGCATTGTGGGCCACGAGGAGCTTTCCATCGATGAGGGGGTAGATTTCCGGCCATAGCTCGGCGAAGGTGGGCTCGGAGTCAGTGTCAGTACGGTTCAGGCCGTGTACCTGGGTGCAATGGTAGGTATAGCGGTTAGGCTCGGGGCGGCAGAGACGGTAGTAGGAGTGGACAATCTGCCCCTGCTGGACGAGGACGAGGGCGATGGAGCAGGCGGAGTAGGCGGCTTCGTTGGCGGTTTCAAAGTCGATGGCTACAAAGTCCATGGTTCGTGGCTTTTGATAGTGTGGCTACTGGGCTATCCTAGCGGTTGAAGTAGCCGATGGTCTGGTTTAGCTCGTTGACCAACTCCTCTAGCTGGGCCGCGGCCTGGAGCATCTGCTGGGAGCTGGTGGCGTTGTTCTGGGTTACCGCGTTGAGCTGATGCATGGACTGGGCGACCTGGGTAGCCCCCTGGGCAATGCCCCTGGAGGCCTCGGAGAGTTCCTCTATCATGGTTACGTTGCGGTTCTCATCCTGCTCCACCTCGAGGGCGCCCTGCTCCGACTTCTGGGAGGCCTGGGTAGTTCTGGCAGATAGGGTTACGATTTGCTCGGCTGCGGTCTTGACCCTATCGGCCAGCTTCCTGACCTCTGCCGCAACGACGGCGAATCCGCGCCCGGCCTCACCGGCCCTGGCCGCCTCAACGGCGGCATTGAGGGCGAGGATGTTGGTCTGGTCGGCTATTCCCTGTACGATGCCTATCCCCTGGGAGATTTCCTCGACGGCGGTTCTGGTCTCGAGTGCGAGCTGGCGGTTGGTCTGCATCCGCTGGAGGGTCTGCTGGACTATGGCGACGGAGCTCTGGGCGGTGTCGGCCATGGTGTTGGTGCTGCTGGTTATGCCCTGTATGGTGGTGGCGATTTCCTGTGCCGATGTGGCCTGGGAGGCGGCCCCGCTGGAGAGGGTTGTCGCTGAGTTGGCGATCTGCTGCCCCATGGTGTATAGCTGGCGGCTGAGGCGCTCGAGGTGCTCTACCACGTTGGCGAGCTGCTCGCGCATGAGTATGAGGTCCTTCTTGAGGCCCTTGGCATGGTTCTCGTTGGGCGTGGGGCGGAGGTCCCCCTGGGATATCTGGGATGCCATGCGCGCCATGTCGGCGGGTTCTCCACCGAGCACATGGAGGACGCGGAAGCGTATGATGAAGCCGGAGACGGCGGCGGTAACAATCAGCAGGAGGAGGAGAATATAGGTAATGGCCTTGAGGATGGATACGCGCCTAGAGGTGGTGTCGATCACGCTATGGGAGTGGCGGGTAACTAGGGTCTGGAAGCGGGCCGACTGGGTGGCGATGGAGTCCTTGATCCGCCAATACTCGTCTCCGAATACTAGGGTTACAGCCTGCCGCTTGAGGAGCTTTTTCTGGACGGTGGTAGTTGGTGAATTGAGGCTTGCTATTCGCTCAATGAGCTTGCTGGCCTTTTCCTCGGACTTTGCGAGATGTAGGGAGATGCTGTCAGCGGCGTGGAAGGCGGCCATTTCCTCGGGGTTGGCGCTGTGCTCCACTAGGAATTGGTCTACCGTTCCGGTCTTGCCATTGGGCCATGGCCTCTTGCCCTTGCGCATGTCGAGTACCTCTTGGTATCTCTTCCACCATTTTTCCTCTCCGGTCATGACGTACTGCTGTGAGAGCTGGCTGAGGAGGTCGGAGGACCAGTCGAGGTCCTGGTTGAGCTTGATGAGGGCTTCGTTTCGCAGGAATGTTTCCTTGAGTAGGTTCTGCGATCGCATGAGCAGGAGGGTGGAGAGGAGCATCCCCACTATGATGATGGAGAAGGCGATGAGTATGGCGCGGAAGATGGTTCTGATCTGCATGCTATATGATGTCGCCTTAATCCTGTTTTTCGGCATTTTGCGCTATCTTTGGGCTTGCTTTCCGGGTTTCTACTGCTAGGTAGCTCTGGTTTTTCCTGCTGGTCTTTAGCGTTTTACGTCCGTTTCTGCGTAGCGAAGGTAAGCAAATTAATTGGTATGCGGCTAGTTCTGGCTGGCAGGGTGGTAATAATTGGTGGTATTGCTTTATGGGTACAGGTGCTATGGGGGAAACGTTGCGCGATAAGCGTTGGGCTCGCTGGCTGGTGCTGATTCTGCTCTCGCAGGTGATGCTCATCTGCTTTCTCTTCATGGATTTGCTCTCTCCCCTGAAGAGCGTCCTGGAGCATGAGTTGCTCTGGGATTCGACGACCTTCGGTACCTACAGCGGTTCGGGTTACTTCCTGAATGTTTTTGCTGGCTTTCTGGTTTTTGCGGGTTTGATAGTCGACAAGCTCGGCCTTCGGGGTAGCGTGCTCATCACGAGCCTCATGATGCTGCTGGGGGCGGCTATAGAGTTCTACGGTTTGACGGAGGGCTTCCGTAGCACTGGTTTCCATGCCTGGCTGGACGGGGGGTGGATCATGATGCCTGGTACCGCGAAGATGGCCGCACTGGGTCATGCGATTTTCGGCAGTGGTTCGGCGATGATGGCGGTTGTGGCAAATAAGTCGTTGGTGAAGTGGTTCGGTGGCGGGGAGCTGGCTACCGCCATGGCGCTAGAGATGTCCACAACACGCATAGGGATGGCCCTGGCGGCGTTTGCGGGGGTTTACATCTACTCGCTGGACCTGCTACCAGCGACGCAGATTGCGCAGCCAGCGCTGGTTGGGTTCTGCCTGCTGCTGGTCGGTGCGGCCGGTGGACAGGTCTTCTGCCTATTGGACAGGCGCTTGGACATTCAGCTAGGGGACAGCGAGAATCACAAGGGGGCAAGCATGCGCCTCTCCACGCTAACCGGGCTTCTGGGCAAGCGCTCGTTCCTGCTGACGGCGCTGTTCGTAACGATGTACTACAGCGGAGTCTTCCCGTTCCAGAAGTTCGCGGTGGATATGCTACACCACCAGCTTGGCCTGAGCGAGATGCGGGTGGGTTTCCTTTTCTCCATCTACCCCATCGTGGCGGCGATATTGACCCCCTTCTTTGGTATCAGCCTGGATCGCCGTGGACATGGCCTTACGATGTGCATAGTGGGTAGCCTACTGCTGATGAGCGGTCATTTGATCTTCGCTTTCCTTCCGGACGGGCCTGTAGGGATTACCCTGGCCATAGTGGGCGTGCTGCTACAGGCGCTCTCGCTAGCTATGGTTACGGCCTCGGTCTGGCCCCTCGTGCCGCGGATAGTTCCGATGGCGAGCTTTGGGACCGCATTCTCACTCATTTTCTGGATAGAGAACTGGGGGCTTTTCGGTGGGCCTGTTGCGGTTGGGCGTATTCTGGATGCGACCAACCTCTCCCCCATGGAGGTTCTTGCGCTGGAGGAGGCTGGCCAGATGGTGCCCCCGACGAACTACCAACCAGCGATGCTATGCTTCGTGGCAATAGGCCTTATAGCAGCCGGTGCAGCGTACTGGCTACGCCGTGAGGACAAGCGCTTTGGTTGGGGCATGGAGGCGCGGAATACGGTTCAACTGGGGCGATAGGGGGGGTATCTATCGAACAGGGCTGCTGGAACGGTTTTAAAGTAGCCTAAGAGGTTTAAAATTTTACATGTGCTTTTCGTCCGTAGGAGCTGGCAACCCACTGATTACCAAAACTAAGAACCCTCTTGTAAAGTCCTCTTAAAGGAGTTCCCATTTTGTACTTGTTCCATTTAGCGCAGTAGGTGTGCCAACATATGCCCTCTGCGAATATCTTTGCCTCGTCTAGGTGGTCTAGGGGTGGTTTCTACGTTGATGCCTCCCGTAGCCGCCGGCGTAGAGAAATACATCCATTAAGGAGGACAAACGATATGGGTAAAGAGAAAAAGTTTATCACTTGCGACGGTAACTACGCTGCGGCGTACGTGTCGTACATGTTCAGCGAGGTGGCGGCGATCTATCCGATTACGCCATCCTCGACGATGGCCGAGTACGTAGATGAGTGGGCGGCCAACGGGCGGAAGAATATATTTGGCGAGACGGTAAAGGTAGTTGAGATGCAGAGCGAGGGCGGCGCAGCAGGTGCTGTTCATGGCTCGTTGCAATCGGGCGCCCTAACTTCGACCTACACGGCTTCGCAGGGTCTGCTGCTGATGCTTCCGAACATGTTCAAGATAGCTGGTGAGCTTCTTCCTGGCGTGTTCCACGTTTCGGCCCGCTCGCTGGCGGCGCAAGCCCTATCGATTTTTGGCGACCATAGCGATGTTATGGCCGTACGTAGCTCCGGCTTTGCGCAGCTGGCTACGGGTAGCGTTCAGGAGGTGATGGACCTCGGAGGGGTTGCGCACCTGGCGGCGATCAAGAGCCGTGTGCCCTTCGTACACTTCTTCGATGGCTTCCGTACCTCTCACGAGATACAGAAGATAGAGGCCATAGATACGGATTCGTTCAAGGCGATGGTGGACTGGAAGTCTGTAGAGGATTTCCGTCTGCGTGCGCTGAGCAACGAGCATCCGGTAACCCGCGGTACTGCGCAGAACCCGGACATCTACTTCCAGAACCGCGAGGCTAGCAACTCGTTCTACAACGCCGTACCGGAGATTGTGGAGGAGTACATGGGGCAGATTTCTAAGCTTACCGGGCGTGAGTACCACCTGTTCGACTACTACGGTGCTGAAGATGCTACGGACATTATCGTGGCAATGGGTAGCGTTGCGGATACGACTCGGGAGGTTGTGGACTACCTGATGAAGCAGGGCCGCAAGGTGGGTCTGCTGATCGTCCGCCTGTACCGTCCGTTCTCGGCTAAGCACTTCCTGAAGGTTCTTCCGAAGAGCGTTAAGCGTATTGCGGTGCTGGATAGGACGAAGGAGCCGGGTGCGATGGGCGAGCCGCTCTACAACGATGTGAAGGCGCTGTTCTACGAGGAGGAGGAGATGCCTGTGATCGTGGGTGGTCGCTATGGTCTGAGCTCGAAGGACACGACGCCTGCGCAGCTTATAGCCGTATACGACAACCTGGCGCTGCCGGAGCCGAAGGACAACTTCACGATTGGTATCGTGGATGATGTTACCTTCCTTTCGCTGCCGCAGGGCGAGGAGGTGAACATGATGGACGAGAACACCTTCCAGGGGAAGTTCTACGGTCTGGGTTCGGACGGTACGGTGGGTGCCAACAAGAACTCGATCAAGATTATCGGTGAGACGACGGACAAGTACTGCCAGGCATACTTTGCGTACGACTCGAAGAAGTCGGGTGGTATCACCACTTCGCACCTTCGCTTCGGGGATACGCCGATACATTCTCCCTACCTGGTAACTACGCCGAACTTCGTGGCGTGCCACGTTCCGGCGTACATATATAAGTACGACATGCTGCGGGGGATCACCGAGGGTGGTTCGTTCCTTCTGAACTGCTCGTGGACGGATGAGGAGATCTACAAGTTCCTGCCCAACAGCATGAAGATCGTTCTGGCGAAGAAGAAGATCCATTTCTACGCCATCGATGGTACGACCATCGCCCGCGAGGTGGGTCTTGGTAGCCGTACGAACACGATCATGCAGTCGGCCTTCTTCAAGATTGCTGATGTAATCCCCTACGAGAAGGC
>PDWI01021384.1_pt1 | contig 10140 bp, 11 predicted proteins | sample 1430891 | NCBI WGS metagenome assembly PDWI01 (sample SAMN01162508, study PRJNA174530) | Oral metagenome, whole genome shotgun sequencing project. | biome: Marine environment; feature: Marine mammal; material: Swab sample of the gingival sulcus; isolation source: swab sample of gingival sulcus... | reverse complement strand
CGTTCAGGTGAAACCTCCGATACCACCATTGCGGATCTGGTGGTAGCTCTGGAAACAGGACAGATCAAAACCGGCTCCATGAGCCGGAGCGACCGGGTAGCCAAGTACAATCAGCTTATGCGGATTGAAGATGATCTGGAAGGAAGAAGCACCTATGCCGGGTGGGATGCCTTTTACAGCATCAAGCGCTAATGGAATACTGATTTTTTGATAAAAACCCGGAGAACCTGCATTTCCGGGTTTTTTTATGAACAAGATGAAAAAACAAAAGAGGCTGAACATGAATATTGACGAAATTGTAAAACGGCTGGAAGAGGATTGGGCCAATTCCCTTTTTCAACAACTTTATCCTTCAGACCAGTTGCAGGACCAAAAAAAACGCTGGAAAGCTTTGGCCCAAAAACACAGAACCCTTTTTGGTGAACAGAATACAAGCCTGTACACCACTCCGGGGCGAACAGAACTGGGAGGGAATCATACAGACCATAACGGAGGCTGCGTTTTGGCGGCCTCGGTGAACCTGGACACCATAGGCGCCGTGTCCCTGCGGGATGATTCAAGGGTCATCTTTCACTCCGAGGGCTATCCCGTGGTGGATGTGGACTTAAAAGACCTGTCTCCCCGGAAAGCAGAGGAGGGAAAAACCGAAGCCCTTATCCGGGGGATTGCAGCTGGCTTTGCGGAATCCGGTTACAGGATTGGAGGTTTTCAGATCAATACCACCAGCTCTGTCCTGAAAGGCTCGGGTCTCAGTTCTTCTGCTGCCCTGGAAATCCTGACAGCCAGCATTCTCAATACCGAATTTAATGACAGGAAACTGACATCCCTGGATATGGCCCTGATTGGCCAGGAGGCGGAGAACCTGTATTTCGGCAAACCCTGCGGCTTGATGGATCAGATAGCCTGCGCCTGCGGAGGGATTACCGCCATGGACTTTAAGTCGGAAAAGGCGCCGGAAATCCGTCCCGTGCTTTTTGATTTTCATGAAGCCGGTTATGACCTTATGGTAGTAGATACAGGGGGAAATCATGCCGATCTTACTCCTGAATATGGCGCGGTTCCCGGGGAGATGAAGGCCGCAGCCCAATTTTGCGGAGGAGAAGTTTGCCGGGATATTTCAAAGCAGGATCTGTTGGCCCATATTAAGGATTTACGAAGGGAAACAGGAGACCGGGCCATTCTGCGGGCCTTCCATTTTTACAAGGAAAATGAAAGGGTGGAAGCCATGCTAAACGCCTTGCACGCAGGACAGATTAAAAATTATCTGGCCCTTGTAAATGCTTCAGGCCGTTCCTCCTTCTGTTATCTTCAAAATGTTTACCCCGCCGGGACTCCCCGGGAACAAGGCATCAGCCTGGCCCTGGCTTTAACTGAGGATTTTTTGGCCGGAGAAGGCGCCTGCCGGGTTCATGGCGGCGGCTTTGCAGGGACCATTCAGGTATATGTGCCCCTGGACAAAAGCCATGCCTACCATTCCTATATGGAAGATTTTTTTGGACAGGGGGCTGTAACAGCCTTGAAAATAAGACCCCTTCCCAGTATGAGAGTCCCGGAATGAAAAACACGGCATCCCTTGGAATCCTGGACTTGCCCTTTAGGGGAATCCTTTTGGTATTTATCTTCCTCATGTCCTGTTGCAGCAGTAAGGATTTCATGAAAACTGAGCAAATTGCAGAAGAAGCTCTGCATTCCAGGAACATGGAGATGAAAAAGGTCGCCGGAAAAGGCAGGACAAAAGAGCTTGCAAAAGAGCATCAGGATACCCCGGAGCCCCGGGAAGCTCGTAAAAAAATCTATAATGGAAAGGCCGCTCTTATCGTGGATGAGCCGGAAAAGGTCCGGGGGAAACTGGAAGAACTGGCCCGGGATTCGGGGGGGTATGTGGGAAGATCTACCAGAAACCATGTGGTTCTCCGTATTCCTGCCCCCCTGTTTCAGAACCTGTTCCAAAAGGTATTAACCCTGGGAAAGGTGGAATATCAGGAGACAAGCAGCCTGGATGTAACCGAGGCCTTTGGAGATATAAACCGTCTTCTGGGCAGTGCCCGGCAAACCAGAGAGAGGCTCTACAGGCTTCTGGAAGAGACAAAAGATTCCCGGGAAAGGGCAGAGATTCTAAAGGAAATCGGCCGCCTGACCGAAGAAATTGAAGCCTTGAAACAGCAGCTTCAAATACTGAAAAACCATCTGGCCTTCTCCAGAATCACCGTAAACCTCAAATCCCCCATGGAAGAGGGGGAGCGGCCGCAGATTCCCTTTGACTGGATAGCCCGGCTGGATCCTCTCGTTCCTGTATCCAAAGAGTTAAAAGCCCGTGTTTCCCTGGAGCCGGGGCCGGATTTTGCAGTATTTTCCAAACATGAAATCTATCTGGCCGAAGACGCTGCGGGCTGCAGCATCAGTATCAGCAGCCTGGAAAACCGCCCCATGGGAGACAGTACTTTCTGGCAGAAAGCCCTGCTTTTCCACAAAAAAGACTATTACAGTATTGCCGAAAAAGTGAATATCCCCATGGGAGGGAAGGTCTTCCGGGGAGTTCGCTTTGTGAGCAAGGACAGAGCCCCCTATCTCTATATTGCAGGGCTTTTGGCAGAAAAAAAGACCCTTCATGTTCTTGAAATCTTTTCCCCTGATGCCGGGAGGGATTTAAGCCCCCTGTTCCAGGCCCTGAAAGAAGGAGAGATTCGATGAAACACAAAGTGCCCAACAGAATAAACAGGCAGATTTTCCCAATCCTTCCTTTTCTTTTCCTCTTCATGGCTTTTGCGGGAAACCTTTCTGCCCAAAGCAGGACAGGAGAAGCAAAAAGCCTTTTTCACCAGATATCCGCCCGGCTCCTGGTAAAAAACGGCAATGCCTCAGGAGACCGTATAACCCTGTGGAATGAAGAGCAGGGGGGATACTATACGCAAAAATCCCGGGATCTTGTGGTGCTGCGGCTCCCGGCGGAAAAGCTGGACAAGCTGAAGTCCCTTCTGGAAACAGAAAGTTCAGAACTTTTGGACTATTCCCGGTCTGCAGAAGACCTGAAAGAAGATTTCCTCATGACCCGTTCAGCTCTGGAAGCCAAAGAAGAGCTTTTGCAGAAAAACCTAAGCTACTTAAACCGCTCTGATTTTCAGGGAACCCTTTCTCTGGAACGGGAAATCCGGCGTCTGGGAAACGAGATTGACGCCTTAAAGGGCCACTTGCGCTTTCTGGAAAACAACAGCCGTTTTGCCTATGTGGAACTCTATTTTTCTTTCAAAAATCAATCCATTCTCCAGGACAGGCCCTCCCGCTTTGACTGGATTAACAGCATGAATTTTTACAAATTCATGAAGTCCCGGCCCCATGGATCCCTTTGGGGTATTGGAAAACCGGTCTTGCCCCTTCCAGAAGGTTTTGCCCTCGCCTCCAGACGTCCCTTCTTTCAGGCCATATCCCCGGAGGGAGTGAGAATCCGTTTAAAAGAAGTAGAAAACTATCCCCGGCAGAGCCTGGATTTCTGGATAAAGGCGCTGAACAGGAGACTGGCAAATAAGGGCTGCATTTCCCTGTCCCTGCCCCGGGAATTCAGGATGCCCTCTGCCGGGGAAAAGGGTTCCGGAGAAAAAATCTCAAAAGATCGTCCCTTCCTTTTAAGCCGCTGGGGTCTGCCCTGGGAAAACCAGGATTACCTTTACCTCACAGGGCTTCGCCTCAGGGGGAAGAAGCTGCAGGTTCTGGAGATTGCGGGGCCTGCGGCCTATGTCAATGCCTTTTTTCCTCCCTCCGGCATGACTGTCAGCCCCCGGGAAAGAACTTGACCCCCCCTTCCAAAAACCTTATAAATAGAAAAGTTCCCTTTACTATGGCAAAGGGATAAAATCCAAATAACACATGGCCTGAAAGGGTCGTTCCGACACAAAAAGGAGTGAATACATGAATACTCTCTCGGCTCTGCAAAAAGCCCGTTACGCCTACGAACCCAAGCTTCCCGGGGTTCTCAGGGATAAAATTGCCAACATCGATTGTGAAATGGGCAGTCCTACAGAATCCACAGGCGACCAGGCAGAAGTCAAAAAACTTTTTGCAAAAACCTACGGCAGTCCTGTGGCCCGCTTCAAAAAAGGAAAAAATCCTAATGCAGGAAAAAAGATAAACCTGGGGGTCATACTTTCAGGGGGACAGGCTCCCGGAGGACACAATGTCATCGCAGGCCTTTATGACGGTCTGAAAAAATCCAACCCCGAATCCAGACTCTTTGGCTTTCTGGGAGGGCCTGCCGGTATTATGAATGACAAAGTGGTAGAAATTGATGACACCTTAATGGATGCCTACCGCAATACCGGAGGCTTTGACATTATAGGTTCCGGACGGGATAAGCTGGAAACGGAAGAACAGTTTGAACTGTCTCTAACCACCTGCCGCAAACATGACATTACCGGGCTTGTGATTATTGGCGGGGACGATTCCAACACAAACGGTGCGGTTCTGGCAGAGTATTTTGCTGCCAAAAAGGCAGGAATCACCGTAGTAGGCTGTCCCAAAACTATTGACGGCGACCTGAAAAACGAACACATCGAAACCTCCTTCGGCTTTGATACCGCCACAAAGACCTATGCCGAGCTCATAGGAAATATAGAAAAAGATGCCAATTCGGCCAAAAAATACTGGCATTTTATCAAGCTCATGGGCCGCAGTGCCTCTCACATTGCCCTGGAATGCGCCTTGCAGACTCATCCCAATATCTGCATCATTTCCGAAGAAGTGGAACAAAAGAATATGACACTGGCCCAGGTGGTGGATCAAATCTGCGATGTCGTGGTCAAACGGGCGGAAAAAGGCATGAACTACGGGGTGGCCCTCATTCCCGAGGGGCTCATCGAATTCATCCCGGAAGTAGGGGCCCTCATCGCAGAACTCAACGATAAAATGGCCCATCATACAGACTATTTTGCCACATTGAAAACCCTGGAAGAACAACAGGAATGGCTGAACCAGCAGCTTAGCAAAGACTCCTCCTACGTGTTTTCTTCCCTGCCCCGGGCCATTCAGGAACAGTTGCTTATGGACAGGGATCCTCACGGCAATGTTCAGGTTTCCCGTATTGAAACAGAAAAACTCCTGATTGAAATGGCTGCCCACAAATTGGCTCAGATGAAGGTAGAAGGAACATTCAAGGGAAAATTCAGTGCCCTGTCCCACTTTTTCGGCTACGAAGGCCGCTGCGCCTTTCCTTCCAACTTTGATGCAGACTACTGCTATACCCTGGGATATTCGGCCTTCATCCTTATGAACCATGGCCTTACGGGCTACATTTCCAATGTAGCGAACCTGCACAAACCCGCAGAAGAATGGGTTCCCGGAGGCTGCCCCCTCACCATGATGATGAACATGGAACAAAGGCACGGCACCCAAAAACCTGTTATTAAAAAGGCCCTTGTGGAACTGGATGGGGCCCCCTTTAAGGCTTTTGCCGCAGCCCGGGAGGCTTGGACGGTAAATACAGACTATACCTTTCCCGGCGCCATTCAGTACTATGGCCCCGATGAGGTTTGCAACCAGCCCACAGAAACCTTAAAATACGAAAAGGCTTAGTGCCCCAATGGACTAACAAGGAAAGGTAAAATGAGGAAGGAGGGGATTAACTCACAGAGTTGGTCCCCTTTTATTGAATTTTGAAAAGTTAAAAAAGTAAAGCCGGTGATTAAAGAAGTTTCAGCCGAAAACGCCCGCTTCCACCACCTGCTGCATCACATAGGTCAGGTTGTCCATATCCATCTCTTCGGCAAAACCGTTAACCAGCTCCTTCACAAAAACCCAGTCCTCATCATTCAGCTGATTGCAGGAAGAATCGTAATCCTGGTGAAAAAGATCCAGCATATCCGCCAGCTTCTCCACCTGAAGCTTTTCCATAAGGTCAAGTCGGGTACAATAATCAAAAAGTTCCCGCCCCATCTCTTCATTTTCTCCCAGAGAAAGGAGAAAGGCTTCCAGCAAATCCCTCCGGAAATCCCGGGACTCCTCATTCCCTATCATTCCTTTATATTTCTTGCGCAAACTCCGGTAAGTTCTTTCAAAATCACAGCCCTTCATGCTTCATCCTCCCGGCAAACTATAACGCCGAAGTCAGCTTGATGGCAAGCTGACCTGAACAGGACTTCTTTTCAACCTGAATGTATAATGAAAGCAAAAAGTTGATTTCAAAGGGAGCATGCCTCTTCCCTGTTTAGAAGAATCCCCCCCGGCTTTCCGGAAAAATCCGATTGAATAAGGGCCTTGCCATTTTCCCTTTCCCTGAGCATGGCATATTGGAATTAATTTATTCCGGTTAACCGGGAACTTTGGGGTCATAGTCAGGACGCCCTTCCATGCCCTGGCTGACAATTTTTACCTGCGTGGGTGGGGGGGATTACCCCCCCCTCTGCCCCCCAACAGGCCATTCTTTTCTGCTCCCAAAGGGGCAGAAGAATGGCCTGAACCTAAAAGGTTAGAAGGTAAAAAAACAAAAACTTACGCCGATTTTCAATCGGCTGTCCTGCAAAGGCGGAAGCCAAGATAGTAGCTCCTGAGAGACGGGCTGTAGTAGCCCCGATCGCCAACCTCCAGGATGTTGCTGTTGTTGTACCAGCAGCCGCCACGATACATGCGGTGACTACCGCTGCCGGGCCCAACCGGATCACTTTGAGAAGCATTGCCATAATCAGCCTTCCAGTTATAGCACCACTCCCCGACATTGCCGCTCATATTGTTATGGAAACTATAATTACCCGATGTAAAAAAATAATGGAAAAAAAAGGCATTAACCAGAAAGATTTATCCGTTATTCTCGGAAAATCATATAGAACAGTAAATAACTGGTTTAACGGGAGGGGAATGGCTCCTAAAACCGAAGATACTGTAAAAATAGCAAAGTTTCTTAATACTACGGCTGAATATCTTGTAACCGGGGAAGAACCGGAAATCCCATTTTTAAGCGAAAAAGAAAAAAAATTGTTTGATTTAACAAGAAATATGACTGATAATGAAATAGATAAGTTAATAGGAATTGCGGAAGTTCTCGCCCCTGTCTCTCAAAAAACAGAAAAGTTGAGTGCCGGGTGATACCGTTTCCTCTTATCCCTATCTAAGGGCTATGTTATCTGGCAAGAAAGAGGTTGGAAATGAAAAAGCTTTTCTTTTTTATCTTTATTTTTTTAGGATCTTTAGAGCTTTTTGCCTATGAAGAATATCTCGTCACAGGTATTTACAGAAAATCTTTAAACTCTTTTGGAGCTGCAGTTGTTAACGAATACGGAGAAGTTGACGAAAGCCCAAGAGAAATACTAGATCCTGTCCGAGTCAAGAAAGGAACATATTTAGTTTCTATTACTTCATTGGATCATGGATTCTTTGATGTCGGGATGGGTATTTTTGTAAAAGCCGAGAATCTTTTTGATACTCTAATTTCGCAAATTGGAGTTCTCGTCGTAGAAAGTCAAATTGACGAAGAGTTCCCCCCTCCCGCAGCTCTTCTTATTCCAGGCCAAGATGAAAGAATAGGTAAGCATCTTCTCCCCATATCGAGGCAGGATACAAGGACAGATTATGAGCTTGCCAAGATAAGGAGGATACAGGAAAAGATAAAAGCTACATCTTCAGAGCAAGGTGAAAAACTACCATTACCTATAGCAGACATAAATTTTTCAGAAGAAGAATTTACAGAATATCTTGTAAAACCAGTTTCTGATTATTACCTAATGTATGAAACAAGCTTACCAGCTAAAATTTTTTTATGGGTGAATGAGTGCTATAAAAATAAGGATGAAGAAAAACTACATGAAAAAATTAGTGAAGTTACTAGCTTAAAAAAAATTTCAGAGAATATTTTCAATCTTTACGGTGATGATATAATTGCACAACGTCCCTCTAAAGATGTCGTTATCCAAGTATTGTACTACGCTTCAACTAGGGTTAGAAGTGCTATCTTGGGAATGATATTAGCATCTGCATACATGATAGAAGACGAAGGTGTGAGTTGGGGAAACACTATTCTCTATGAGTTGGAAGACATATCTAAAAAAAACCAAAATGAATAAAAAGGGCCTGTTGTTAATCTTCCTCTTAATTTTAAGATCAAGCTTATTTTCTGAAGAAGTTGCAACCCTCAAAGATGGGCCAAAAGTTGTTTTATATAATGTTTGACGAAATAAGAAAAAAGGCTTAATATTTTTTAAAGGAGATAAAATTATGAAAAAGACAATTTGTATATTGGGGTTCTTCTTTATAGCCTTTGGGGTCTTTGGGAAAGTTCCTCTAAAACCTGTGGATATGAGCCTTTCGGGTAAAGAGAAGGAGTATGCCCTTGCAGACGCTGTATTTCAGTCTTTTTGCGAATCGGAAAGTCTTGATTCCCTTATTGAGGAAATTTTCGGATTTAATTATAAAGATGAAAAAATAGAAGAAGAATTAGACGTATTTTTTGAAAAGCATTCAAGCAACCTTGAAATATTGAAAAGGATAGCAGAACTTTATCTGGTAGACTTACTTGAAATGGGTGTTTCTAAAGATTTAGCACTAGATGTAATATATATTGCAGCATCAAAAATGAATAGTTACTATATGGGCGTGTTTGAAACTATAACGTACATGATGGCGAAAACGGGATCATAACCATACCGCCTGAAGCAGTTTTGAAGGCGGTATCTCTTGGAAGTAAAACTAAAAATATTTAAAAAACCGCTCAAACTCTATCGGTAAATCTTCAGAGAGTTTCGCACCATTTTGCACTTTTCGTAGTAAAGAATCTGAAATCTTGTCTTTCTGAACAATAATAAAGCCTTTCATTGATAAATTAAGCAACTCTTTTTCTTTAATAGCCCGAGCATATCTGTAATAAATAAAGCTCTTTTTTGTAATAGAAGAATACTCGCCGGGTAATATTATACAAGAAGAATCTTGCCAGTGAAGCCCACTGTACGTTGAAGCGTGAACAACAAAAACAAAGCCTTTCGGGTCAGGGTCTGAAATAATGAAGCGAAGATGCTTTTTAGGCTCATGGTCATTTAACTTTGCCCAGAATGCACTTTGCTTTGTAGAATGAGACATATCAAATTAACAACATTTAGAAAGAATTCTGTTTTCATGCTCAAGCAATTTTATTTCTTTGTTGTATTCTTTAAGGCTTTCCATGCCAAGCCCCAAAGATTTATAAAGGTCTTTCAAAGAGATGGGGATCCTTTTCTGAATTCCGGCTTCTCTCCACCGAACTTCCGGGAATTTGTTTTCCTGGTGTACATACTCAATCATATCAGAATAGCTTTTATCCTTAAATGAGATGGAAAGCTCTTTCAAAATCCTCATTTCCCTGCGGGAAAGCTTTCCATAGCCTGGATGATTTTTCTCATTTTTTACAAGATCATAGCCCTCTGTGCTAAAAAATGTTTTCCATACAGAATTCTCGGAATCATCAGGAATATTGACTTTAATCAGATTTAACAGTTTTGAAAGTATAGGGCCCTTAGGAAGAGAATAGTACCGATCCCCTGTAATAGGGGCTCCTATTTCTTTGATAGATTGCTTGTCTGCTATATAAAGTAACTTTATGAGCTTGGTATAGTTCATTCTCCCCCCATTCTCTTCAAGGAGGACATTAACAGCCTGAATTAACTTTTTCGTATTCATACGTTTTCTTTCCAACTCAAAAAAAGATACTATACTACCTGTGCTGCAATTCTGAAGGCGAAATATGCCCTGAATTTGCCCCACAACCCAAAATACAATAATTTGTGTATGCAAAAGTGATTGTAATATAATTTTTTCGAATTCGCAACACGCTATATGTGGAATAGTAATTTCATATTTTATTAAAATAGACGCTATATGTCGCTTTTAATAATACTGTTCATATCCTTCAAGCCCAGGGCATTGGCGGTTTTCTGACCGACCTCTTTAGTCCCGTAGTCAGGAGTTCCATAGCTGCCGTTGTTACCGCTATACCAGGCATAATTACCTTTTACGGTAGAAGTATTCAGGGGAGCACTTGTGTCTTCGCTCACATGGTCTCCACCGTTCCACTGTGTCCCGTCAATATAGCGCGCCGCGTATTCCCACTCTGCTTCGGTGGGCAGGCGGTAGCCTTTTTTGCTCCAGTCTGCATATACAGCAGCTTCGTTTTCCGCATTAGCTTTTGTATAG
>PDWI01010818.1_pt1 | contig 10140 bp, 8 predicted proteins | sample 1430891 | NCBI WGS metagenome assembly PDWI01 (sample SAMN01162508, study PRJNA174530) | Oral metagenome, whole genome shotgun sequencing project. | biome: Marine environment; feature: Marine mammal; material: Swab sample of the gingival sulcus; isolation source: swab sample of gingival sulcus... | reverse complement strand
GGGGCCGGTCATTAGGATGTGGTTTGTGGAGGGGTTCCAGTTTATGTTTAGGATTCCGCCTTTTAGGTGGACGTTTACGGTGGGGGAGGTTAGGTTCATTAGGTTTGAGGCTACTGCTACGGCACAGGCTCCGGTTCCGCAGGCTAGGGTTTCTCCAGTCCCTCTTTCCCATACTCGCATTTCGATGTTGTTTTCGTTTATTATTTTTATAAATTCAACATTTACTTTGTTGGGGAACTCTTTTGCTACTTCTATTTTGGGGCCCCAGTTAAAGACTAAGTCGTCTGTTATTTCGTCTACGGGGATAATTACATGAGGGTTCCCGACTGAGATGCTTGAAACTTTAAATTCTCGATTATCTACCTTTAGGGTTTCATTTATTACTCTATCTTTCCCTAAGGTTGTAGGGATTAATTTGGGGGTTAAAATAGGTTCTCCCATATCTACTCTTACTTTTTTTACAGTAGAGTTTGAAACCGTTAGTTTTAAAGTTTTTATGCCGGAACCCGTTTCTATCTCTAGAGTTTTTTTGTCGGTGATTTTTTTATCAAATAAGTATTTTCCAACGCATCTAATAGCATTTCCGCACATTTCAGCCTCTGAGCCATCTGCGTTAAACATCCTCATTCTATAGTCTGCTATTTTAGAGCCTAGTATTAATACAATTCCATCACCTCCAACCCCAAAATGTCTATCTGATAAAATTTTTGCTAAATGAGGTAAATTGTCTGGAACATTTTTAAAACATTCTATGTATATATAGTCATTTCCAATGCCATGCATCTTTGAAAATTTGATTTCATCCATTTTGACATTCTCCTAAAATCTGATTTATCAACTGATAGCCTTTTAATGCATTTCTTCGCCCAGTTATTTCTCCATATCTTATAATTATCTCTTGTGGCATTGGTCTAAGGTTATAAACTCCACCCATGGAATAGCAATAAGCCCCAGCTGTTCTAATTGCTAGTAAATCACCCTCTCTTATTTCTGGGATTTTTCTATCTTTTGCAAATAGATCCCCTGTTTCGCAAATATTGCCGCAAATATCATACGTTTTGGTTTCTGCATCCGGATTACTTAAATTATCTATATGGTGGTAGCTATCATAAAACATAGGTCTTATTAGCTGGGGGAATCCAGAATCCGTCCCCACAATTAATCTTCCATGGTTTTCTTTTATAGTATTTGCTGTTACAACTAAAACCCCAGATTCTGCAACTAAATATCTGCCAGGTTCAAAATATAAACCAATTTTTCTTCCATATTCTTCTGTCCATTCTTTGAAACGATCTGATATGATCTTTCCAAAAGATTTATAATCAATCCTCTCTTCATCCGGGTGATAGGGGACAGCAAACCCTCCACCAAAATCTATAAATTGTAAGTCACTAAATCGTTCTCTGGTTGCTATATTTAGTAGATTATTAACACTTTTTAAGAATTTAGAAGTATCCTTTATCCCAGAGCCAGTATGTTTATGTAACCCCACAATTTTAACACCGTTTTCTTTTGCGATTCTAACAGCTTCGTCTGCATCTTCTAGTAAAATACCAAATTTAGTTAAATCTCCTCCAGTCATAACTTTTTTATGATGACCAGCCACTACTTCCGGATTAAACCTTAAACATACTTCAGAGTTTGGATATGCCTTAGAAAACTTCTTTAAACGACTAAGAGAGTCTATATTCATTAAGACTCCCATACTGTGAACCTTATCCATCTCCTCATCGGTTATATTATTTGCTGTAAATAGAATTCTTTCTTTTTCAAATCTCATAGTTAAAGCAAGCTCTACTTCAGTAGGACTTACCGTATCTAAAAAACAACCCGCATCCCTTAAAACTTCTAACACTAGAGGGTTATAATTCGCCTTTAGGGCATATAGTATTCTTAAATCAGGGTAGGGGATAAATTCTTTTAATTCTTCATATCTAGAATAAATTAAATCTCCATCGTATATGTATAATGGTGTTTTATTGTTGTTAACAATATCTATTATAAATTTATCGTCTAAAGATCTTACGACTGAATCCGTCATTTTTTTAAATTACCTTTATCTTAATTGTTTTATTGAATTTAACTTTATATATCCATAACTAGGCTCCTCTACTTCTAACCATCTATTAATAGATATATTCCCCCTTATTCTAGCCCCTTTGTCTAAAAACATAACAATACCACTATTTCTACTAGGAGACTTATATAAAATAGCTCTTTTTTTTGTTACTATGTAATAAAACCCATTTTTATTCAAATGTTCGTTACCCCTTCTGTTTCTATCTGAAACTTTATAAAAATGTGTTTCATTTTTATCTCTATATTTTGGTTTAAAATCCCTTATAGGAGCTCCCCCATTATATATTCTAAGAGCTAGAGGGAGGGAGTCTTCTAATTTTTTTATTCTTTCCTTAGCTGGTGGATGTGATGAAAAATATTCTATATTGCTTCTAAAATCTGGAAGATTTTTTAATTTTCTCCAAAAGTTTATTGAAATATTTGGGTTATATCCACTAGCCGCCATTATTAACATGCCAATATGATCTGCCTCTATTTCCTTTTCTCTTGAATATGGGTTTATAAGAAATCCTTCTCCTACACTAGCAGTTAAATTTGTAGCTAAATTCCCAATATTTGTAGATAAGTTAGGATTTTTTGTGGTAGCGGCAACTGCCATTCCAGCAGCAACTGCCCCCAATTGTATTAAAAGTCTTCTAGCTTCTTCGTTTGGGTCTGGGTCAGTATGCCTTGCTATTACATGGGCTATCTCATGAGATAAGATAACGGCAAGTTCTCCATCATTATCTATTAAATCCAGCATACCAGACCATACAAAAATATGGTTCCCCCTTGTAGCAGCTGCATTTTTTATACTATCCTCCTTAAATAGGTATACATGCCAAGGGTCTTTATCTGCTTTTATAGAGGAAGTTAATTTCTCAACCGTATCATTTATATTGTTTAGTCTTGGGTCATCAAAGTCTAGGGTATATTTCTCGCTTAATGCTGTTAAAACTTGATGCCCATATTGTTCTTCTTTAACAGAGATAGGATGAGGCTTTGGAATTATTCCTTGGGGGAGAGGAGATCTACTGGGGGCACAAGCCTGTAGGGTTATAAAGATTATTAAAACGAATGATTTAATTATAGAAGTATTTTTTAACATTAAGCTTGTATTTTGTTTTTAAATTTAAAAGAATTAATAGTTAATATCCACAATCTATAGCATCATATTTAGTTTTGAACATTAAAAGATATAATGGGAGCTAATTTTTTAAGGGGATTGTTTCTTAGAATTTTTAAAGGATGGGAGATTGTTTCAAATGTTTAAGAATTAAGGATGCATTTAGCTATGTTTTTTGACTTTTAACAAAATACTTGTTTATCAGCGAGTCCCATTTAAAGTTCCTGTTCTACTTCTTCTAGGTTTTCTTGGGTTTTTTCGCCTATATTTTGAAGAACTGGAATAGCTAAAACTATTATTAGGGCAGCGATTAATCCCATTACGATTAGTTCCATAGAACCGCTTTCTTTTGTCTTTTTAAGTTTTGCTATCATTTCTCTTTTTTAAAGGCATTTTGTAGTATTACTCGAGTCCAATATCGGCATATTGTTATTTGTTCTTTAATATTAAATTAAAGTTAGTTAAGGAGTTTTTTGGTTTAGAGAGGAGATTTTTAAGAGAATTTTTATCAAAAAGAATATTCATTCTTTAAAAAAGTGAGGATTTTCTCTCTTCCTAGCTTTAAACTGCTTGAAGTTTAGTGCTTATCTTAGTTAAAATAAGTTAAAGTAAAGAAGTTTTTGTCTCGAATAGAGTAGTGATTCTTATATTTAGAATTACTCTAAAAAAATGGAGGGATAAAGCAAATGGTAACTTCTAACTTAGAAAAGAGTAAAAATAAAATAAACAATTCTTTTTATTCTGGAGCTGAGGTAGTTTATTCTATTAATACTTATCAAAATGGAATTTCTGTTACTCTTAATAGAAATATCTTAGATTCTAAGGAGTCTTTATCTAAAATAACAGAAATATCTCCTTATTACTTTGATTTACGATTAAAAGATACAAAAAATTATTCATTACTTAAGGGGAAAACTTACCTCTATAAGGATAACTATGAGGATGCTTTATGGCATTTACTAAGCAATCTACATAAGGAAGGGTTATTAAAGAAGTCTGCTTTTTTTCTAGGGACAGTGGTAGATCCTTTTACTTCTTTTAGTAAAAAGTTTGATGTTACAATTAAGTGTTTAGACTTATTAGAGCAATTTAAACCGGGGGTAACGATAATTCAAACAAGAGCTCCTATGGCAATTTCAGCAATTGCTATGTTTAAAATGATGTCAGAAAACTTGATAGTTTCTATATCTTTAGAGTCTTTTTTAGAAAGTTCTATAAAAAAATACACTCCAACTGAAACAAGTGTAAAAAGCAGGATAATGCTAGCGAATTCTTTAATGGCACAGTCTATAAAGGTAAACTTATCAGTTTCTCCAATTTTACCTTATGGGGATTATAATAGGGGAGCTTGGGATTTTGCTGATTTGTTAGTAAATAACTCTGATTATATAACTCTAGGCTCACTCTCTCGGGGGAAGAAAGAGGAAGAAAATCAATTAAAGAATATGCCTTTAGCAAAAAAACTAGAAAGAGATAAAAAATATAAGTTTTTAAGGCCTGATGCTCATAGTGCATTAGAGAAAACTTTAAAAGAAGTATCTCCAGATAAGCTAGATTTGCCACTTTTTTTCTCAAAAAAGAAAAGACAGCTAAGTCTCTTTGAAGCGGCTTAGGAGTTAAAAAAATACAAATTTTCATTTTTTTGGCGATTTTTGGGAATTTTGGGTTTGAAAAACTGGTGGGGTCGACCAATTGGGGGGTTAGTTTTCTTCGTCTAGGATGTTGGCTAGGCCTAGGAGTAGGTGGTCGGTTCTTTTTTCTATGTTTGTTTCGGGTTCTGTTGTTAGGGTTGAGTCGAAGGTGAACTCTCCGCCGTTTTGGGCTTCTCTTAGTAAGGTGAGGAAGGCTTCTTCTGCTTTTAGGGGCTCGTTATCTTCTTCTTTTATGGCTGAAGCGTTAAAGACTTGTCCGTTTTTAAAATAAAGAGTTCCTCTTATTTCTTTTGTTGTAATCTCTAGCACACCGTCTCTTGATGCGTTTATTAGAAGTTGGATAAGCTCCAGGATATTTATGTGGCTAAAGTTTCCGCTAACACCTTTAGAAATGGAAAACCTCTTTGTTAAGGCTTTTATTCTATATGGGATTTGTTCTAGGTTAGAGCTTAAAGAAATAAAATCATCTGAGCCAGCTTCAAAGTATTTAGATACATTTTTTGTGGTGGTTGATAATATTACTAAAGGAATGCAGGAAAGTTCTGAATTTAAGCGTTTTATTTCTAAAATTTCAAAAATATCTAAGTCCTCTAATTGGGGCTCAATTAAAATTACATCTGCTTTATTATTAACTGAAAGCTCTAGACCTAAAGTGGCACAAGAAGAGCACTCAACCATAAATTTTTCTTTTTTTAAGATAGGGGGTAAGCGGGTTTTTGTCTCTTCGTTATTTGTAATTAAGATAATGGATTTCATTTTCTTTTCTTTAATAAAAAATAATAACCAATATAACTCATAATAATTTGAAATATCAAGAAGTTATATCTTTAATACGGTATTAATAAACAAAAACTAAATAAATTTTTACTTTTTACCGTAATACTAGTTATATTTAAGAGAAGTGTATTTTTATATTACTTTAGAAAGAGAAAAAATGAGGTGTAATGGAATCTCTTTATCAAGATGGTTCAAAGAGAATACAACTTAGTAAGGGCCAATTTCAGGATTTAAATAAATGTTTACGTTCTTTTTATCAAAAGACTAAATGTTTATCTGTTATTTTATGCGATGCTAGTGGTTTAATGTTAGCAAAACAGGGGCATATGGAGTCTAATAATTTTGCCTTATTATCTACTTTAGCAGCGGCTGATTATGCTGCTACCTTAGAGATGTCTAAGATTTTGGGTGAAGAAAATGGTTTTAAAGTTCATTTTCATGAGGGGAAAAATTCAAATTTATATTTAACCAGTGTAAACGAGACTTGTTATTTAATTGTGGTATTTTCAAAAAATACAACTTTTGGAATGGTTAGAGTACAGGCCTCTAAAAGTGTTCAAGTGTTAAGGGAAGTTTTATTAAGAGAATTTAGTGGGGAAGCACATATCTTTTTAGAACAGGAAAAGCAAAAAGATAGAGAAGGTTTTGAAGAGGAATTATCTGCTAAATTAGATAGTGTTCTCTCTCTTTAGGAATAAGGTTTTTTTATTTAGGAAATATTTATAGATATAGTGAGTAATTATAACCGTGTTTATTAATTATGGTCTTAATCAAGTTGATCTTAAAATAGTATACTATGGCCCGGGGTTTTCTGGGAAAACTACTAATTTAGAGTGGGCACATGCTAATATAGATCCTTCCTTAAAAAGTGATTTGTTAAATCTAAAGACGAAAGAAGATAGAACTATCTTTTTTGATTTTATGCAGTTTGAAGTTGGAAAGATTAAAGGCTTAACTCCTAAATTTAATCTCTATACAGTTCCCGGACAGGACATATATACAGTAAGCAGGAAAATCATTTTAAACGGAGTAGATGGAATTATTTATGTTGCAGACTCTGGGAAAGACAGAATGAGGGATAATTTATATACCTTAATTGATTTAGTTAAAAACTTAAGAGAAAATAAGCATAGAGTGGAAGATTTTCCGATTATTATGCAGTACAATAAAAGAGACTTAGAAGGTGCCTTGCCTATTAGTTATTTGAGTAAAACTCTAAACAGATTTAGTGCTCCAGAATTTGAAGCATGTGCAATAAAAGGGGAAGGGGTTTTTGAAAGCTTAAAAAAATCTATAGAATTAGTGGTTCAAAGAGTTACTAAGTTAGTTTAAGGGAATTTTCTAAGATTAAGACATTTTAGCTTTATTTTCATCGGATTTACCTTTATTTTCTCGGATTGAAGTGTCTTTTTTGTCTATTTTTATTTTTTTTTGAAAAAAATGGGGGGATTTTGGGAATTTTGGGTTTGAAAAATTGGTGGGGTCGACCAATTGGGGTTATTTTCTTAGTTTGCTTAGGGCGTCGAATTGGGAGCAGATTCTGATTGCTTCGCTTTTTATGGTGTTTGCGGCCATGTTCCAATCTTTTGATTTTAGGGATTGTTGGGTTAGTAGAATCTCGAAAATGGAGGAGCTAATTTTTGCAGCTAGGATTGATAGTTCTTCGGTTGTTAGTGGAGTGTTTTCTTGGGGGAGGAGATTTTCTTTTGAATCTAAGATTTTTATTGATTCTTTTAGCTTTGAAAAAGATAGGGGTCTTTTAATGATTTTTAGATTTTTAAAGTCTACGTTAAATGAAACTTCTTTTTTGGTTATTAAAATTATGGAGTTTAGTTCTTCTTTGTGTTTTAAAATTAGTTTTAAACTCTCTTTTTCATCTTCTGTTTTAGAGATATCTATTATAAGGGTATAAAACTTATGTTTAGAGAGGCTAAAAGAGGCTTCGTTAATAGATTCAGCAGGGTAGAGGTTTATTTGGTGTTTAGTTAATATCTTTTCTAGAATTTTCTGAGTTAATTCATTTTTTGAAACTAATAAAACATTTTCATTGTCTTTTTTAGGGTTTTCAGAGATTTCTAGTAAATCTTCTATAATATTTTTTAATTGCTCAGATTTAAAGGGTTTTTTTAAAATTTCAGTAACTCCGGCTTTTATAGCTTCAATGGTTAAAGACTTTGTAATCTCGTCTTTAACGGTAAGTAAGAAAATAGTATCTTTAAATTCTTTGTCATTTCTAATTTCTTTACAAAAAGATAAGGATTCTTCTGGGTTATCTTCTTTATAGCTACAAATAATTAGAGCTGGATTTACTTTTTTTACATTTTGATAAAAAGTTAGCTTTTCATCAAAAACAATAACTTCTAAATCTAAAGCATTAAGGGTAAGGCTTGTAATAGCCCTAATTGCTTGATTTTTATCTATTAATAAAATTTTATTGTTTAAAAGAGTATTCATGCGTTTTAAAATCATTTCTTTATCTTTTCCTTAATAAGTCTGATGATAATTTTATAGAATCAGACGCTTAAAATTTTAGGATTAGGGGTTATAACACTTTATAAATGTTTAATAATTTAATTGTAGGGGTATTATACGCTATATAAAAAAGATTAGGTTAAAATATAAGTTACATGATTTTAAGAACTTATCATAATAACTAGAGAAGTTTATTTACTAATTTAAAGAGTTAAGAAAATGTCGTCTCCTAATCAACAAAAGAGTTCATTTGTTCCTTCTTTTAATGGATTTCCAGGTACTACGGATAAAACTAAGGGAACCTCGACTGACTCAAACAGAGTGGTGGATAAAACTGTAACCCTTTCTCAAGGAAGTCAGCGTAAGGTTGGAGCTGAGATAAAAAAAAATAGGAAATATCTTAAAGGAATTGGAGAGAAATCTAGAAAACTTGAAAGGGAAATAAATTCAGCGGATGAGGCCTATAAGAAATATGTAGAGGAGCAAAAAAAGGCGTTAGAAATAACAGAGACTGAGTTTTCAAAAGTAGAGAAAGAATTAGATTATGGATTTAATATATTTCGCCGTGCTAAAAATGAATGGTTTACAAGTCGAGGGGATGCAAACAGGGAGAAGTTAGAGGCTTTAAAAATTTCTCGTGATTCTAAAAAAGCACAAATAAAAAAGAGTGAAGAAATTAACAAAAAGGGAGAAGAACTCGATAAAGACATTTCTAAATTAATAGATTCTTTTGGTAGTTTAAAGAACTCTAATGCTCAAATAGGAGAGGCTAAAAAGATTTTAACCTTAAGAAAAAAAAGACTTGATTTAATAGAATCAGCTCATACTTCTTCTAGAGAAAGGGAGAAAAAATCTTTAAAAAACGTTAGGGAACATCTTGAGAAAAGTAAAGCATTTGAAGCTAAAATTTCAGAACAAGAAGCTAGACTTGCCAGAATAGGAAGAGGTGTAAAAACAGTTGGGGTTATGGTAGCTTCAACAGTTGGGACTGTGGTTGCTGTAGGAACTGGCGGATTCGCTTTGGTTCCAGCTATGTTAGTCGGAACTGCGGTTGGGGTGACGTTTGGAGGAGTGACAGAGGGGGTAATTCAAGCAAGTTCTGTTATTAAAGGAGATAAGAGCGTAAGGGAGGCTATCTCAGATGGGGCTTATTATTTAGCTCAAGACTTTAAGAACTCGGCAATCTCCTCTGTTAGCACAATCCCTGGATTATTTGCGGCTAGAGCTACTGGAGGATTTTTAACAGCGGGAGCTACTGTCGCTAAAACAACGGCAGCTGCGGGGACTGAGGCAGCAGCGACCACTGCTACAACAGCGGCTACCACTGCGACAACAGCAGCGGTTGAGAGTTCCGTAAGTAAGGTTTCTACTTCAGTTGGAATGAGTAAATTCTCTAGAGCTTTAGTTGGAGCTTCTGGAGGAGCGGCAAATGCTTCAACTAGTTCTGTTTTGCATCAGTCTGTTGAGGCTTTTTGGACGAACCCCAGAGAACAGGCTAAGGTTATAGATTTAATGGTTCAAAATGAAGAAGCAAGACACAATCAAAAAAGGCTAGAACTTGGAAAGCCGTTAATAACAAAAAAAGAAAGAGAATCTATAAGACAGCAAATTTTAGATAAGATAAAGGAAGTAAAACCTGTTTTAGAAGTGTACAGAGAAGATTCTTTAGAGTATGATAAAAAATTAGCCGCATTAGTTAAAAAATCTTATTCTTTTGAATATGGATTAGATGATAAGCAATTTAGAAAAACTTATAAAGAAGAGATTCAAGAGTTACAGAAAGAAGATGCTCGCTTAGAAGAGGAGTATGAAAAATTATTAACTAGAAAACCCGAAATAGAGTTTATAGATAGATACAATAGAGATCTTTCTCTTAAAAGAAGAGTTGGGATGGTGATTGCGGAAACTTCAATGGGAGCATTTGGAGGAGCTTTAGGAGGGGCAAGGTCTCATTATGTTGCAAGATATATGGCAGATAGAATGATTGCGGGGGGAGGCTTAGAAAGGGCCATACTAGATTCTAAAAATGTTGGAAATTTAGCTTTAAATTTGGCT
>PDWI01010817.1_pt1 | contig 10140 bp, 9 predicted proteins | sample 1430891 | NCBI WGS metagenome assembly PDWI01 (sample SAMN01162508, study PRJNA174530) | Oral metagenome, whole genome shotgun sequencing project. | biome: Marine environment; feature: Marine mammal; material: Swab sample of the gingival sulcus; isolation source: swab sample of gingival sulcus... | reverse complement strand
CTATGTTGATCAACATAGTATTTTTCGTTTTATCAGAAAAAGGGATAAAAATTCTCCATGGCATACTGCAAATGATGTTGATACACAGTTTAAAAAAGTTCTTGATGATTGTGATGTGGGATTAACATATGCTTTGTCACCACAGGCAAAAGGAAAAGTGGAAAGACCATATCGATGGATTCAAGATCGGTTAGTGCGTAGTGCTGCACGAAAAAGAATTGGAAATATGACACTTTTAAAAAAAGAGTTATCTGTTTTAATTCATAATTACAATACGAAGTGGATACACTCCACAACACAAGAAATTCCTGTTATTCGTTTTGAGAATGCATTAAAAGATCGTTGTTTGTTTAAACCGTTGTGTACAGAACACAAAAGCATTGAAGATATTTTCGCTTTACGTGTAGAGAGATTTGTTGATGCGTATCGTAAAGTATCATTGAGTGGCTTACATATCAGTGTTCCACACGGTATACCGCGTGCAAAGGTTGATATTCGTCTGAGACCTGATGTGAAAACAGGGGTGACTGATGTACGTTTTTGGCAAGATAATGTGTTTTTAGGTAATCAGCGTGTAAAGACCTGTGATTTAAAGATAGTTCGGTTTTAACTTGGAAGGGTTCGGTTTTAACTTTTTGCTAACACAATCGCAATAACACAATCGCAATAACGCTACACAACAAACCGTTATCACCAACCTAAATTTTAAACTCAACCACGTCACCATCGCGCATCACATAGTCTTTTCCGACTGTGTACAGCACGCCACTATCACGTGCAGCACTCCAACTCCCTGCTGCAAGTAACGCTTCCCAATTCACCACGTCTGCACGAATAAATCGTTCTTTAAAGTCATTGTGAATCGCTGCGCCCGCTTCCGGTGCGGTCACACCTTTTTTAATCGTCCATGCACGCGATTCTTTTATGCCAGTTGTGAGAAATGTCTGCAGACCCAACAATTCAAATGCTCTCACAATAACCCGATGAATCTGCGACTGTAGACCCAGTTCTTCTGCGTCACTCTGTGACATATCCATCAATTCTTCTTCGATTTTGATGTCTAATTTCACATGTGGTTTTTGCTCCAGCGATTCATCCAGCACACCATCGACATCAGACACATTGTAAATATACATCATTGGTTTCATCGTCAGTAGACTCATCTCTTGCACGATTTTTTTGTGTGGCTCATGTGTCACATCATATGTGACTTCTTGTGCTAGCGTACCACTATTGAGTGCCTCTTTTATTTTGTGTACCAATGTCAACTGGCTTGCAGCTTCTTTGTCATTACCACGCGATAATTTTTCCAATCGCGCGATTGTTTTGTCTACTGTTGCCATATCTGCGAGGATGAGCTCCATTTCAATCACCGCGATATCTCTCTGCGGATCTACACTATCATGCACATGTGTGATATTATCATTATCAAACACACGGACCACCTGCGCAATTGCATCCACTTCACGAATATTCGCGAGAAATTTATTGCCCAATCCCTCTCCCTCAGATGCACCTTTGACAAGTCCTGCGATATCGACAAATTCGATGACTGTCGGCACCACTTTCTCACTCTGAGACATTTTCGCAAGCGCATCAAGTCGCGCGTCCGGTACTTCCACGACACCCACATTTGGCTCAATTGTGCAAAATGGATAATTATTAATATCTACAGGGTTTTTTGTAATCGCCTTAAATAAGGTTGACTTGCCCACATTTGGCAATCCCACAATACCAACTTGCAATCCCATACTATACGTTTTTATAAAAATTAATCACATCCTCAAAATGATGCGCCACGCAATCTGCGTGTTTCATGACATTTTCCCGCGCCACATGCTCGACAAAAGCGACAAAATAATCTGCAACACCTTCTTGCTTTACTTCATAATCCGTCCATCCATCACCAACCATAATCACACGACCGTCTAAGCGTAACTGTGTAATCTGTTTTGCTTTGCCACACGTTCCTGTGAGAATATTTTGCGCATCAAAACCTGTCACATGCCCACTGACATCATAGACAAAGGTATTCCCAAAAATATGATCCTCCCGAAACCCCATATGCACTGCTACTGGCACAATCAATTCACGAAATCCTCCTGATACAACATACATGTAATCACGATTTTTTTCAATATATTTTTTGTGCATGTCCACAGATACCGTAACAGCATTTTTCACATGATCTGCAAATTCTGCAACATCATTTCTGTGTAATTGCATGAGACCTAACCGCATAGTCAGTGACTGCGCAAAACTGATTTTGCCTTGCATGCCTAGCTCTGTAATTTCTTCAATTTTTTGTGCACATGCAGCATTGTAGTGTGTTTTATGCATGATGTATTTTGCTAATTCATCAAGCGTTTCAATAGATACAAGCGTACTATCAAAATCACACACGAGATGCTTTTTCATATGCATCATATTACTCCAACTCATCAAGTTTAAAGTCATTAACAAAAAGAACAAACAATCCTATACACAGAGCTACACCATAACTCAGCACTCTATTATCTGGAAAAAGAAATGTTTCTAGCAAGCCAAGCATGCCATACCAAAACATGACAATCGCCGTTGCAACGACGACAACATATCCATTGTGATATGTTTTGCGCAATTTTCTCAAACTTTTTCGCATATATTTTCTATTATATGAACACTGTGCACATACATACACAAAATGATATCTAAATTGTGACCGAGAAACCAACACATGTCAAATCACACAACCCCTTTCACAAATAACATAGAGTGTTATACTTGCACTATAAATCATAAATGACAGTATTATGAATAATGCGATATTCAAGGCATACGATATTCGTGGCATTTACCCAACTGATATCGACGAGGATGCCGTGTACAACATTGGACGTGCAGCAGTTGCTGAGTTGGACGCAAAAGTACTTGCAGTTGGCCGTGATGCACGTGTATCCGGTCCATCACTACACAAAGCACTGATTGATGGCATTACCGATGCCGGATGTGATGTCATCGATCTCGGTATGGTGACTACGCCAATGCTCTATTTTTCCTCACATCACTGTGATGTCGATGGTGCAATTGCCGTAACTGCATCACACAACCCTGGTGAATACAATGGGATTAAAATTTGCCGCAAAAATGCTGTACCTGTCGGTAGTGCGAGTGGTCTCAATGCAATTCGTGACGCTGTCTTGAATGGTAACTGTACTAGCGCAGACACAAAAGGCACTGTATCACATTATGATATCAAACCACACTATTATGACTATTTTAGTCAATATGCACATTTTGGTGACGCACAATTCACAATCGTCATCGACTGTGCAAATACAATGGGTGTATTGGAATTACCATTTTTTACACAGCACTTTGCCAAAAACTGCACCGTCATCCCACTCTACTGTGACCTCGATAATGCATACAATGCACACGAAGCAAATCCACTCAATACCAGCACACTGCAAGAACTCCAAGAAAAGGTTGTCGCGGAACATGCTGACTTGGGAATTGCCTATGACGGTGATGCTGATCGCATCGGTTTTGTGGATGAAACGGGTGCCATTATTCCGATGGATCTCACAACCGGTCTTATCGCAAAAGTGCTTTTGGAAGACCCCAAAAACGCTGACGCCACGATTCTCTATGACCTTCGCTCATCACGCGCTGTTGCCGAAGTGATTGCAGAAAATGATGGCACAGCACACGAGTGCCGTGTCGGGCATGCATTCATCAAAGAACAAATGCGTGAAGAAAATGCTCTTTTTGCCGGTGAGCTCTCTGGTCACTATTATTTTCAGGCAAACAAAAACGGTGAAGTGAGCACGCTCGCAGCATTTACACTGCTCAATCTCATGGCAGAAACTGGTAAAACAATTTCTACACTCGTTTCTGACCTCAGGCGCTACGCACACAGTGGTGAAATTAATTCAGAAGTGCACGATAAAGACGTTGTCATTGCCCTTTTGAAAGAGAAATACAAAAATGGCACAATCACAGAACTCGATGGCGTCAAAGTTGATTTTCCTGACTGGTGGTTCAATGTCCGCGCGTCCAATACCGAGCCAGTCCTCCGCCTCAATTGCGAAGCAAAAACACAAAAAATGATGGAAGAAAAACGTGACGAACTTCTTGCTATCATCAGAGGTTAGTAGAGCAACACACAAAAAACGTATTAGAGGACAATTTCAGCAATACAAAAAGAACACGTGATTGCGTATCCTTTTTATGTAATACTCGTTTTTTTGTTATGCACTCTTTTTTGACTTTTCCTTTTTTTGTGCATCAGTTTTTTTTGTGTGTTTTTTCTTGTCCCCAATACCAATATGCACATACCGTCTAAAGATTTTCGCTGCAATCATGAGTCCACACAAACCACCCATAATTACCAAAAGACCCTTCCACGGAATCACCCAAAATGACGTTGTTTTTTCCATTTGGACAACATTATCCTCAGAATGCATCGCTACACGTGCGTCAAATTTTCCAAAATCCCACATGCCAAATTGCATCACCTCTCGAAAATCAACTGTCTTTTGTGGATAAATCAGTCGTGGTGTTAATTCAATTGCATGAAATTTTTTACCAAAACGATTCACTGTAATCGACCCGAAAAGGGGGAAATGCATATTCCCGGTATTTTGCGTTTTAACGTAAAACGCTGCTGGTGTCTCAAAAAAAATAGTCTTTTCTGGATAAAAATCTACAATTTCTCCACGCATATCCATTGGCGCATCTCCCTGCACTGCCATAATAAGCAATGTACCAATACGATAATTCAAACCAATTTTTGAACCCTCCGTTTCATCACCATCGCCACCCGTGCGAAAAAGGAGTGTCCCATAATAACCATTTGTCGGCTGTCCATCCGGTACACGCACGGTAAACTCAACTGCCTCCGCACCCCCTGCAGGAATACGAAAACTGTTTGGTGGCGTAATCCATTCACGCACATCTAATGCCTTTAACTCATGATCTTCATCTGGCACATACACTTGTGGTGTTTTCCCATCATCTCTTACATAAAAATCTTCCACATCCAACGTCACCAATTGCTCTTGATCAGAATAATTTTTTACGATAACACGCCCTGTTTTTATTTCACCCTCATTTAGCGTCCATACAAATTTTGTCGGTGAAATTTGCAAACCACCTTTTGGAATCCCTTTTTCTTTCATTTCCTCAGAACTCATCGCTTGTGCAGGAGCCTCCTCTTGTGCCTGCTCTGCAGCATATACCACATTTACACTGAAAAACACACTACAAAACAACAAAAAAATGGAGCTTGCCTCCACCATATTTTTTTTCTTCATACCACCCTTCATAATTCTTTTCATTAAATTAACCAAAAGCCAAAAATTTCATATGTATGAAATATCTACACTCTCCCCGAAAAAATCAGGGAGAGAAAGATATGTCATATCAGCCATTATTTGACATATGCAGACGCATCAGTAACTGCTGTAAATGTCACTTGACCAGCATATTCACCTGATTGCTGCGTTGGTGCTACATCAACTTTATAGCACACATTTGTTGTTGTTGTGCCACTTGTGTATTCTGGTACAGCCGCGATTGTTTGTGCTGCATCTGGCACACCCGTATAGAGTGCGTTATCTGTTGCACCACCTGTAACTGCGCTGCCATCAAGACACGCATCATTGCCAATTGTTCCCTCAACCCATACATTTTCAAAATCATTATTTGACAATGTTGTATCTGGGAAATTCACAACAGAAAAACCAAGTCCTGTGCCAGACCATGTTGATCCTGCTGCTGTCCCCGCTTGATATGTGTATGGTGCCTTATCTGGAATATTAAACCATACCCCATCGTTACTTGGGTCTTCATGTGTCAACACTGTATTTCCAGTCGTCACACCTGAACCTTGACCACCATCATCAGCCCATGTGACATTTTCTGTCGTTTTTTCGATTGTGAGATAATACCCTTGCGCAGCATTTGTCGTCACTTCACATGTTGATGCACCTACAGAAGGTGTACCTGCAACAACAGTACCAGCACCCGTAGTCGTATCACTCAACGCAATACTTGTATCACTCGTCGCTTGGCCAAGCTCAAAACAATCCATTGACAATGTATCTTCAACATCTACCTCAAGATTGATTGTGTCACTGGTATCAAGAGCCCATGCTACTGATGAAAACGAGAGCGAAAGCGCCACAGCACTCGTGCCTGCGACGATTTTTTTTATTTGCATAGTTTTGTTTAATTATTTTGTTACAAATATATATTTATATGCATCACGGTGACGATGCGCTCGACTGTACATCGCACATGATATATACGCATTATACCACAAGTCTGTTTTTTGCAAATATGTGTTATCCACAGGATGCTGATAATCACTTTTTTTGTGATAATTTATCATAATATGTATCTACCACAGCAATCCATCGATTCACACCCTCTGGTGAATGCCCTGCACAACTCCTCCCACATTTCCACACAATCAGTCGCTCTGCTGTTGTGCGATCATACTCATAAATCAACTCCTCAAGACGCTTTCCAACTGTTTCTACAGCATCTTTGCGACTATTAAAACATGTGTGTCCACCCGAACCCATCAATTTTCTTACACCACGGTAACCCCAATAATTATAGCAATCTTGTCCATTAAGAACTGGTACGCGTTTTCCCCACCCACTTTCTTGCTTTGCAATTGCAATAAGATATTTTGCAACTTCTGGATCTTGTTCAAGAATGTATGGCAACATTTTTTCAATAGGATAGCCCTCAACCACATCATACGCGACATCTTCTAGTGTTTGCGGTTCTGCAACGTCCTGCACGACATCTTTTTGCTGTTCTTCCTCTTTTTGTCGCGTGTCACTTTTTTCTTTCTGCACAGATATAGCGCTATCTACTGTTTTTTGCACGTCCTCTTTTTGCTTTACTGCCTTTTTTGCATCTTTATCCTGTACATCTCTTGACTCCTCTTTCTGCACTATGCTGTCCACTGACTGCTGCACCGTCTGTTTTTTGTCGTTTTTTTCTACGTCCTCATCTGCTTGCGACGCACTATTTTCATCGTCATTTTTTTTGTGTGCATCTTCATTTTTTTGTTGCTCGTCATTTTGCACAATTTGCTGTTGTCTTTCTGCCACAAGTGCGCGCTCTGCTTGCTCTTTTGCAAATGCGCTTTGTCCCAAATTTCTATAAATCATGCTCATCGCGACCATGCCAAAAATCATTGCACCCGTGAGTGACAATTGCCACATTCGCACTGGAGAAACAGTGAAATCAAACCGTGTATCAAGATATGTACTAATCGATTGTCGATATGCGACAAAAGCATCATATGTATTTTGCATCCGCTGTCGCACATGCATGTGTTCATACCACTGTGCTTTTGCGTGCTGTTTTTTCTGTGCATGTGCCACTCTCGACACACCAGAAAAACGCACACCGTCCATACTACAACGTGATTGTGTGCGTGCCCTATACTGCATGCGACATATTTCTTGCCGCTGCTTTTGTGATTGAATATAACGCTGCGCATTGTGCGCGAATCGTTTTGGTGATAAATCTTTTAATAAAATTGTCTGCGCCGACTGTCGCTGTGCAGAACACGCAAAACCATCAAGAGAAACATTTTTCTTTTGCGTCGCTCTCCGGACAATGCCATCTGTATATAGTTTTTTTGTATTTTTATAATGTTTACCCACATTTTGTGGATACTTTCTTTTTATATCCATACAAAAAAATTATATCACACTTTTGCAGATTTGTAATACCACTGCGCCCACGCAAGAAAAAAACACCCAAAACAAAACATACTCAACGAAAGTACCTGTCCCATTGATAAATGTCGCCACACATAGCCAATATGTGCATCTGGCTGACGAAAATATTCTACAAAAAACCGTGCAACTGCATAACCAATTATATACAAAGCACTCATCGTTCCGCGTGCCCATTTTTTCTTTCGCACATGCCACAAGAGTGCAAATAAGACAATGCCCTCAAATAAACCTTCATACAACTGTGATGGATGACGCAAAACGGTTTCCCCATTAAAATACATCCCCCACTGCGACTGTGTGACGTGACCAACGAGCTCTTCATTCATAAAATTACCAATACGCCCAAAGAAATATCCCATTGGCACAACAGGCACAATAAAATCACTAACACGCAATACATTCCTTTTGTTTTTGTGCGACACCCACAAAAGAGCGCACACAACACCAATCAATCCCCCATGATAGCTCATGCCATAAATGCCCACCCATTCATGTAATGCAAAACTATACGGCGATATGATTTCTATTGGATGCACACTATAATACGAAAAATTATAAAAGACCACATATCCAACGCGCCCCCCGACAAGTGCACCGACAAGTGCACTCAGTAGCACATCTTGCACAAACTCTTTTGTATACGGCCCTTCATTTTTTGTGATGCGATACAATAACAAGCTATAACTGCACACAAATGCAACAATCCACAACACAGAATACCAATACAATGAAAAACCACCGACTGTAAAAATCGTCGCACTCAGATATGCTGGTACATTATGATAGAACTCTAGCATATACGTATGTATCTATGCATTAAATTTCTCTAACTCCTTTTTAAATTCAATTGCATAAATTTTCCACATTGCAATCATTAGCGCCATCAAAATCGGACCAATAATAAATCCCAAAATACCAAATAACTTTAGTCCACCAATCGTTGCAAAAAACACTGCCAATGAATGCATTTGCGTATCATTTCCGACAAGTTTTGGGCGTAAAAAGTTATCAATCGTCGATACAAATACACCAATAATGCACAAAAATACTCCTTGCCACACATTACCCAGCGCAAACATAATAACTGCTGCTGGAAAAATAACCAACCCTGCACCAATAGCTGGAATAATCGCAACAATAACCATAATAACCGTCCACAAAATTGGTGATGTGATGCCTGCTACAGCAAAAGCAATGCCACCAATTGCCCCTTGTATCACACCAATAACAACAGTGCCTTTTAATGTTGCACGTGTCATGGATATAAATTCATGAATCAACTTTTTTTCATGGACATCTCGCAATGGGCTAAGATGCATGATTTTTTTGACGAGCTTTTTGCCATCAATAAAAAAGTAAAACAACGTAAAAAACATCACAAAAATCGCTATTGCACTACTCATAACACCTCGATACAATGCCTGTACAAATGTCACGAGGTAATTTGCGATATTTTTTAGAGACTTCGACAAATCTTGCCCACTCACATGATTTGCTGCATTGTCAAATGCCACGTTGAACAACGGCGCATTTGTGACTGAATTGAAAACATTTTCTGCAGCCACCTGCGCACGTGAATCCTGTGCTGTAATAGACACGATAGAATCAGACACTTCATTGTACACAAGACCAGATACAAGAATAATTGGCAGTATAATCCCCATTGCAATTGCTACGAGCATCACTGCAGAAGCGGCAGCCGCCGAGTGCAATTTCTGATGCAAAAATTCATATGGTCGATAAAACAACGCTGCAAAAAGCGCTGCAATAAAAATAGCGCCAATATATGGTTTTACTAGTAAAAACGCCGCACCAGTACCTGCCACAAGCAAAAACAGAAAAAAATACACATTGAGATTTTTTATCATCATACGCAAAAAATATTATCTACTACACACTCCATGTATTTATATCACCATTAAATACACAGTCCTCCATTTATTACTACTCTACCAACAACAAAAAATAAAGTAAACCCGCACTGTCTATGGTATTCTTTTATAATTGATAAAAAGCACACTTTTTGATACTTCAAAAATAAGCGTTTCCGCAAATGTTATAGCAATAATAATGATCCACATCGTTGCACCAAGCGGTACCGTACCAAGAAAATGTGATAGAAATGGCACATAAATACCTGCAAGTAGTAACAAAAGTGATACAAGAACAGAGATATTTAGTGGTGTGTTGCTAAAGATATCTTTGCGAAAAATAAATCGTCGAAAATTACGAATGCTGTACACAAAAACAAGAGAGTCAAAAGCAATGAGCACAAATGTTGTTGTACGTGCAATGGCTAAATCAGCAGAAAAAGTGTGCACAAGCCAGAACACACCAACAGCAGAAACACCTGACACAAAAAATACAATAATCGGGACGTGCCTGAAAC
>PDWI01010816.1_pt1 | contig 10141 bp, 10 predicted proteins | sample 1430891 | NCBI WGS metagenome assembly PDWI01 (sample SAMN01162508, study PRJNA174530) | Oral metagenome, whole genome shotgun sequencing project. | biome: Marine environment; feature: Marine mammal; material: Swab sample of the gingival sulcus; isolation source: swab sample of gingival sulcus... | reverse complement strand
CATGGACTGGACCCAGACCAATGTGCATTCGACCTTCGGGGTGTGCTGGGGCGGGATGGCGATGCTCTACCATTTCCACGGCATCCCGAAGCGCATCCTTGAAGCCAAGGCCTTCGGCTGCTTCCCGCAGAAGAACCTCAAGCCGACCTCGCCCTATCTGCGCGGGTTTTCCGACAATTTCCTGATCCCGGTGAGCCGCTGGACCGAGATCGCCGAGGCCGATATTGCCGCGGTGCCGTCGCTGGTGCCGCTGCTGGGCTCGCCGGAGACCGGGGCCTGTCTGGTGGAGGATCCGGAGCACCGGACGCTCTGCATCTTCAATCATTTCGAATATGACAGCGACACCCTGAAGGGCGAATATGATCGTGACACCGCCAAGGGGGTGCCGATCAATGTGCCGATGAATTACTACCGCAACGACGATCCGACCGAAGAGCCCCGCAACCGCTGGCGCAGCCACGCGCATCTGCTCTACGGCAACTGGATCGCCGAGATCTACATGACCACGCCTTATGACGTTGGCCAGATCGGCGAGGCGGTGAAAGACCGGCGCGGGTAAGGCGGCGGGACGGTTCCGCGATCCGGGTGTCGGGCGGTTTCCGGGCATGGTCTTTGGCGGCGCCGTGGGGGCCGGCCGCGGCGCCGGGCCCGGCTACAATCCGGCATGACCGGCTTGCGGACCCCGGCTGACAGCGGCGTCGGGTGAAAACAGCGCAGCGCTGATCCCCTGTATGCGGCACAGGAGCTTCGGGACCGGCCCGGAATGACGCGCCGAAACCCGGGGGGCGGGGCGATGATTCTGTCGCTCATTGGCCGAACAGCCGGGCGATTGCCCCCACTTTTGCGACACTTTCCGCCGATCTGGCGCTTTACGTGCATTTCCCAGACAGATTAACCGCGTTTTAACCGCTCTTCCCTGGGACCGTGGCAGGGTGTGGTCCCGGGGGGTTGGTTACACTTTTACGACAATCCGCCCCGCCCGGCACCACCCCTCCACCTCCCCTCCATCGGGGCAAAGCGGTCACCATCGTCTTTCAACCTTGACGCCATCAGGCATCCGCCGATCCCGCTGCGCACCGCAATTGCTTCTACTTTTGCAACAATCCGCGCCCCTCCGGCGGTTTGTCGCCGCCCTGAGGAAGCGTTACCAGCTCTGCCCCGGCCCAACTTGCCTCGCCCTTCGCCCTCCGGTAAGCAGGGGCTCAGGCGCCGAGAACCCGGGGGCAGCGGGGATGCGCCACAGAATTGGGGCAACAGGGCTGGACCTTAGCGTTGAACGGGGCGTTTTACAGGACGTTGATCGGACTCGTCCACAGAGTGAACCACGCGCTCGAGCGGAGTTTCCCCGAGCAGCGGGTGTTTTTGCGATCCGAAGCCGGCACGCGCTTCGTGATCGTCTCGCCGCTGATGCAGGTGACCGGCTGGTTCGTGTCCGCCGCCTCCGTGGCCTGGGCGATCATCGCCACCGCGGTGCTGATGATGGATTCGATCGGCTCGGGATCGCTGCGCGATCAGGCGGCGCGGGATCAGGCGTTTTACGAGCAGCGGTTGCAGCTTCTCGCCAGCGAGCGCGATGTCTCCGCCACCGAGGCCGCCGCGGCGCAGGCGCGTTTCGCCCAGGCTATGGCGCGGATCTCGGTGATGCAGTCGGAGCTTCTGGCCTCCGAGGAGCGGCGGCTGGAGTTCGAGGCCGGGCTCACCAAGATCCAGCAGAATCTCAGCGACGCCATGGGCGAGCGCGACGAGGCCCGCGCCTCGCTCGAAACCATGCTCGCCGAGTTCAAGGAAAACGGCTATGCGGCCACCGATGCTTCCGAGCCCACCGGGTCGGATGCGGCGGTGCTCTTCCTCACCGCGGCGCTGGAGCAGACCGCCGCCGAGCGCGACGCCCAGGCCGCCGCCGCCGCCGAGGCCGAAGCCTTCGTCGAAAACCTGATGTTCGAACAGCGCCTGCGCGACGAGCGCAACGACCAGATTTTCCGCCAGCTCGAAGATGCGGTGACGGTCTCGCTGGAGCCGCTGGACAAGATGTTTGCCGCCTCCGGCATGTCGACCGAAGAAATCCTCGACACCGTGCGCCGCGGCTATTCCGGCCAGGGCGGACCGCTGATGCCGCTGGTGTTCTCCGGCCCGGACGAGACCCCGGACGCCGACACCTTGCGCGCCAACGAGATCCTCGACGCGCTCGACCGGATGAACCTCTACCGCATTGCCGCCGAAAGGCTGCCGTTCGACATGCCGGTGCGGGGGAGTTTCCGCTATACCTCCGGGTTCGGCCGGCGCTGGGGACGGCTGCATGCGGGCACCGACATGGCCGGCCCGGTCGGCACTGCGATCGTCGCCCCGGCCGATGGGGTCGTGACCCACGCCGGTTGGGTCTCGGGCTATGGGCGGCTGATCAAGATCAAGCACGATTTCGGCATCGAAACACGCTACGGTCATCTTTCCGCCATCAAGGTCCGCAAAGGACAAAGAGTCTCGCGCGGCGAGCGGATCGGTGATATGGGGAATTCCGGCAGATCGACCGGCCCGCATCTGCATTACGAAATCCGTGTGGATGGCACGCCGATCGACCCGATGATCTATATCAAGGCAGGAAAACATGTTTTCTAAAAGCAGGATCAACGAACCCGGACCGAAACAGGCCGGAGAGCCCGAGGTGAAACCGGGTATGACCGAGCGCCAGAAACCGACCGGGGCGATGCCCGCGCCGACGCCGCCGAATGCGCCGAAACCGAAGGCGCCGGCCTCGACGCTGTCGTCGGATCTGGTGGTCAAGGGCAACATGAAGTCCACCGGTGACATCGTCATCGAAGGCACGGTCGAGGGCGATATCCGCGCCCATATGCTGACGGTCGGCGAGACCGCCACGGTCAAGGGCGAGGTGGTGGCCGACGATGTGGTGGTCAACGGCCGGATCATCGGCCGGTTGCGCGGGCTGAAGGTGCGTCTCACCGCCACCGCGCGGGTCGAGGGCGATATCGTCCACAAGACCATCGCCATCGAATCCGGGGCGCATTTCGAGGGCTCGGTGCAGCGTCAGGAAGACCCGCTCACCAATGCCGGCAAGAAGCTCGGGGTGCCGCCGAAACCGGAGGTCTGACCGGCGCCCGGGCGGCCATCGAAACGGCGCGGTGCAGAGGCGCCGCGCCCCGCATAACACCCGAAGCCCTTCCGGCGCAATCCGGAAGGGTTTGTGTATCGTGCTCCAGACCGGCGGAACCTGCCGCTGAACCGCGCCCGGGCCGTTTTCCGGGTATCGGGCCGGATCCGGGGCATGATATTGAGCCGGATATTGGGCCGGATCCTGGGGGGCTGACGTCGCCGGGCTCCGAAGGCGCCGGTTCGGTCAACACGCCCCGCGTTCCACGCCCGCTCAGCCCGATTGCCGCCGGGTCGGAAAGGCCTGACCCCAGCCGATCCCGAGGATCGCCGCCAGAAGCGCGGCGTTGGCCGGAAACTGAAGCCCGAAATCGAAGCCTGCGTGGAACCCCGCGGCCACGAGGGCTGCGAGGGCACAGGCGGGCGCGGCGAGGTTGCGCCGCCGGGTCAGCACGCCGCGCAACAGCCGCCAGCCGACCAGCCCGAGGCCGAGATAGAACAGCGCTGCCGCGGGCAGGCCGAATTCGAAGGCGTTCTCGACATAGCTGTTATGGGCCCAGATCCATTCGTATCGCGCCTCTTCGACCGGCATCCAGGCCCGAAACGCCTCCGGGTAAGCGCCCCCACCGTGGCCAAGCCATCCCCGCGCAAATGCCGCCTCAAGGGTCCGCCCATAGACCGCGAAGCGTCCGCCGTCGCCGATGGCGAGGTGTTTTTCGATCACCCCGGCGCCGAAAACCAGCCCCATGACCCCCACCAGCGCCAGCGGGACGCCCCAGGCGGCCCAGGCGGCCCGTGTCCAGCCCTTGCCGCGGCGGACGCCCCAGGCCAGCACCGCAAACCCGAGAAGCCCCGCCGTGATCCCCGAGCGCGAAAAGGTGAGCATCAGCGCCGACAGGCAAACCAGCGCACCGAAGGCGTAAAGCCATCCGCCGGTAAAGAAGGCCTCGAGAAAATCCCGCAGCCGGAGCCGTTCGGCGCCGACGGCGTGAAAGAAGGCCGCCATATTGGCGAGGAGGCCGAAGATCGCGTGGGTGGCGTAGATGTTCTGGTTGCCGAAACTCGCCTGGACCACCGCGCGCGGCGTGTTTTCGTCGAGCAGGATATTGTAGCCAACCGACCATGAAAACAGCCCGTAAAGCGCGATCGCCGTGCCATAGAGGGCGATCGCACGGATATAGGAGATCGCGCCGTCGTGGGCGACGGCGGCACCGCGCAGCAGGATCCAGAACAGCATGGCATAGCCGGTGAGCCGCATGACCAGCTGCCGGGTCGCGTCCGGATGGGCCGAAATCGCCGGATCCGCCCCCTCCGGCGCCAGCGCCCAGAGCGGATGCGCAAGCTCCGGTGCCCATCCCGGCACCGCCTGCGCTGTCAGCCATCCCAGCACCGCGGCATAGGGCAGCAACACCGGCAACACCCGGCGGGCGGGGTGCGGCAGGCCATGGCGGATGTCGAGCACCGCCTGAGCGGCGAACAGCACCAGCGTCGCGAGCATCATAACGGTGGTCACGGTGGGGGTCCGCCCGCCGTCGTAAAGCGCGCTCCAGAGCACGATGCCGAGCGCCAGACCGGAGATCACCGCCTGCGGCAGCCCCCCCCGGCGCTGTCGCGAGCGCCGCCGCTCCGGTCTTGTCCTGCCTTCCGTGACTTGCATCGCCGCACCTCTTGTGACCGCGCGCCTTCTATCGCAATCCGGCGGTCAGGGAAACCGCTTCGCCGACCGCAAGCCGCTGAAAGTCCGACGGTTTGACCGCACCCGGCGGCACCGTTAATGTCCGGCGCGTTGCAGCTTCGGTTGCCGGTTCGGGGAGCCAGTGCGGGGAATATGGCGGGGAGTATGGCGGTGAAACCTGATCGTTCGGATTTGTCCCTCGCCGCACGGGGTGCGGCGACAAAAAAGCTGACCGCACGGTGTGCGGCGACTAACAAGCTGACCGCAGGGAACGCGGCGGCTTTTACACTGACCGCACGGCATGCGGCGGTGGCCACGCTGGCTGGGCTCGCTCTGGCGGTTTTCCTGCCGGCCGGCACAATCTCCTCCCCCATCTGTTTCTCGGTTTTCGAGACCGGCGCATGGTATCAGGCGTTCAACCAGGACGACCCGTCCAAAGGCTACGATTGTGACGGTGCGGTGCACAATGCGGGCGCCTGCGACCTGTTGGCGGACATGCAGGCCTGCTGTGTCAATGCTGCGGGAGACCGCACCTTCGAAGAAAACCAATGCCTGCGCGACCTCTGCGTCGAAAACCTCAGATATCTTGACGGCAGCCTGATCGACTGGGAGGCGGACACCAGCAGGTGCCGCTGATGTGCCTGCGGTTGCCGGGCGCGCGCCGCGCCGTGGCGGCGAACCGGTGAGTGGCGAAAGCGGCGTCCCGGGCGGCCGGGCGGCAGATCGTCGGCCGGGGGGCGTCGCAACGATCCGGGGTTCAGAACCGGGTGAGCCCGGGGTGGCGGGCGAGAGTGTCGGTGTGGTGAACAAAGGCCTTCGCCTGCCGGATGATCCGGAAATCCTCGCGCACGCTCTCTGCCGGCACCGTCGCCAGCGCCAGTGCGGCGCCCTCGGGATCCTCCATGAACCGGGCGAGAAAGACCAGACGGTCCCGTGCACGGAGCGCGCTGTTGGGCGCGACCTCGCGCGCGTGCGTCCAGGCTTCGAGCGCCGCGTCGCGGTGGTCGAGCATTGCCTCGGCTCTGGCCAGCAGCATCCAGCTGTTGGGGTCGCCCGGGTTGTGGCGCAGGCTTTCGCGCGCCGCGGTCCGCGCCCGGGTACAGGCGGCGGCCCGGGCTGCCAGTGCCGCCTGCCGCTCTTCTTCGGAGCCCTCGTCGCCGGCAAGCTGCCCGCTGCACGCATGGTGGTACCAGCCGCGTCCGGTCCACAGATGGTAGCGCGCCCGGTCATACATCACCCGGGCGCTCGCGGGCCGTTTACTGCCATTGGCGGCCTCGGTTTGAAGCCCGGGGTTGAACGCCGGTGTCCGCGCGAGGGTATCGGCCATCTGCCATCCGGCAAGGCCGAGCGCCACGAGGCTCGCGAAGGACCAGAGAGAACGTTTCATCGGTGTATGGGCCAGTGTGGGGGTCAGTATTCGGGGCCAGTATTCGGGGCTGGTATCCGGGCTGGTATCGGGGCCAGTGTCGAGGCTGGCGGCGGGTTGCGTTGGCCGGTTGTCGTCCGGGCGGGTGCGGGAGTCAACCGTCCCCGTCCGACGCGACACCATACGGTCGGGAATGGTTTGGCTGCGGATACCATACGCCACCGGATGGTGTGCGATGCGCCCCTCCGCGCCCGTCCCTACCCCGTCACCGCCCCTCGCCCAGAGGCTCGACCGGCGCATGAGCCGCGACCAGCTTGGTCAGCAAGTCGAGAAACGCCGCCCGCTCCGCCCGGCTGAGGGGCGCCAGCAGACCGGTGTTGACCCCGGCAACCACGCCGAACAGCATCGGCATCAGCGCCCTGCCCTCATCGGTCAGTACCACCCGGTGGGTCCGGCGCGAGTTGGCGTCGGGTTGGCGTTCGATCAGCCCCCGTGCGGCCAGAGCGTCGAGGTTGCGGGTGATCGCATAATTGGCGCTTCGCACCCGGCGGCCGATCTCGACCTGACTTATGCCATCGCCCTCGGCCAGCGTGTGCAACAGCACCATCTGGTCGAGCGTGAGGCCGAGCCCGCCGAGCCGCCCCTTCATCACCACATCGAGCCGCCGCCCGAGCCGCTGGATCATCCACCCGGCCGAGCCCGTGCGGCTCTGCAGCGCCTCGTCCGCGAGGTCTTCCTGTCTGGTCATCGCCATCTCCGGCTGGTTTCCGGTGGCAAACCATCGCTTGCAACACTTGCATTTGCAAGTGTAAACTGACACCACATTCTGCGCAAAGGACCCTTCCGATGAAAACCTGGCACCACGCCCTCGTCGCCCTGCACTGGCTGCTGGCGCTGATGGTCATGGCCGCGCTCGCCGCGGGCAAGCTGATCCTCGACGCCACGCCCAATTCCGATCCGCACAAGCTCGACAGCCTGCAAGCCCATATGACGCTTGGGCTGATCATCGGCGCGCTGATGATCCTTCGCCTCGGGGTCCGGCTGTTTACTGCACATCCGCCCCATGCCGCCACCGGCAGCCGCCTGCTCGACCTCGCCGGCACCGCGGCGCATTGGGGGCTTTATGTGCTGGTTCTGGTGATGGTCGCGAGCGGCATGGGGATCTCGCTCTCCGCCGGCCTGCCCGAAATCCTCGCCGGAAACGGCACCCTGCCGCCGCATTTCTGGGACTACCCGCCCCGCGCCGTCCATGGCCTCGCCGCGACCCTGCTGGGCCTGTTGATCCTCGCCCATATCGCCGGGGCGGGCTATCACGCGCTGGTGCTGAAAGACGGGCTGATGCGGCGGATGTGGTTCGGCAAGCGCCGCTGAACGCCCCATCTTCTCCGCCCTCTCGCTGCCGTGCCCCCCCGGGGGTGCGGCATTTTGCGGCGCGGCTCCGGCCGCGCAGCCCCCAGCCGACCCACCAACCCATTGGGTTTCCATCTATTTTCAATCCATGTGAATCTTTTTCACATTTTTTCTTGAAATGCCCGCCCGGGGTGCCAATCTAGGAGATGTGAAAGGGCTTCACATCCCTGAAAAGCAACACTGGACTTCAAAGGAGCACCTCATGTCCGTCGCCTCCGACTATGAAACCCGCAAATCCGGCGAGAGTTGGTTCCGGCGCGCCGATTCCTGGCTCGACGACCGCGGCAAGCCTGCGTGGTTCGTCGCCATGGTTCTCGGCTTCATCCTGTTCTGGCCCGTCGGCCTCGCCCTCCTCCTCTACATGATCTTTGGAAAACAGATGTTCGGACGTTCCTGCCACCGCCACAGCCACCGCTTCGACGACAGCGCGAAGCTGAACCGCCGTCACGGCTTCCGCTCGTCGGGCAACACCGCCTTCGACGCCTACAAGGCCGACACGCTGAAACGGCTGATGAGCGAACAGGAGCAGTTCGAGGCCTTCCTCGAGCGGCTGCGCGCTGCCAAGGACCAGCGCGAATTCGATGCCTTCATGGACGAACGAGCCGAAGCCGCCCGCGCCGGGCGCAGCGATGCGGCGGAGGCGGCGGAAGAGGCCGAACCCGTCGAGGCCAAGGCCTGATCCTGTTGGCCCGGGGGGGCGCCCCCGGGCTTCTCCGCTTTGACACCCGGGGCGCCCCGCGCGTTTCTCCCGGTCTTTTTCCCGACCACAGGCGCTGGACAAAGCCGTCCACCGCCCCCATCTCCCCCCTGTCAACAGCCGCCAAGGATCCGATGACCCATATCGACCGTCGCCACAGCTCCCTCTGGGGTCTGCCCGACCCCGACACCCAAGCCGAATTCTACACCGATGTCGCCGTCAAACGGGCGTTTGCCTGGGTGGTCGACATCGCCCTCGTCTTCGGCCTGACCTTCCTTGCCTCGATCCTCACCCTCGGCATCGGGTTTTTCTTCTTCTTCCTGCTGTTTCCCGTGATCGACGTGATCTACCGCATCGTCACGCTCACCAACCGCTCCGCCACCCCCGGCATGCGCCTCGCCGCGATCGAGCTGCGCAAGGCCAGCGGCCAACGCCTCGACCTCGCCACCGCCGCGCTGCACACCGCGGGCTACTACATTTCCTGGGCGGTTTTCCTGCTGCAAATCGCCTCCATCGTGCTGATGCTCACCTCGCCGCGCGGCCAGGGCCTCACCGACCATCTGCTCGGCACCGCCGCGGTCAACACCGCCGCCCAAAGCTGACCGCCCCACCCCCGGCATTTACACGAATCCGAACAATCGCTTGGCGGGGCAGCAAAACGTTGCTAACGTCCCGCCGGGCAGAAACAAGAACACACCCCGCGACCGATGCGCCATTCCCTTCCGCTTGCTCCGCAATTCTACGTCACGGCGCCGCAGCCGTGCCCGTATCTTGACGGCCGGATGGAACGCAAGCTGTTCACCGCGCTTCAGGGCGAACAGGCCGGCGAGCTCAATGACACGCTCTCCAAACAGGGGTTCCGGCGGTCGCAAAACGTGCTCTACCGCCCCTCCTGCGCCGAATGCTCGGCCTGTCTCTCGGCCCGCATCCGGGTGGCGGATTTCAAGGTGTCGAAGAACCAGCGCCGGGTCGAGCGCCGCAACCGCCATCTGCTGAGACGCACCCGCGCCCCCTGGGCCACCGAAGAGCAATACGAGCTGTTCCGCCGCTATCTCGACGATCGCCATGCCGATGGCGGCATGGCCGATATGGATGTGTTCGAATTTGCCGCGATGATCGAGGAAACCCCGATCAAGTCCCGCGTCATTGAATATGCCGCACCCGATCCCGCCAGCCCCACCGGCCGTGACCTGACCGCGGTCTGTCTGACCGATGTGCTCGATGACGGGCTGAGCATGGTCTATTCCTTCTTCAATCCCGAAAAACACGCCGACTCGCTCGGCACTTTCGTGATCCTCGACCATATCCACCTCGCCCGCGAGGCCGGCCTGCCCTATGTCTATCTCGGCTATTGGGTCGCGGGGGCGCAGAAGATGGAATACAAATCGCGCTTTTCGCCGCTGGAAATCTATGTCGGCGGTCAATGGACCGACCTCAAGGATCCGGCGGCCTACCGCACCCCGCCGCATCCGCTGTCGAACGACCCGATCGCCGAACAGGTAGCGAAGATCACCCTGCCGGGCGTCAAACCCGTCAGCAGCTGAGCCCGGCACCGGCTCCCAAGCCCGCCGATCACGGCAGAATCCACCCTTCTTCCTTGTTCCAAAAATACCTCGGGGGTTTTGGGGGCAGCGCCCCCAACGCGCTTCAAAGCGCCCCAACGCCCCATTGTTCTCGAAAACGCCAGGGCTTAAACCGGGCGCATGGACAAACCGAGCGATATTGCCGCCATCATCGTCGCCGCCGGCCGCGGCACCCGCGCCGGGGGGGATCTGCCGAAACAATGGCAGCCCCTGCACGGGTGCCGGGTGGCCGACTGGACGGTGGCGGCTTTCCACGCCCATCCGCGCATCGGCCGGGTGGTGCTGGTGCTGCATCCCGACGATCTGGC
>PDWI01010814.1_pt1 | contig 10142 bp, 8 predicted proteins | sample 1430891 | NCBI WGS metagenome assembly PDWI01 (sample SAMN01162508, study PRJNA174530) | Oral metagenome, whole genome shotgun sequencing project. | biome: Marine environment; feature: Marine mammal; material: Swab sample of the gingival sulcus; isolation source: swab sample of gingival sulcus... | reverse complement strand
ATTGTAGACGAGTTTGACGATTTTATGGCCAACGAAACATTGCACACGGCCGAATTTTATGGCAGCCTGCGCTCTTTAACCTCACTCCCTTCCGGGTTGGCAATGGGATCGCTTTTACAAACTGGCTGCAACAACAAACAATGAACGGTGTCTTGACCGAAGGGGAGAAAAAGTGGTTGCGCCAAGCGGTAAACGCCTCAAGGCCAATATTAGAAACCGGCGCAGAAGCAATTATCAAAGCATTTGTAGGGAAAATCGTAAGCTGAGACAGCAACAGCACGGCACAAAATAGCCGACAGCAAAAAATCAGACGGAAGCTTTTTGTTTACAAAACATAACATTGCGGGTCAGATATGCTCATGCTATAATTTAGCTTATTATTGTCAAGTAGATGCATCATCATTTTTTACCCGTCATGAAATGCACAAGAGGGGAATTACCTTTTTGTAAGCGTTCAGTCCCTCAAGACCTGACCGGTTTTTTGGGGAACGGCTTGACAGGCAATTCCTCTAGTAGCAACCTGTCAGGTCGAACGGTTACAACTCCTTTAAAGAAGGGACCATATGCCGCTTGAGTTATGGGGGGCAGCGGATTCGATAGCTTTGTCGTTTCCGCAACGTCCGCTCGAATACATCTTATTGCTGTTGTATCTTTCCCTATTTGCTTACCTTCTGTACCTCCTGCGCAACCATTTCCGCAACCTGATAGCCCAAGATTGGTATCTCATTGCCGGATTAGCAGCCGCTGGCCTGATTACCAGCCAACTATTTCCCATCCCCCTCACCTTCAACAATCAACTTGCACCTCTTTCAGCTGCGATAAATCCAATCACAGTTTTGGTGCCATTTGCCGTCGTCCCCCTTATGTTTGCCGCTGCACGTGTAAACCCAGCAGGAACACTCCTGGTGGGCATGGCAACTGGATTGGGTGTCTCCTTAGGGCAAACGCATCATCTCTATCCAATTTTTGATTACAGCTTTGTCGGCCTGGTAATGGCCTATTGTGTGCACCAACCATACCAGGGAAATTTGTTTCATTGGCTGCGCAAACCTATCCTGGCCGGTTCCCTGAGCATGGCTGTGTTAGCTGTCATTTTAGGCATCGCCACCTTCGTCAGTGCAGATACCGCAGCCAGCAATTGGGCCGCCTTTGATTTTGCCACCTCTACGGCTGCAGCTAACTTCATCCCGCTGGTCACAGAAGGGCTCATTGCTGGCGGGATGGTCATGCTGATATGGTTGGGCGCCCCTCAGCTTAAACCATCAACGGCAAACTTGACCCCAACTCCATGGCAGCGCAGCCTGGGTCAGCGGCTAACCTTAAATTTCTTTTTATTTGCGGCAGTTGTCCTCATTTTGATGGTATTTGTGGTCTACAATGTTGCCGTATCTGTCTCAACTAAACTTGTTGTGAGCCAGATGGCTCATAATGCCCAAACTGTGTCTGCAGAAATTCCTGATTTCCGAAGTAACCTACAAAATTTGTTGTATATGAACCCAGACACCACTGAGTTGTTAAGCCAAGATAAGACAGAACACGAGAAGGCTTTACAACAATTATTCCGGGTCAGTCCTTTTTACAGACGGATTTTCCTGGTCAATGAAGACCAAACGATCAGCAGCTACTTCCCCCAGGATAATGAGAATGTTGCGCTGTCTGAGATGGAGAAAACGGCCGTTCTCGAGGCAATTCTGGAAAACCGGTCTGCTACAACTCCAGCCAATTCCACAGCAGACGAATACATCGTCAGTTTTGTTGTGCCTGTGCTGGATGAGGCAGGTCGGCCAACCGCAGCTTTAGTGGGGAGAGTGCCACACATTTCACTCAACGAACTGATCGTTGGCCTGGATGGCGTCGTGGGGAGAGGCACTGGCTTTATCGTCGATGAACGTGGCGAAATCATTGCGCACGCAGAAAACGAAAAACTACTCAATGATTGGCAGCCTCCCACCGAATTGGTACGAGAAATCGCCACCAACGACAAAGACCCCGGAACAGCCTACCAGGGGCGCAACAACCAGACAAATGCCCGAGAACTCATTTATTTCGTCAAAGGGGAGACCCATCCCTGGACAGTCGTGATAACGGCTCCTTACGATACAGTCTTAAACCTGGCATTAAGCATCGGGCTCCCGCTATCCGTCGTCATGATTGTCATCACAACCCTGTTCTACGCCATATTCCTCTTCATTGGGCGAGACATCACCCGCCCAATCACAGATTTAGCGCAAGCCTCCAAAAACATGGCCGAAGGGGATTCCTGGTATCCAGAACGCATCGAAAAACGAGATGATGAAATCGGACAACTCAGCCGTGCCTTTACCAACATGCAGAGTGCCATCAAACAACGTTTGAATGAATCATCCTTGTTGCTCGATGTCAGCCGCGATGTATCAAGCAGCCTCGACATCACCCAAGGCATGCCAGCCATCTTGCGCGGTGCCTGCCAAGGCACCAATGCTGCCGGGGCACGAGCTGTGGTTCAAAACCCGAGCAACAATCAACCACTCACTTTTGGAGAGGGTGCCGCTGCTCACCCCATGGCCAAGCTAGATAGAGCGATCATCAACGCCTTGCGTAACAAATCTGAGCTGATTTTAGAGACCCCTGCAGCAGTCGTGACCGCGCTCAATCTTAATAAAAATGAGACACCAACCATACAAGCTCTGATTGCCCTCCCCCTCTATTTCAAAGAACGATTCCAAGGAATGATTTGGGTTGGGTATCGCACGCCACACCAATTTGACACCAATGAGCAAAATTTGCTCAACACCATGGCAGGCCAGGCTGCTATTTTAGTAGAAAATGCGCGACTATATGCCAATTCAGAAGGGGGTCGGCGGCGATTATCGGCCGTTCTGGCAAGCACTTCTGATGGCGTCATTGTCACAGACCAAACAAAACGGGTGCTGCTCATCAACCGCGCCATGGAACACATTTTCAACTTACATGCTAACGAAGTAATCGGACGACCCGTTCATGATGTTTTGCCCGTGCCCTTACTAGTGGAAGCCCTCACCAGCGATGACGAGTCAGTTCGTAATCCCGAAGTGCCTGTTGATAATGACAAGATCTATTACGCCAGCATCTCAACTATTGTAGGCAACGATAGGCAAGTTATGGGACGGGTAGCCGTACTCCATGATATTACCCATCTCAAAGAAATTGACGCCATGAAATCTGACTTTGTGGCTACAGTTTCTCATGATTTGCGCAGCCCCCTCACCTTCATGCGCGGCTATGCCACTATGCTCACCATGATTGGTGACATGAATGAGAAGCAGGAAGATTATGTCAATAAAATCCTGGGGGGCATCGATCAAATGGCTAAATTGGTAGATGACTTGCTCGATTTAGGCCGCATTGAATCAGGCACCACACTGCGCGGGGACATCATCGAAGTGGAGCCACTCCTGGCTGATTTAGCCACAGAACATTGGCAGCATGCCTATATGAGCGGTATTAAGCTGGAAGTGAATGTAAATCCAAAAGATATGGTCTTTGTGGGTGACAAACGACTTATACGCCAGGCATTGACTAACTTAGTGACCAATGGCATTAAATATGCCCCAGACAGCGGCCTTATGCAGTTGAAAGCTGAGAGGGGCAAAGGTGAGATTGTTTTCAGTGTTGCCGATCATGGCTCTGGCATTGCCCCAAAAGATCAAATGCGTCTCTTTGAACGCTTTTATCGCGCCCAGGAAAAGGGAACGGAAAAAGTCAAAGGGTCAGGGTTAGGTTTGGCAATTGTTAAATCCATTGCGGAAAAACATGGGGGACGTGCCTGGTGCCAAAGTGTAAAGGGCACGGGCAGCACATTTTATTTGGCTATTCCGTTGTCTGGAAATGGTTCGTAGTTACTGACTGTTTTTCCCTATTTTTCGATCCTGTATTTAGATGCTGACGCAGGTGTTGTGCCTAAAAAGCGAGCCCCAAGCCAACACAAGGTCATGGTGGGAAGGAATTGTGTCAGGGGCAGTAAGCCTTCCACCGCTGCCACCCCTCTCAATGCTTTTAGTCCCAAGCGATCTAAAACCACCCAACTTAACGGAGCGGACAGGATATCCAGGGCAAAGTCCAACAAGTCGATTGTAATCACAACGACCAACGGCGTATAAAGCAAGGTCTCTGTGAAATCAGCGCCTGCTGGCACATCAATGCGCTTGAGCAAACGCACCACGAAAATCAGCAAGAGCAACCCAACTATTAAACTGATGGCCATGGCTGCTAAGATGATAATTCCTAATTGCTGTAAAAAATCTACTTCCATCATTTATTCCCTACGCTGCCAATATTGTCCAGGCAAAGATAAAAACCACGAATAAACCCGCGATTAGCTGAACGGCCGTTGCTATGCCCCAGCCCTTTAGCCCTCCTTTACTGGCTCGCCATGCCTGATTCCAATCTCGGCGCTTGTGATACTCTCCTAGCAGAATCCCCAGCGCATAACCGATAATCGTACCTACAATAGGCAGGGGAATTAAAAACGACCCGGCGATAGCCCCAATCATACCTGTGATGAGCGTACGCTTCGCCGCACCTGCTTTCTGGGTGCCAAATATCGGAAGCCACAAATCAGAGGTGCCCGCAACGAATAAGATGAGCGTTAAAAAGAAAAACATGCCCAAGGAGATAACTTCAAACCCAAAGCGCCAAACATACATGCATAAACCAAGCCAAATCATAAAAACACCAGGCAAGATCGGGAAAAATACCCCAATCAAACCAACAATCATAAATGCCATGATTAACACAGTAATGAGCGAATTAATGATAGTCAAGTTGAATTATCTCCTATCCCTTTAAACATGATGGTGCTTTGAGGAATGCAGTTTGCACATTCTACATGTTGATGGTGCATATCATCTGTCAACTGACCTCTATACGCAAGAAATATCATAGAGTTTTATAGGATTGTAAAAATCTTTGGAATACACCGCCTAAGTATGGGCGGAAAGGAACCATCGCTCGAAAAGGAGATTCTAAAAGCTGTTCATCAGTAAGGCGATTCACTTTTTGCCAGGTGTATTTATTGGGCATTTGTGCAAACCAGGAGGCAAAGTGAGGCAGCCAATGGGTAAGCACATGCAAGCAGCGCGCCGCAGGAATAGCCCGGCGCACCGCACGTCCATTGAACTTTCTGCCTAAGCGAGCAGACATGGTCAGCAAATAGCTATCGATCATGGTCTCATCAGATAACGGCCGTTCCCGACGCACCAGTAATTGCGTTTGATTCTCTCTCTCAAAAATTAAGTCAAACTGTTCTGTAAAGCTCACCAGATCCAACACACCCGGCCCAATGGCAACTTTCTGCCAATCCAGTAGATAATACTCTGCAAACAAAGTCAAACGCCAATGGTGAGAATGTGGATTGCCATGCAGTAGAGTTAAGGGCAAATGCTTCAGGGGTTCCAACATCGGGACAGGGTCATCGAGCAAATCAGCTATTGCTGTTAAGTGACTTTCCCCCAAGACGCCCGGCCAACCGCCCAGACTGCGCATCACCAACAAGCCGTTTGCTGCTTTTAGAAAAATCTCAGCCAACCGCCCCGCATGATAGATGGCATGTTCAGATAAAACGGCGCCAGGCCCTTGCTCAAAATAGGCAGGATGCAATTCGAGCAGATCTTCCCATGTTGTTTGCCGGCCTTCGATAAAGTGCGGCAGCCCGCTCTTGCGCAAAACTTCAGCATTTTGCCAATAGAGCGTGTGGCAATCAGCTAGTTGCTCAATAAGATGTTCAACATGTTGGGATGTCCACTTTTCTGCAGGGAAATGATTAGGAACATCATCTAAAATCAACCAGCCCCCTCGTTCATGAGCGTGGATGTAATGACAAGATGGTGTTAAATCTGGAAAATCATGCTGCCACCTCTGATAAAACAATGTTTCTGCACGATTGGTATGTTTGCCAATGAAGGTGATGGGATCGGTGTGGTTGGCGAGGGTCAGGTGATAACGGCTCACCGGATGATCATAAGGCGCCCCTTTGGCTGTTCGTAGATGCTCGACGGTAACGGCCGTTACCACCACATTGTCAGTTGAAATAATCTCACGCAGCAACATAGACCAGGCTTCTGGTTCACGGTTTTGCAATTGCGCAACATCCACTTGTGACGAATTCATGACGGCAAACATTGTAAAATGCATGCAGCAAAGTTGCAAACAGGTGATTTTTCAGGGAATCTTGTTACTATTCCAGAGAGAAAAACAGGGAGACTTACATGAGGCTGCAAGGAATTGTCTCAATCTTAGACCAACAACACGTGCAAATCGTTGAAAACCTATGGGCAGAAATGCGCACCCAATTGGGAATCGCCCCCCCCGACGCCACAACAGTGCCACACGTGTCCTACCACGTCGCTGAATCGTATGATGAGGCAAAGGTCATTGACGTTTTAAGGGAAGCAGCCACACAAGAACGGCCGTTTACCATCAACGCTACAGGCATCGGCATCTTTCCCGCACCCAACCCCATCATTTACGTCCCCGTCGTGCGCAGCCTATACCTGACACAGCTACACGCCAAATTATTCCCGCGCCTCAGTGCCACCGCCCTAAACAACAACGCCTACTACGCTCCAAAGGCATGGATTCCCCACATCACCCTTGGCCACAGCGACATCTCTATCGAGCAGCTCGGCACCCTCACTCAATGGCTGCATCAACAAGCCATCAACTGGACCATCACCATCGACAACTTCTACTTACTCACAGACGACACACAGAGACTTGTTCAGGAATTTAGAGTGACATTCGGTAATCAGTGAGTAACTAACAACAGTTTGGATCACAATCCTTTTCTTGCCAATTCCGCGTTTGCCGATTATAAATCGCCGCCGAGGGAAAAAACATGAACAACGAACAACAGATTTTTGACGACGAGACCTGGGCACAGCTGCCTAATTTTATTCAACATCTCCCCGAACCCCTTTACCTGATTGTGTGGGGCGACGAACATGCCACTATGCGCGAAAAGGAGGCCGCCCGGCTGTGCCGCACATTGGCTGACCATTTTGACGTGATCCAATTCCAAATGCTGCCACAGCGCATCAACTACCCTTACTGGCCTGTCATCGGCGTCATGCGGGGCACGCAAGACGAGTATGAAGATGTAGGGGTGCGTCTGGTGGGGCTGCCTGCGGGCTATCAGATGACTTCGTTCATCACAGCAATGCAAGCCGTCTCTTTTCAAGGCTCTACGCTAGACACAAAAACACGCCTCCAACTGCATAATTTGGCAGATGCCGTACGGCTAGAATTGATAACGGCCGTTGACGATGAAGCCGGCGCACTCATAGCCCAACCCATATTCAACATGGCCGCTGTCAACAAGCATATCCGCGCCCACCTCATCATGGGCGACAACTTCCCCCAAGCCATCTGGCAAAACTCCGTCTACAGCCTTCCTCATTTATCGATAAACGGCCGGGTGCACATCTCCGGCGTGGTAAACGAAGAAACGATAGTGCAGCATATGGCAAAAGCAGTTAAGTGCGCACCCATAAATAAGTGACAGAATTGATGAATGCCCTTCAAGTAACCTTTAAGCAGCCTGGTCATAAAATCCTCTCAGCGGCTCGCCTAATGGGCTACTTGACGAATCGCCATACAATCCAGGTGGCCATGGCAGCACACAGGAAAAACAGACCTATGAAAGCCAGCTGGATGCTGATAGCCTCGGAAGAGAAGATGGGGTTGTCCGGATGAAGCACCAGGGGAGCACTGTAGATGATCCAGGCCACCGCCGCAGGAATGACCGCCAGCAGCAAACCGCGCACCCGCATCTGCGCAATCCACACGTTTAGCACCAGCATGATGGTGACAACGGCAACGCTTTTGAAAGCGGCCGCCATTCGTGGTTCCTGCCAAAACACCCCTCCCCAATTGATGTGAGAAGCGATAGCACTCATAGCCACCCCCGCCACGAAAAAACCATAGGCTGTCCAGCCCAATATCTTCATCCAATGTTCTAATTTTTCGTTCGCGGTGATAAGAACTGCCAACCCAAACAGTCCAGCGAGAACAAAGCCAGCCATGCCTGTCCAAGTGAGCGCCACATGAATGTACACGGTGCGGATACCTGTGCCTAGTGTGGCCTCTTCTGGAGCGAGATAGAGGAAAAAGAGAACGGCCGTTACCAATCCCCCTAGCACCAACCACGGTATAGGTCGTCGTCGTATCTTGTCTAATGAACGCATGCCAGAATCTTAGCACGCCCCTCCCCGAAAAACGACCTCATTCTTCAACATGAAAATGGAGAGAGCGCCGAGAAAATCCATAAGCGAAGCGGTAAAATCCAGGCTCATCTGTGTGCATCTGCCCCCCTGCCGCTTTCATCATCCAGCAGATTGTCATCGGTGCCCGTGGCGTCCAAGCAAAACGCTTGTCCTTAAATGAGAATAACCAAGGAGAATAGCTTTTTCCCCTGGACAAGAACGTCAGCGAAGCTATCCTTATAGTATCAGGCAGTACACCGGTTACAAGAGCGGTTTCGCCTTATGAAATAACAATGAACGAGATGGGTCGTGAATAACCCTCCATAACAAACTAAAATCAAAACTTTGGGGGTTCCCAGATCATGGATTGACCTTACTCGACGAGCCCCCTCAAGGATCTACCCAAACCTATGCAGCCAGCTAATTCAAAAAAAACAAGCACCCAAACCTGGATCATTTTTATTGGTGGCATGTTAGTTGCCCTTTGTGTCCTTTGCTTTTTAGGCGTCAGCCTTGCCGGCGCAATATTGTGGTATCGCTATGATCCAGACGTGGTAACCCCAACAGAGACTTCGCCAACGGCCGTTATCTCCCAAGTTACCCCGCACGCCACAACGCCCCCCGCACTCACAGACACCATCCAGCCTACGTATACCCAGTCGCCCACAGCCCCACCAGCAACACTCATTCCTGTACCAGACATACTCTTTATCCCACCAGATGAAGTCGAGCAACAGACCGTGCCCCCCAGAGCGGCTGCCGATTTAGAGATGCTGTTCAACACGCAATATCCAGTGCATGAGCAATTTGAGGCAGCAGAACGACTGAGTGCCCACAAATACGGTGAACGCACGGTCACCACACCAGCATATGCCCTGGGTGATAAACAAAATTTTATTATTGCCGATGGAGAAACGACCATTGAAGCTGCCCTTTTAGGCATTACAGACCATACTTATTTCTGGGTTGAGGATGGCCTGGATTACAACGTTAGTGAAGTGCAAGCCATTGCTGACCGTTTGGAGAACGATTACTATCCTCGTTTAATTAATCTATTTGGTCAAGAATGGCAGCCAGGGGTTGATAACGATCCACATTTCAGCATCCTGCATATATCTGGTGAGTCAAACGCCAGTGAACTTGGCTACTTCAGCAGCACAGACGAATACCCTCAAACCCTATACACCGACTCCAATCAGCAAGAGATGGTCTACATGGTCATGGGCAACCTGGATCTGGGTGAAGAGTTATATTGGGGCACATTGGTTCACGAAATTCAACATCTGATTCAATGGTATATCGATCCCAATGAATCGACCTGGCTAAATGAAGGACTATCCCAGTTAGCAGAAATCTACATTGGCTTCGACACCGTCGCTACCATCGACTACATCCGTCACCCAGAAACTCAACTGAACACCTGGGATTACGAAACAACCGCCGTGGATGCCCATTACAGCGGCGCGTATCTATACGCAGTTTATCTATGGGAGCAATTAGGCGAAACGGCCATACAAGAACTCTCTCGCCATCCGGCCAACGGCATGGCTTCCATCCAGGCAATTTTGCAAGGATATGCGCCAGAACGCAGTTTGTCTGACTTTACCGCAGATTGGGTGGCCGCAAATTTCTTAGACAATCCTAACGCCGGATCACGCTATGCCTACACAGCTTTGGATTTAAGCACGCCAACTTTTAAATGGCGCATCAAAGAACTGCCTCAAGAAAAAATATTTACCCTGGATCAATTCGGCACCCACTACATTGATCTCAGTATATATGGCCCCGTTACCGTCAAATTTGCCGGTGACACCACAGCCTCACTATTCAGCATCCTGCCTCGTAGCGGCGAGCAAATCTGGTTTGCTCCCAGCCAAGACGAAACGAACGCTCACCTAACCGCCAATTTCGACTTGACAGCCC
>PDWI01010812.1_pt1 | contig 10143 bp, 8 predicted proteins | sample 1430891 | NCBI WGS metagenome assembly PDWI01 (sample SAMN01162508, study PRJNA174530) | Oral metagenome, whole genome shotgun sequencing project. | biome: Marine environment; feature: Marine mammal; material: Swab sample of the gingival sulcus; isolation source: swab sample of gingival sulcus... | reverse complement strand
CTAGAAAACAAGGCATTAATGCTTATCACGCCATCAAGGCGGCTATTAATAATCAGTCTGTTCAGTTGCTCTTTAGCTAGTTGACTGAATAGTTACAATCAATTAAATTTGATGGTACAAATGCAACAGAAATATTGCAAATCATTGCAGAGAATCGCCAACAATTAATTATTGAAACATTTAATAATAAAAAAGTAAAATATGGTTATAATGCTTATTGCGATGGTAACTGTTTTGCGGCAGACCAAAAGGAAACTTGTCGCTTGTTGGGTTACAAGTTTGATGCTAGGCGAAAAATAAAGAGTGTATCTTACAATTGGGACAAAAATGCGCTTGTCACCAATGATTTTAGAGAATTTGACTACTTGCCTTTTGGTTTTACGCCAACGCATACAAGCTATTTTATCAATAATAATTTTTCGATCAAATTGTTAGAAAAGACCAATCAGCGTCTCAATACAGAGTTGTTTAAAATTGGCGTTGGCAAGAAGAGTATAAAAGGTGAAAGAATTAATCACATTATACAAAAAACGATATATTTTAGTATGGTATTTAATGCAGAATTTTTAAATCACGATGTTGAAATAATTAAAAAGCAACGTACTGCTGATTATTTTGAAACGCTTTTCTTGCGAAAATCGGCAATAGATATTTTCGCACAAATTGAATCACGTGTTGACATAGATAAAAAGGTGTTAAAGTACTCAATTAAACTAACTGCTGAAAATGGCTATTTAAATTTAATGGAAACTGTCACGCACCATGTGGTTGAGCTGCTAAAGCTAGATAGTATTATTGAATTGTTGTTAAAAAATGATGCCAAAAATAATAGTAGAAGCAACGCTTATAGCATAGCTCAGCTCATCAAAATTAATCAACATTTGTATAGGGGGGATATTGATATGGAAAAGATAAGAGCCAAAGCAGCTCGTGCTGCGGCAAAAGATGTCGTTGCCGAAATGAAAAAGCGGGATAGTAAAAATAAAATTACCAGCTATCGCCATAAGTTAATCGCCAATTTAGTGGCGCACAACTATGACCGCTTTAACGAAGTGCTATTGCAGTTGTCGTCTTATAGTCAAGTACCATTTGGCTTTGCCTATGATTTATTTGAAGATTTTGAGGCCAATAAGAATATTGCCTACACATTTGTCAACACATTGGAAAATTTTGAAAGAAAAGGTGGTAAAAAAGATGAAAAATAAGGCTATTACACTTACAATACTGGCAAATATGACGTCAAATTACGGCGAATCGATTGGTAATATTGCCTGCGTACAAAAAATTTATCGAGATGGCCAAGTATATGCAATCCGTTCGCGCGAAAGTTTGAAAAATGCCATAATGGTACAAAGTGGTATGTACGATGACTTGCAGGTAGAGGTCGATGGTGCAGCACAGAAGAAAGCTGATGAACAACTAAATGCCAGTAACTGTCGGGCGTTAGAAGGTGGTTACATGAATACTGGTGACAAAGGAGTCGGCGGTAAAGTAAGAAAAAGTTCATTTTATTTAACCGATGCTGTCGCTTGTGAGCCTTTTATTAATGAACTAAGATTTCATAATAATTTATATTTAGCTTCAACTTATGCAAAGAACAATGATATTAATTTACAGAAAAAAAGTGATAATCCAGCTGGATTAATACCCTATCAATACGAATACAGTAAATCGCTTAAAAAATACAGCATTACAATTGACCTCGATAAGGTGGGGGTTGATGAAAACTATAATGCTACGGCCGATAGCACTGAAAAAGCAACTCGCGTCAAAGCGTTAATCGATGCCGTTGAGGCGCTTGCACTAGGTGTTAAGGGTAATTTAGACAATGCAGAACCGCTGTTTATCGTTGGGGGCTTGGGGCGCTATAAAACGCATTATTTTGACAACGTCGTCGTGCTTAAAGAAGGCATTTTAAAGATTAACGAGAACTTAAAGGCGCGCATTAATACCGATTATTATCGCGTGGCGTTACTCGATAACGATAGCATCAAGAATGTCGCTGATGTCAAGCAGGTCTTATCCCCCATATCAATTGTCGGTTTCTTTGAGAAGTTAAGACAGGATGTGGAGCAGTATTATGCAAGCCATTAGACTAAAAATCAAACAAAATAAGGCGCATTATCGTAGGCCAGAGACAGTTAAAAACAAAATGACCTACCCACTGCCGCCCTTTTCCACAATTATTGGCGCGCTGCACAATGCTTGTGGATATACTGAATATCATAAAATGGATATTAGCGTGCAGGGAAAGTACAGCTATATGGATTTAGTTTACAAGACAGAATATATAAGACTAGATCGTGTTCATTACAATGATAGTCGTGGTGGTGGAAGATTGGTTAAACTGTTTAGCGAAAACGTTCTAACGGGGAAAGAACTTATTATTGCCGAAGCGAAAAAAAAGCGTGGTTCATCTTATTTTCAAAACAATGCTATACAAGTACGCGACAAAAAAGAATACGATATTTTTGTTGAGACATATCGAAAAAAGAATGAAGATGAATTAAAAATAATCGCTAGTGAATCAGGTGTTAACATACAAGATGAAAAAGAATTAGCTCTTTTTATAAAAAATTACAATTTAGAAAAGAAGAAGTTGAAAAAAAAATATGCAGAAATAGTGCCACAACAAACGCGGATTGAAACATTGAATGATGTTGAGCTTGTGATTCACATTAAAGCAGACGACGAAGTATTAGCTGATATTGAAGACAATATTTACAACTTAACGGCAATTGGTCGCAGTGAAGACTTTATTGATCTAATTGAAATTAAACGTGTGACATTAACGGATGAAATTGATCAAGAATATCAGAATTCTGATTACATGGCATACATTGATAAAAGTTTAATTTTAAATGATGAAGTTTTTACAATAGGTGGCGAAAAAACGGCAGCTGCAATACCTGCATATGGCACAGTCTATCATATTGATAAAGACTACCAAATCACAGATAACAAGCGTGTGTTCAATCGTAAAAAAGTTTGTGCTGTATCAAATTATGCCGTTGACGTAGAGAGCACTAGTGTTTTTATTGATGAAGATGGTTTTATTGTCAATTTTAATTAGAGGATGTTATGATTACATTTGAAATATTGGCGCATTTTTTGGCAAAGCCAGATGAGTCAATTGCATTGCACACACAAGTACTTTTAGATTGTCTTGAAGTGCTTAGAGAGTTGAACTATATCAATGATTTACAGTATAGCGTTTTATTTGACGCTTGCTTTTATCATGATGTCGGTAAAATTAATCCATTAGTTCAATATCGAATTAAAGAGTCAAAAAAGTTTAACGCTAATAAAGAAGTGCCACATAACATACTTTCGATTTATTTTATTGATCCAGAGAAAAAAATGTCTAAAGAGCATTTTCAACAGGTGCTTTATGCGGTACTGAATCATCATCACTATGTAAATCCTAGTGAAGTGTTTAGAAATCGGCAAGAATTGTTAATTTCGAATCTAAACGCCACATTGAATGTGTTAAATCGTACATTTGGTTATCAGCAGTTCGCTGAAACTGAGCGATTTTATAAACGTATTGGCAGTCGCATTTTAAATGTTATCGATAGAAAGAAAGCAACACCAGAATTTATTATCACCAAAGGCTTACTACACAAATGTGACTACGCAGCTAGTGCACATATTCCAATTGAATTTGCCAACGACTTTACACTGGCAAAATTAGAACAGCTAGTTGCTAGTTTTGACAGTGGCTGGAACGACTTACAGTACTTCTGCCGTCAAAATAGTGATGAGAATTTAGTCGTCGTCGCACCAACTGGTATGGGTAAGACAGAGGCGGCATTGTTGTGGTTAGGTGACCATAAGGGCTTTTATGTATTGCCCTTGCGCACGGCCATCAATAGCATGTATGAACGCTTAAAGGCCAATTGGTTGGGTGACGAAAACATTGGTGAACGCTTGGCACTTTTATATGGTGATAGTCTCGATTATTACATCAAAGAAAGTGAAGACAATGCAGTAGAAGTCAGCGATGCGCCCTATTACCGTAATAGTTTGGCAAGAAATCTATCGTTGCCATTAACCGTGACTACGCCCGATCAAATTTTCGACTTTGTCTTTAAGTATTTGGGGCATGAGCGAAAATTGGCAACGCTAAGCTATTCAAAAGTGATTATCGACGAAATACAGGCCTATAGTGCCGACGTACTTTGTTACGTCATTTATGGCTTGCAAATGATTAATCAATTGGGTGGCAAATTTTCTATTTTTACTGCGACATTGCCGCCATTTTTTAAAGACCTATTAGCGCCCAATAATGACTTAGTGAAATCAAATTCAATTAAAAAAATGATTGACTTTAAAATTAAAGCATTTACGCATAACGACAGTCGACATCATCTAAACGTTATTGAGGCGCCATTAACGGCGCAAGATATTTACGAAAAATATCAGATGGTTTGCAAAAGAGACGGCGTAGTTAAGGCGTTGGTAATTTGTAACACGGTTAATAGAGCACAGCAAGTGTTTGCCGATTTATTAGATTTTGAGCTAGAAAATGTTGAAGTTAAGTTGTTGCACGCCAAGTTTATTAAGCGTCATCGTACAGCTAAAGAAACGGCAATCTTAGAAGATGGCGCAACTTATCTTGAAGACGGTAAAACTCTTAATAAAAAACCAGTCATTTGGGTGACGACGCAACTTGTCGAAGCCAGCTTAGACATCGATTTTGACTTGCTCTTTACTGAACTCAGCGAACTCAGTGGACTATTTCAGCGGTTGGGGCGCTGTAATCGCAAGGGGGTAAAATCGACTGAAGTTGCCAATTGCCATGTGTATACAGAAATCGACCACAACCATTTAAAAAGTGATTCTAATCACGGCTTTATCGATAAGGCGATTTACCAATTAAGCTGTGATGCGCTGAAATATTTTGGTTCTGGTGTTATTTTAGAGACAAATAAACAATCGTTGATAGACAAGTGGTTGACACTTAAAAATCTACAACGAGAAGGCAGTTATTTTATAAGAGAATATCAAATGCACTACGAGTTTGTCGACAATTTGTTAATTGGTGAGATAAATACTTCTAAGGCGGTAGATTTTAAAAATTTATTTAGAAATATCTTGTCACACAAAATTATACCGATTGATGTTTACCTGCAAAACGAAGCGGTTTTTGGTAAGGCGCAGGTTGAGTGGAAAAAATTAGACGATACAGCACAGCATTTACTCGTTCAATTAAAAGACAATGTTATTAGTCAAGCGGAATATCAAGCAGAAAAAGTTAAGATAAAGTTAGCCAAACGTAAAATTAAAGCTGAAGTTGACAGTTATACTTTAGCTATTTCAGAGTATCAGTACAAGCCCGTACCTGACAAAGATCACTTTGTCCTTTCGAAGTATAATAAAATACCGATTTATCCTTGTAGTTATAATGAAGAAATGGGGTTTAGCGAGATAAAAGACTATACTGAAAACCCTAACAACAAGCCAGAAAAAGCATCTACTGGGGTTATATGGTGAGGTGTTTATGCAAGAAAAAATCACTGGCATCATGCTCTATTATTATAAAGTTTGCCAGCGTAAACTATGGTATTTTAGCCATGAATTGGCGATTGAAAGCGAAAATCAAGATGTCATGATTGGTAAACACCTTGATGCGTCTACTTATTTGAACAATAATAAACACATATTAATTGATGGCGTTATTAATATTGATTACGTTGAAGGCGAACACGTTATTCACGAAGTGAAAAAGAGCAAAAAAATACAGGCAGCTAGCGAATTACAACTTAAATATTATTTGTATTATTTGAAAAAGCGCGGGGTCACAGGTGTAACAGGCAAAATAGATTATCCATTACTCAGAAAGACTTTGTCAATTGCATTAAGCGAACAAGACGAAGTAGAAATTGAACAGATAATCGTTGATATTCGGCGTATTAAACAGCTAACTACACCACCTAAACTAAAAAAACTGGGCATTTGTAAGGCGTGTGCTTATCAAGATATGTGTTGGATATAAGGGAGTCACTATGAGTAGGTCGTATTATATTTTTAACAGTGGTCGTCTAAGGCGCAATGACGATACATTGCAATTTGTGCTTGCCAGCGGCGATAAGCGCAATATACCCGTTGAAGATGTATTTGATATTTATATTTTTGGAGAACTTGACATCAATAGTAAGGCGATAAACTTTCTTGCGGCAAACAAAGTTAATATTCACTTTTTTAACTATTATGGCTTTTATACATCGTCGTTAATTGCCAAGTCAAAATATGTTTCTGGCAAGTTGTTAATTAAACAAGTTGAGCATTATAACGACCCCGAAAAGCGCGTTGTGTTGGTAAAAGAAATACTAAGGGGGGCAGCTGCCAATATATATCGCAATTTAAGATACTACAATTCGCGTGGTAGAGATCTTGCTGGTGCAATGAACGACATCAGCCATTTGCAGCATAATATCGATAGCTATCGAACAGTCAGTCAGTTAATGGGAAACGAGGGTGCCATTCGAAAAAAGTATTATGCGCAGTGGCAAACTATTTTAAACGATGATATTGAATTTAAAAAACGCGTTAAAAGGCCACCTGATAATGTGGTCAATACACTAATTTCATTTATTAATTCATTGGTTTACACAACTGTTTTAGCACAGATTTACCATACGCATTTAAATCCAACCATTAGTTACTTACACGAACCAGGTGAATCGCGTTATTCGTTAAGTCTTGATTTAGCTGAAATATTTAAGCCGCTTATTGCCGATAGAATGATTTTTTCGCTACTTAATAAAAAGCAGATACAGGACAAACACTTTGATGAGCAACTAAATTATCTACATTTAACAGAAAAAGGCAAAAAAATTATATTGCAAGAATATGATAAAACACTTAATAGAACGATATATCATAAGACCTTACAAAAAAATGTTACTTATAAGTATCTCATCAGGCTAGAGTGTTATAAATTGATTAAACACTTGAATGGTGAGAAAGATTACGATAGTTTTAAAATATGGTGGTAAAATGTATATTATACTCGTTTATGATATTGCTATAGAACAAGATGGTGCTAAAGTTTGGCGCAAGACATTTAAAGTTTGCAAGCAATATTTACATCATATCCAAAATTCGGTATTTGAAGGCGAAGTGACAAAAGCGCAGCTATTTGAACTAGAAAGTAATATTAAGAAAGTTATTAGACCATCACTTGATTCGGTAATTATTTTTAAAAGCCGTCAAGAAAAGTGGCTTGATAAAGATATGCTGGGTATAACGGAAGATAAGACAACTAATTTTTTGTAGCTGTCGATACTAAGTAGGGTCATAAATAGGGGAGGTCAACAAGATCAGTAAAATCAATAGTTGTGGTGATATTTTGAATGATTTATGCGAGAGGAGAATAAAAAAATAATTGAGAAAAACGAACATCGACAAAATGTGTTGCTGTAAGTTAGATATTGCAATGTACCAAATTAGAAGTATATAAATAGCTCCATACTGGAATTTAAAGAAAAACCCGCGTAAATCTGTCGGAAGCGCTTCAGATATAAATAGCTCCATACTGGAATTTAAAGTAAAAAGCACCTCACAGCGCTAAAAGAAAAGCATTATATAAATAGCTCCATACTGGAATTTAAAATTTGTACAAGCGCACCAGAGCCGCCTTGATAGCCGAATATAAATAGCTCCATACTGGAATTTAAAACTGATAGACGCAGCGGTCAAACGGGGTGAGGGTTAATATAAATAGCTCCATACTGGAATTTAAAAACTCCGTCAACACTTGATTATCAAGAATGGATTAACGTATATAAATAGCTCCATACTGGAATTTAAAATTACCGCTAGACGCTGTGAGGGCGTCTGTATTAGCATATAAATAGCTCCATACTGGAATTTAAAACCGGTCGTTTCGGTGTCGAGTATAACAAAGTCCTTATATATAAATAGCTCCATACTGGAATTTAAAATCCAATTTCTTATCGTTCATTAAAAGGTAAATTGCAATATAAATAGCTCCATACTGGAATTTAAAAGTGTCTAGAACAAATATTAAATCAACACCCCTCGGCAATATAAATAGCTCCATACTGGAATTTAAAAATCGTTATTCAAGCATTGGAACAAAAGCTGTAGCTGATATAAATAGCTCCATACTGGAATTTAAAAATAAAAAAATATATGTTTTTGATGAAATGTACAAAAATATAAATAGCTCCATACTGGAATTTAAAAATTGAATTTGTACCGCGCTTAATACCATCCGCAAGCATATAAATAGCTCCATACTGGAATTTAAAATTGGCGATTGCCGCACGACATCAACCCAGAGACGTATATATAAATAGCTCCATACTGGAATTTAAAAGTGGCTCGAAGCTGAAGGATTACAAGCTATCGCTACATATAAATAGCTCCATACTGGAATTTAAAGAATTGAAAGATGAATCGACAGCAGAGCTTGAAAAGATATAAATAGCTCCATACTGGAATTTAAAGCATAAAAGGCGCGAGAAAAGGTAAGGACAGCATAAATATATAAATAGCTCCATACTGGAATTTAAAGTGTTGTCTTCTCTTTACCGTTTTGTCAGCTACACCATATAAATAGCTCCATACTGGAATTTAAAGGCGGTTCTGCTTGAATAACGCCTTGTAAGATAAATCCATATAAATAGCTCCATACTGGAATTTAAAGCTTATCAAGATACGAATTGATCATAGTCATATCAAAATATAAATAGCTCCATACTGGAATTTAAAGCTAAAAGCGCGTTGCGCTTGTCGACGTCTTCAACTTTATATAAATAGCTCCATACTGGAATTTAAAGGAAGAAGCGAAGTCTAAGACAGAGAAGAAAAAAACTATATAAATAGCTCCATACTGGAATTTAAAGATTGAAACGTTAAAATCATATATTTCAGAAGCTGTCATATAAATAGCTCCATACTGGAATTTAAAGATAAACCAGTTATTGCTCGGCGGTATATAAGGTATCATATAAATAGCTCCATACTGGAATTTAAAGCTTCATTGTGTTTGGTTGCTGCGCGTCGTAGACAAATATAAATAGCTCCATACTGGAATTTAAAGGTCGGCAAAGTCAAATCTAATGTCGGCAGCGAGCCCTATATAAATAGCTCCATACTGGAATTTAAAGTTACAGGGCGTTAGTGATTACCGTTGTAGCGTTAACTATATAAATAGCTCCATACTGGAATTTAAAGACTTTATTCAATGCGCTATCTCGGATATAGCGGCATTGCATATAAATAGCTCCATACTGGAATTTAAAGAGCGCAAAGGTAAGTTCTATAAGCTGATTAGCGCGATATATAAATAGCTCCATACTGGAATTTAAAGATCGGCAGTATAAGAAAAAGGGAATAGACATGAAATAATATAAATAGCTCCATACTGGAATTTAAAGAGCATATAGAGGCCTGCCGGTCTCTGTGCAAAAATAAATATAAATAGCTCCATACTGGAATTTAAAGTTTCTTGGTTCGGTAATCGCTAAAATCATTATTTTAATATAAATAGCTCCATACTGGAATTTAAAGGCGTACAGGTGTCAATGCGTTGAAGGTGTGGTGTGTCATATAAATAGCTCCATACTGGAATTTAAAGTATTTAATGCAAATAGCTGAAGAAATGGCAAACTATTATATAAATAGCTCCATACTGGAATTTAAAGACGCTAACAAAAAACAGTTACGAACAAAATAATTAATATAAATAGCTCCATACTGGAATTTAAAGACTACAGTTCGGTCCGTCCTGATAGCCGATTATTTTAATATAAATAGCTCCATACTGGAATTTAAAGTTCATGTCGCTATATTCTTCTGCGACTTTAGCAGCTGATATAAATAGCTCCATACTGGAATTTAAAGATAACTTCAGCGTCGCCCGTGTAATCTTGTGCAGCTTATATAAATAGCTCCATACTGGAATTTAAAGTGTGATTGAGTAATCTAAAAAGTCGTTGGTGATGTTTATATAAATAGCTCCATACTGGAATTTAAAGAGAAAAAATCACTTTTTGTAAAAAACACTTTTTGTAAATATAAATAGCTCCATACTGGAATTTAAAGAAATTCATCTCTCCACTTTTTCGCTTTTCTAGCTCCATATAAATAGCTCCATACTGGAATTTAAAG
>PDWI01010811.1_pt1 | contig 10143 bp, 8 predicted proteins | sample 1430891 | NCBI WGS metagenome assembly PDWI01 (sample SAMN01162508, study PRJNA174530) | Oral metagenome, whole genome shotgun sequencing project. | biome: Marine environment; feature: Marine mammal; material: Swab sample of the gingival sulcus; isolation source: swab sample of gingival sulcus... | reverse complement strand
GGCAGATTTCCAACACATTGGATTCGACATTTTGCATAAATGCCCTGGAGGAAGCCATAGACCGTTTTGGACCACCTGATATTTTCAATACTGACCAAGGATCTCAATTCACCAGCAATGCTTTCACTCAGGTCCTCAAGGACAACCACGTGTCCATCAGCATGGATGGCCGAGGTCGTTGCCAGGACAATATTTTGTAGAGCGGTTATGGTGAACCCTCAAGCATCAGTACATCTATCTATACTCATTTGAAAACGGTAAGTCGCTTCGCGTCGGACTTGTCAAGTGGATCAAATACTACAATTTGGCAAGAGGTCATTCTTCTCTTGACGACAAAACTCCAGATGAGGTTTGCTTCGGTTTATCTTCCCCGTTTGCCGAGGCTACCTGATGCTTATTTTAAATTTATAATCTCAGAGCTTATAGCTTATCTCACCCATCAGGCTGTCCAATTAAGTGGGTCTACAGCCATACAAAAACATGGTAATACTGAAGATTATAAGCAGCTGCACAAAGAGGAAATGAAACTGAAGTAATCAACGTTGTTTTAAATTTTTACCAATACCCAGTCGCTTGCAGCGAGGTATTTTATTGAATTTATGTGACAAGAGTAGCAACAAACGAAAAGAAATGCAAAGTAATAAGCGAAAAGAAGGGAAACAAGAAAAAAGGTCTGAGAGATTTGGTGTACGTTTACGAATGGTTATCGACTTTTAAAAAAATGACCAATCCGATCTCGTGACAGCTCTCAACATAGGATTCTCTCAGATGAGCTTGTGGTTAATGGACGGAGGAAAGCGGGACCAAAAAACACAAGAAAGCTCAGTGAATATTTAGACACAATGTTTGTAACACAGGGGATAGGCCACATCATTAATATACAGTCCCATCGGTGAAACCAGTGCTGTATCGATGGTGGCAATGCCCCTGGTGACAAAGACATTGCCTGAAGTTGCCTTTTTAGAGAAAAGATTTGGGATAATGCTGGTTAATTTGTCCGTCGTTCCTGCGTTCCGGAGGCCGCTTTGCGATGATCACCTCGGCCAAAAACCTGCCAGTGGCAATAGCCTTTGGCTGGTTGTATCGTTTCCACTTCTATTGCAACGCTGAAATGAGCGAAATGCTCCATGCGGCAGGATTTTGTGCTATCAGGGTAGAGACCAAAAGACTCCTTTCCCAAGTTTGTTTTGTCAGAAAGTCAACCCATGTGGCGCCATCTTCTTTGAGTGTTTTTGCAGTAAATAGAGTTTGCTCTTACTTACTGCAAAAAAAATCGAACCTGACACCGTCTAAACTGATGAAATATCGGGGCTATCTGCCCGGAGTGGGGCATTTGCTGGTCGGACTTTTTCTGGCCGTAGGTATGGGAATTCGTATTGTTGTCCTTGTCAAGCTGTTGGGAGTGTACCTTCTGGAAGACGGTGGGAGAAAACGTCAGCTTTTCTCTGCGGGCTTCAGGTTTGGCCAAAAAAAGAGGCCCTGCGCCGGACACAACACATGCTGCAACGAGTCGGGTTGGGAGATTGCATCGACCACTATCCAAATCAGCTAAGTGGCGGGATGTGTCAGCGGGTCTCCATCGTCAGGGCCCTTGTCATCGAGCCGGATATCCTGCTTCTTGATGAGCCTTTTTCTTCGCTGGATATGGAGTTGAAACACAATCTCCTTGATTTTTTTGTGTTCTCGTTCAAGAGCATCGGGAGATGACTGTGCTCTATGTTACCCATAGCCCCTCTGAACTGAAAGGTCTTGCTCATTTTGTTTACCAGATGAACAGTGAAGGGTGGCTGGAGAAAATAACCCTGCTAATTTTGATGGCGTGAGACGAATAGATTTTTTTCGCTGTTTATGTCCTTCTGATTACTTATGAACAGAATATTTAATAAAGAAAAGAGTGTTTCCGGGAGGTTGTGGTGTTGATAATCTGGATAGCAAAGGAGGACGAGCGCTAGAGTTTTGGGAGTGGCGTTGAAAAAAATCAGTATACCTCGTCACTCGGTAGGTCATTCTTCCCCTGACCGGCTGTTGCTGGTTCTCGCCTCCGGCTGCTGGGAATCTCGGGCAAGGCGCAGGCCGCAGTGGTCGTAGCCGAAATCATGGTGTCTATGGCCGCGGTAAGCAGAACGCAAATGCCAGCCATAGGAGTCCCAGGAGCCGCCGCGACAAACGCGACTATTGCTTTCACCATCTTCCCAAGCGCTGCCATTATCCGGTGCTTCATTGTAATTATCATGCCAGTGATCCTGACACCATTCCCAAACATTGCCATGCATCTGATAAAGGCCCCAGGGATTCTGTTTAAAGGACTTTACCGGTATTTTTTTGCGAAATTTTCCTTTTGCGCTATTGCTATCAGGGTAGTTTCCATCATAGTTAGCCTTATCCGGAGTCAACTCATCTCCAAACCAGAACGGAGTATCTGTTCCTGCCCGGCAGGCATATTCCCATTCTGCTTCGGACGGCAAACGAAGTTCAAGGCCAGGGTTCAGACGGTTCAGTTTGTTAATAAAATTATTGGCGTTCTCCCAACTGATATTTTCCACCGGACGTTGTGGCCCCTCCTTAAAACGACTGGGATTATTGTTAGTCACAGCCTGCCATAACTCTTGGGTACAGACGGTTTCTGCCATCCAGAAACCTGCGTTCAGTACCACCCGATGCTGTGGGCCTTCATCATCCAATCGCTTCGGTTCATCCTCCGGTGAGCCCATTATAAACTCGCCCGGCGGTATCCAACGAAACCGAAGCTCAATATCGTTAAGAATAACTCCCTGCCATAACCCATAACTATCCTGGCCATAGCTATTTGCCCAGATTCCTGGGAAAATTTGCGGAAGCAGAGATAGTATTTCAGCTTGCGACTCTTGTTTCATCTTCTTTATGATTAAGAAACCGGTTTAACTCCATTTCAGCGGCTTCAGAGCCAAATACCGGTATGGTAAAAAATTTATAGTTCATTGGAAATCTCCAATATCGCCGCCTGCGGCACTAACACCGCTATGCTCGTCCCTCGCTATACCGGTGTTAGTGCCCTTCAGGCTACCACCGGTTCCCGCCTCCGGCTCTTGAGGACCTCGGGCTAGGCGCAAGCCGCCATTGTCGCCGCCGAAAGCATGGTGCCAGAAATCGCGTGATGCCGCACGCGGGGCCCTGCCACTATTGAACCAGGAACCGCCACGACAGACACGAGCATTACCTTCACCATATTCCCATGCTCTGCCATTATCCGGAGCTCCATTATAATTATCATGCCAGCGATCCTGGCACCATTCCCAGACATTGCCATGCATCTGATAAAGGCCCCAGGGATTTTGTTTAAAGGATTTTACCGGTACCGTTTTCTCACGATATTCTCCTTTTACACCATTATTATAAGGTTCAATTCCTTTATAATTGGTCTTATCCGGGGTTAGTTCCCGACCAAACCAGAACGGCGTATTTGTTCCTGCTCGGCAGGCATATTCCCACTCCGCCTCAGAGGGCAAGCGAAGATTAAGGCCAGGGACCAGATGGTTTAGTTTTTTAATAAAATCATTGGCTTTATCCCAGCTGATATTTTCCACAGGATGCTGTAATCCCTCATCCTTAAAATGACTGGGATTATTATCGGTTATAGCCTGCCATAGCTCCTGGGTACAGGCGGTTTCCGCAAGCCAGAAACCTGTTTTCAATATTACCCGATGCTGTGGCCCTTCATCATTCAATCGCTCCGGTTCATCCTCCGGTGATCCCATTATAAATTCACCCGGCGGTATCCAGCGCAATAAAAAACTGCACCCTTTCACCTTTATCTCGGCAAACAATCCATATTGATCCCGACCAATACCCTCTGCCCACTCAGGACAATGCATCATCGCCACTATGATCTTTACGGCATCAGTTTCTATTATGATTTCAGAGGTATTTTCAGGAATTTTATAGAACTTATCCAGAACAATCGGCCGCTTTATCTGCTTATCTGCATTAAAAATAATCTGGGATTTGGAGCCAATAGAGAGTTTATGGATTAAGCCGGGATGGTCTGGCGGCTGTTGGCTGGTGAAAAACTCTAGCCGGTTTTGTAGGACACTCAAATACACCGACTGCAGTTCTGTTGTCTGTACAACCCAGTCTTCTACCTGAGTTAAATCTACCCCGTTGGGAATCTGTTTTGGCCTAACCTGTTTATTATAGACCCCATAGAGGTTGTTCATTTCCGGAAACCAGGCCTCTTCTCCGGCCCGCTTTGCTACCCGTCCCAGCCAGGAAATAACCTTGTTTTTCTCTGCTTCTGGGGTCATTCTATTGAGCTGAAAGAGCAGGAGCTTTTGCAAAAATTTTCTCTGCTCTGACTCAAGCGGTTTTTCGGCCTTCTGTCGTTGTTCAATACGCAGCTCAATGGGCAGCTGGTTTTCAAATTTCTTAATCTGTCTCCAGAGCTGATCTAGCTCCTGCTCGGTATAAAGCGTCTTTGCCTTGTTGCTATACTCTTGATGAAATTGCTGGCGCCATTGAAATCTGAGCGCATTACCTTCCAGTGCCGGATGGCTGAAAACCAGACTTTCCGTGGATACATTCAGTCCAAGTCGGATACGTATCTGCCGAACCAGTGCCGGAGTCAATTCAATGGCCTTGGCGAGGGCCGCCAGAAGTTTCTCGGCCTGCTCCTTGCTTTGTTTGCTTTGATTGGCACGCTGCTGTCCCGCAGCGCCACCGGGACGAAGTATCCCAAAATCCCAATAGTGTACGGAAAACAGGCGGGCCGTTGCCGCTATCCAGTCCGAAGGATGGGCGGTTACCAGCGCATCCATTCGGATCTGTTTTTTTTGCAGGCGGCGGCCAAATTGATACCAAAAACCAGCATTGCTGCCCTGTCGATCAAGAAAGCCCAGGTCTCCTGCATAGATCAAATGAAGATGATCCAGCTTTGGCGGAAAACCACGATACATCTCGTCCCGATAGAAAAAGGCGTTGGTTTTGACATCAGCACAGACCACAATATGCAGCCGCTGGCGAAACCACTGCTGCAGATCCAGGGCAAGTTGTTCAAAATCTTTAAAAAACGGACTTAAATGTCTTGAGAAATCAAGCAGTAGCACAATATCCAGCGGCCAAACCTGCTTTTCTTGCCATGGAATGGTGGTTAGAGGTCTTTGCTTGACGGCACTTGCAATAATCTTGCGGTTATCCAGCCTGGAGGTCTGTTTTACTTCAAGTCCAAGTCGCCTGAGATAGGGCCAGAGGAGATGCCAGCCGGTCAAAGGCTGTGGCATAGCCACTGCTGATACCTCCGGGAATTCAATTTTATCCCGAAACGGAGTGAGGCGAGTATACTCTGCCGGTGTGACAGAACTGTTTTCCACCTCCTTCTTCTCGAGAGTGTACAGGCAGGGAAAGGGCAGAAGCAGGTTCTTTGGCGGATAATTTATGACCTGTGGAGCGAAGCGTCTTTCATCCGGTCCAATGTGTTGCTGGTCAGACTTGTCCTGGACAACTTGAGCATGTGTTGTCTTTTTGGGTCTGGGGTGATATTCCAGCCTCAAGAGTTCCGGAAGTTCACTAAAGGCGATACAGTCTTCTTTCAGCCGGTTATAAACGGTGAGCAAAGTAGATAAAGCCCCTTGTGCCTCCTGCCCCCCTGATAGGTCAGAACCAAGAGCTATTTTGCTTTCTTTTCCGGTCATCAGCCACCGTTTTTGATAAATGTAAGACAGGCCAGCTGTTCGATGGCATTACCCAGCTCTGGAGCAGTTTCCTTTATACCAATAAACGCCTCGAGATGATCCAGATACTCAGCCTGACCAGGAATAAAGGATAAGCCTTCTGCTTTAGCTTTTATCCGTTTTTCATACAGTAATTCGGCAACTTTTCGATAAACATCCTCGTTTTCATCTGCGGGCATTTTGCTTTGAAACAGGCTTTTGCCTCTTTTGACCATGGTAGCAATAAATTGTTCCCTATCACTATCATCCAGGATCAGGTCCAGAACCAGACAGCGGCGAACAAAGGCCTGGGGTAGTTCCTGTTCCTGGTTAGAGGTTATGATAATCAGAGGTTTTGGAGAAGTCTTGGCAAGCTCCACCCGTTTACCAAGATATGGCACCTCAAAGCTTAAATTGCCTAATGGTTCCAGCAGGCTATTAGGCACCGAGCGATCAGCCTTATCAATCTCATCGATCAGCAAAACCACCCCTTTTTTAAACGCCCTCGTTTGACCTGATGTATCGCTGGTTATCGGCTTGCAGGACTGATTGCCCTTATATTTTTTGGCGCTTTCAGGGTCAAGTGCCCACCAGAGCGGCCCGGCACTTAGATAGTGTTCTTCATCCTTCAGGTCTGCGGCATTGGCATCGGCAAGTTTTCTTAACACATCATAGCGCCAAAGCAGATTATCCGGTTCCGTACGTTCATTAACCACCAAACAGGCAAGAGGCATAGCAAATTGCTGAGCCACAGCCCTTGCCAGCTGGGTTTTACCGCATCCGGGCTCACCTCTGACCAGCAAAGGACGGCCTACAGCCCGAGCCGCCAGAACAGCTATGGCCTGCTTCCGGTCGAAATGATGGATAGCCTCTTTAGGCCAGCCTTTACAAGGGTGCAGTTTAACCGTATCTTCTAAATCGAAGGACTCAAGTGTTATTTCATTGTTGACCATTGGCTATCATCTCCAGTTTGGTATATCCTTCAATAAGGAATAGATAATGTTAATTTCATCGCCAATATCGTTTTCTTCATCTTCAAAACCAGGAATAAACAATTCAAATAGAGGGTCTTTTTCCCGCTCTCTCATAAAGATCTGAACCAAAGGAGGAAATTTTTTTCCTATTTTATTGAAGAGTTTTTCCCCAAGCAAGTTCAGTTTATCTTTTTCAACAGCAATATAAAATTTCCCCAACTTTGCCATTACTTTATTGATGCGTTTTCGCTTGGCTTCATCATCACCACGATACGGGCTATTCGCTGTGTTTGGCCGGGACACTTTCCGTACCTTATTTATCAATGATTCAAATTCGGTCATATACTCAAGATCGTCGTTTATGAATCTTTTAAATGATTCTTTATTCATCCCTGTTTCAATAAGTTTTACTTCACCTTCTCCAATAGGAACTTTATTTTCCACCGTATATATAGCCGGTTTATTAAAGAATGCACAAACCAGGATTTGATAATTAAGGATATTCTCGGGGTCAAACTCATTTCTGGCTGCATCACCGCGATGATTTAATTCATGGATAATTTGATGTAGTTTTTTATCGTCAACGGCAGCAACCAAAAGCAATCCTGTAAACTCTTCAACCATATTCTTAAAGGTAGGGGAAGGCTTAAAATTATTATCCTTTTTAACCTCCTCTAAAAAATCGTGAATGCTTTCCAAAGCTTTCGAAAGGATGGCAGCATTTTTCATTAATGCAAGAGATTCTAGCAGATCACCTGAACAATCCACATTTTGCTTTAAAAGCTTTATCAGCGGTTCATTAAAATCAATGTTTTCCAATCCTGATTTTAACTTATCTTTAATGATGCCTCGCCGTTCACGAACAGCCAAATGATTATAACGGACCGGTTCGATTTCCTTGTCCAGCCATTCGATTATCTTCTCGGCAGTCTCGTCATACTTCTCTTCATTATTGTGTTTGAGAACCTGTCTATCCCGGTAGTTAAGTCCAGATTCATATTTACCAAACAGCCACGCCAAGATTATCGGAATCATCTCAGCATATTCATTCCATGTATCTTTTTCTTCTTGTTTATTATCGAGTAAAAAGTTATCCAGCAGCACCACTGTCGGCTGAAGATCCCTTGCCTGTTTTTCATAAGCCGACAACAATTCATACATACAGGATGGAGATTGAAAATAATCTTTAGAAACAAGAAAAACGATACGATCCGTCTCACTGAGCTCTGCCATAAATTTGGAAATAGAGTCTCCTGGTTTTAAATCCTTTTTATCATAACAAACTTCATATTCGGAGTCAGACTTTTTATCATCATATAAGATCTTACATTTGATGCCTTTTGCTTTTTCTTCCAGGGCCTTAATCAACTTGTTTGATATCTTATCTGTGGTTCGATACGAAACAAATATTTTTCGTCTTATTTCATTTTTATCATCCATTTTACAGTTCCTGCAAAGGCCCCTGATCCAGTTCCTGAAAATCCTCTACCGCGGCTATATCAGCCAGCATCGCTGAATATCCCTGAAGCACCTGCTGAATCTGTTCCAGTTCCTGACGGAAAGTGGCTTTTTCCTCCGGCGTTTTCAGCTGGTTATTGGCTATTCGTTTATGCCATCTGGCGGTAAAGGGTCGAACTTTCTGATTCAGTATAACCACCGCAATCCTGGAAAAGGCCTCTGCCTTACGGCCCTTTTGTTTAAGTAGCTCTCGGGTTATCTGGAAAAGGGAAGCAATTGAATGCAGGGCAGTTTCTTCATCGCCTTCTTCGCTGCCAAGAGGCTGGGTGGCTGCCCGGGTAATCAGTTCAATATAGAGTTCCCAAGCGGCCTGCTGTTCCTCAGGCTTTGGTTGCCATTCCATCTCCATAAACCCAATATTGATCTTCAGCCCGGTAATGCCCCAGTTTTCAAAAAGATCTTTAATTTTCACGAGATCCCTCAATATTGTTGCTGGATAAGAAAAGTGCAGTGTTGTCCCTGTATATGACATTTCATTTGAGCCAGAAACAGTACCACAAAAGTTTGTTATGGTCATGTTATTAATATAAAAAATATTCATATACCTTGGTGTTATTTTTTCAGGAATTAAGTATATTGAACTGTGATGATTGTTTTTCGTATAAAGCGTTCGCTGAGAACAAAGATAACATCAACCAGGGGAAGGGGGCGTTATGCAATACTACACAACAGAACTCACCACAGGTAAGGAATGGAAGCGCTTTCTGCTGTTAGCATTCATCGGATTGCCAATTATGGCGGCGATTATGATCAGCCTCTATGGTTTTGCTATCTGGTTTGGGCAAATCTTTTTCTGGGGGCCTCCGGGATAAACAGTAATAGACATATAGCCGGTTTCAAAAAGATCAATATCAGATCATAGAGATCAAGCTGAAAACAGGAGGTATACTGTGAAACTATTATGCAACGCAGTCTCCGTGTTTACCCGACCCGCCGCCAAGATAGGGCTGGGCATTCTCGTTACCGGCGGTTTTATTGCCGGAGCCGCCTTTTGGGTAACATTTGACAAAGCTCTTTCCCACTCTGGCCAGCAGGAATTCTGTCTTTCCTGCCATAGCATGAACAACAATATCTTTCCTGAATTGCAAAAAACCGTTCACTGGCAAAACAGCAGCGGGGTGCATGCCACCTGTTCCGACTGTCATGTCCCCCATAGTTTTACCGATAAGATTGCCCGCAAGATGCAGGCCTCCCGTGAGGTCTGGGCTGAATTGATCGGAACCATCGATACCCGTGAAAAGTTTAATCAACACCGTATCGTCATGGCCCAGCGTGAGTGGAAACGCTTTAAGGCAAACAACTCCAAAGAGTGCCGTAGTTGCCATGATTATAAAAACATGGATTTTGCCAAAATGCGGGTCACCTCGCAGGTGATGATGCGACGCGCCGCCGAGCGTGATGCCAGCTGTCTGGACTGTCATAAGGGCATCGCTCACCAGCTGCCCGATATGAAAGGTGCCCATAACCCCGCCTTTGACACCCTGATGTCAGAGGCAGCGAGCATGACAATCCGCAACGGTGACGAGTATTTCAGTGCCGTACCGCAACAACTCTATAATGATGAAAAGTTAACAAAACCAATTGGTTCGATCAAGGTCTCAACCGCAGTCAAGGTAATACAGAAAAAACCTGAAGCCACTGAAATTGAGCTGACTATGTGGCGCAAGAATAAAGGCTTTGGACGGGTCTGGTTTGGTCATTTCGGCCTTAATATTGTCGATGCCATCCTGCAGAAGGATATTTCCCGGGATAGCACGCGTATCACAGTCTTAGAGACCAAAAACGATGACTTGACCGGGCTGGAATGGCAGCAGGTAACTACCAGGGCCTGGATAAAAAATGATACTCTGATGGGCAGCATTGAACCCATCTGGGATATTGCCAGAAACAGCTACGAGCAGAGTTGCAGTGTCTGTCACCGTCAACCGGCACCGGAAGGGCATGACGCCAACCAGTGGCCAGGATTGTTT
>PDWI01010810.1_pt1 | contig 10144 bp, 8 predicted proteins | sample 1430891 | NCBI WGS metagenome assembly PDWI01 (sample SAMN01162508, study PRJNA174530) | Oral metagenome, whole genome shotgun sequencing project. | biome: Marine environment; feature: Marine mammal; material: Swab sample of the gingival sulcus; isolation source: swab sample of gingival sulcus... | reverse complement strand
AAATCGTAAAAAATCCACAGCGTGAAATTAATATTCCTTATATTAAAAAGACTGTGAGTGGTTATTTTAATTTGTCGGAAGATAGTTTGACAGCCAAGACACGCAAGCGAGAAATAGTCCAAGCTCGTCAAATTGCAATGTATTTTTCTCGTGAAATTACAAAGTCGTCGTTGGCATCTATTGGGGCACAGATTGGTAATAAAGATCACGCTACCGTTCTACATGCTTGTCGCACGGTGGAAAACTTAATGGAAACGGACAAGAAATTTCACTATATAATCGAAGAATTGCGTGCAATTCTTGAAGAATAATTTTCTATGGGAAAACTTCCCGATGATACTTTTTTGACAATTGCTGAACCTGCCGAAGGATTATATAAAGAAAAAGGCAGTAAGTTTTTGGCATTTGCTTATCCCGTTACGACAGAGGAAGAGATTAAAGAGCACATTGATACTTTAAAGAAAAAATATTATGATGCTCGACATCATTGTTATGCTTATATTTTGGGTAGAAATAAGGATAGATTTCGCGCTAATGATGACGGAGAACCTTCTTCAACGGCAGGAAAACCTATTTTAGGGCAGTTGTATTCGAATGATGTTACAAATGTTTTGATTGTGGTTGTTCGCTATTTTGGGGGCAAGAAGTTAGGTGCCAGCGGATTGATTGTTGCTTACAAAACTGCAGCAGCAGATGCTCTTGAGCATGCCAAAATAATTCCTTATGTTGTAAAACAAGATATTTCTGTTTGGAGCTCCTTTGCTGAAGTTGATCTGGTGATGAGAGTAGCTAAAAACTTTGATTTACAAGTTCTTTCACAAGATTATAAAGCTACTCATGCCATCACGACTTTGCGGGTGCGAGAAAGTATTTTGCAGGCAGTAATGAATCAGCTGAAGTTTGCAGAAAAAATTGAGCTTAAAACTTTAGAGTAGGAGAGATAGATGCTGCGTAGCGCAATTTTTCTAATTTTTCCAATTCACTTTTTCGATATACATAATTAATTCCCCAAGAACTGCAAACTGTACGAAACTTTGCTTCGTTATTGTATTGAAGATGAAAGTGTTTTTCAAGTATATTCCAAAGTTTGAGGATATGTTCATCAGCCACTTTACGGTATTTTATCAACTCGTTATTTGCTCTATTTTGAGTTTGTTGATGATTTTTTATTTCAGCACAAGATTCTTTGAAATTCTCTAAATTGATTGAAACCAAAGCCAAGGAAGGATTGTAAATGCGATTTGCTCCTTTCAATATTCGCTGATTTTCTCCTGCTATCAATTTTTCTCCTTGCTCCAAGATTTTCTCATCAGAATTTAAATCTGGTAATTTTACGTTATTTTTATCTATACCATAGTAAATCCGAGTTTCCTTGGGAAGTTCGCCCCTCTGTATAGACATATTGATAATTTGAAGGAAGTGAGATACATACATCCGTGCCTTATTGGTCAGTTTGGAATGTTTTTTATTATAAGCAACTCCTCTTTGTTGCATTGTATTTTTCAAAGTCAGTTTATTTTCAAAATTGATAGCCACTTCCTGTAGCTGCATACGAAAATCATAAGGGATGACTATTTCAATCTCTTCTTCTTGATTTTTTAGTGCGGTTTTCATCGCACTTAGTCTGGCCTTATCCGTATTGGGAAGTCTGCGATATGGCATAGTTATGTACTTTTGTAATTGCTGTGTTTTTGTGTTGCGAATATACAAAAAGAAAGGATTAAAAACAAATGGTCGCAAGAGAGATTACACAATAATTTGAAACTTTATGTAATATTTCACCATAAATTTTTCGAAAAACAAGAAAATAGTTTCCGGTTATACATTAGAAAGTATAAACTAAAGTAGTTATAATTACTCAATTTTTCTTTTTTTACTATCTTTGCTACACAAAATAAAAGTGCGCATACTCGGAATCAGAGAAAATGTCAATAATCTTAAAGAAAAACGGAAATTTTATTTAATTAAGCTATAAAAAACAGGATAAAATAACGATGATAACAGCTTACTCAGAAGATCATATTAAAACACTTGAATGGCAGGAACATATACGTTTGCGTCCCGGTATGTATATAGGGAAGAAAGGTGATGGTTCCTCGCAAGATGACGGTATCTATATTTTATTAAAAGAAGTGATTGACAATTCGATTGATGAGTTTGCGATGGGAGCCGGGAAAAAAATTGAAATTGCAATAGAAGAGGGTAGAGTAAATGTACGTGATTATGGGCGTGGTATTCCTTTAGGGAAGGTTTTGGACGTAGCCTCAAAAATGAATACCGGAGCAAAGTATGATTCCAAAGCATTTAAAAAGTCAGTGGGCTTGAATGGGGTTGGTATCAAAGCTGTAAATGCTCTTTCCGACAGCTTTACCGTAACTTCTTATCGGGATGGAAAAACTAAAAGTGTCGCCTTTAGCAAAGGAATCTTGACCGAAGATAGCCCGGAAGTTTTTACCGAAGAGGCAAATGGAGTATTGGTCACGTTTCAGCCTGATGATGAGATTTTTACCAACTATCGTTATATCTCGGAATATGTGGAAGCGATGCTTCGCAATTATGCTTATTTGAATTCAGGATTGAGTATTTATTATAATGGACAACGCTTTTATTCCTCAAATGGTTTACTAGACTTGTTGAATGAAAATATGAGCGAGGAAGAAGCTCTCTATCCCATAATTCATTTAAAAGGCGATGATATTGAAATTGCCCTTACGCATGGAAAATCTTACGGAGAGGAATATTTTTCTTTTGTGAATGGACAAAATACAGTACAAGGAGGTACGCACTTGCAAGCTTACAGAGAGGGTATCGTAAAGGCTGTGAGAGAACATTTTGGTAAAAATTTTGACACTTCGGATATTAGAACTTCTATTATTGCTGCAATTAGTATAAAGGTAGAAGAGCCTGTATTTGAGTCTCAAACAAAGACAAAACTTGGTTCTAAAAATATGAGCCCTGACGGTATTTCCGTCAATAAATTTGTTATTGATTTTGTGGCAACCAGTTTGGATAATTATTTGCACAAAAATTTGGATAGTGCAGATATATTACATAAAAAAATTTTAGAGTCGGAAAAAGAACGAAAAGCAATTTCCGGAATAAAAAAAATCGCCAAAGAGCGTGCAAAACAAGTTAGCTTGCATAATAAAAAATTACGTGATTGCCGAGTGCATTACAATGATAATCACGAATTGAGTAATGAATCTTCTATTTTTATCACAGAGGGAGATTCGGCAAGCGGCTCCATCACAAAATCACGAGATGTAAAGACACAGGCGGTATTTAGCCTTAGAGGTAAACCTCTAAATTCTTACGGTTCAAGCAAAGAAATTGTGTATAAAAATGAAGAGTTTAATCTTTTGCAAGCAGCCTTGAATATCGAAAACGGAATGGACGAACTGCGTTACAATAACATTATCATCGCAACGGATGCTGACGTTGATGGTATGCACATTCGCTTGTTGCTCTTAACATTTTTCTTGCAGTTCTTTCCCGAGTTGGTAAAGAGCGGACATGTTTATATTTTGCAAACACCTCTTTTCAGAGTACGAGACAAAAAAGAAACCTTTTACTGCTATACAGATGAAGAACGCATTACGGCAATCAATAAAATTGGTAAAAGTGCCGAAATCACACGATTTAAAGGTTTGGGAGAAATTTCCCCTGAAGAGTTTAAACATTTTATTGATAAAAATATGCGTTTAGAACCCGTTCGTATGGGGAAGAATGAATCTATAAGCGGTATGTTAGAGTTCTTTATGGGTAAAAACACGACCGAGCGACAAGAGTTTATCATTGATAATTTAGAAGTAGAATTAGATACAGTAGAGTAGCATTATGAGTGAAGAAGGATTGGAATTAGAGGATAAGAGGGCAGAAGGGCAGACACGTGCCTTGACGCATCTTTCCGGAATGTACAAGGAGTGGTTTTTGGATTATGCCTCTTACGTGATTTTAGAACGAGCCGTACCCTATATCAACGATGGATTGAAACCTGTACAACGTCGTATTCTGCATGCGATGAAACGTCTTGACGATGGACGATACAATAAAGTTGCAAACGTAATTGGGCATACAATGCAGTTTCATCCTCACGGAGATGCTTCTATCGGCGATGCTTTGGTGCAACTCGGACAGAAAGAGCTATTGATAGATACTCAGGGGAATTGGGGAAACATATTGACCGGAGACAATTCGGCTGCGCCTCGATACATTGAGGCACGCCTTTCCAAATTTGCTCTGGAAGTGGTTTTTAATCCTAAAACTACCGAATGGAAGAAATCTTATGATGGACGAAATAATGAACCCGTTACTCTTCCGGTAAAATTTCCTTTGTTACTGGCACAAGGCGTTGAGGGAATTGCTGTTGGTTTAGCTTCCAAAATACTTCCTCATAACTTTAATGAACTTTTAGATGCTTGTGTGAGTTATCTCAAAGGTAAAAAGTTTGAACTCTATCCTGACTTCCCTACCGGAGGTATGGTTGATGTAGAGCGATACAATGACGGACTTCGAGGGGGAAATATTAAGGTGAGAGCTCGAATCGAAAAAGTTGATAACAAAACACTTGCCATTACAGAATTGCCTTTTGGAAAAACAACGGATTCTCTCATAGAATCCATTCTAAAAGCCAATGAAAAAGGAAAAATAAAAATAAAGAAGATAGATGATAATACCTCCGATAAGGTTGAAATTTTGATACATTTAGGTGCGGGAGTTTCCATAGACCAAACAATGGATGCTCTTTATGCATTTACGGATTGTGAAAATTCCATCTCGCCGAATTCTTGCGTAATCGTAGATGACAAGCCTGTCTTTATGCCAATTAGCGAGATACTGAAACGTTCTGCCGACGACACCAGAGATTTGTTGCAAAAAGAACTGGAAATTCGAAAAAATGAATTACAAGAAGAGTGGCATACGTTATCATTGGAGCGTATTTTTATCGAAAAACGAATTTATCGAGATATCGAAGAATGTGAAACTTGGGAATCTGTCATAGAAACTATTGACAAAGGATTAGAACCTTATACTAAGAATCTTTTACGTGAAATTACCGAAGAGGATATCATAAAACTAACGGAAATTAAGATTAAAAAAATATCAAAGTACGATATTGACAAGGCGAAACAACGCATACAAGCTATTGAAGACGAAATCCAAGAGGTGGAAACACATATCCAAAATATAGTTCCTTTTACCATTCGCTATTTTGAGGGAATCAAAAAAAAGTACGGGAAAGGCAAAGAGCGTAAAACTGAAATATGCAATTTTGAGAATATAGTGGCTACCCGTGTTGTGATTGCCAACGAAAAACTTTACATAGATCGCAAAGAAGGTTTTATGGGAACTTCTTTGAAGAAAGACGAGTTCCTTTTCGACTGTTCAGATATTGACGATATCATTGTATTCCGAAAAGACGGTACCTATTTTGTAACTAAGGTCAGCGAGAAATCTTTTATCGGAAAGGATGTTATTTATGTGGGGCTTTTCAAGAAAAATGATGATAGAACGGTTTATAATATTGCCTATCGCGATGGTAGAGGCGGGATAACTTATGTAAAACGTTTTTCTGTAAATGCCATAACCAGAGATAGAGAATATGACCTTACACAAGGAGCAAAAGGCTCTTCTGTAGCATATTTTACTGCCAATCCCAACGGGGAAGCTGAGGTTATTCGTGTTGTGCTAAAACCGCAACAACGTCTTAAGAAACAGAGTTTTGATTACGATTTTTCAGAATTAGCAATAAAAAATCGTTTAGCAAAAGGAAATATTTTGACTAAGTATCCTCTACACAGAATTTCTTTGAAAGAGCTGGGGACTTCTACTTTAGGAGGATTGGAGATATGGTATGACGAGCAAGTACAACGCTTGAATACTGAAGGACACGGAGAGTTTCTGGGCGAATTTATGGCAGAGGACAAATTATTATTGATAACGGATGACGGAAGCTATAAATTAGAAACTTTTGAGCTTACCAATCATTTCCCTAAAAATTTGGTATTGATAAAAAAATACAACCCTGATGAAATTTGTTCTTTAGTCTTTTTTGATGCAGAACAGCAGTATTATTATTTGAAGCGATTTAAATTTGAAGATATTATGCGCTATGTAAGCCTTATTGGAGAAAATACGGAATCTAAACTTACGGCATTCTCATTGGAGAAATATCCTCAATTCAAGATTGTCTTTGGAGGAAAATATGAAAACAGGGAAGACGAAATCATTAATGCGGAAGAATTTATAGGGGAAAAGTCATTTAGGGCGCGAGGAAAGCGTTTAACAACCTATACTGTTAAGAGAATTGAAGAAATTGAGCCTTTAGAGGTAGAGGAAGAAGAACAGGAGGAAATACAAAATTATTCTCCTGAAAAAGAAGAAGAAAAACAAGGCTTTTTGTTCTAAAATATTATGAGAGTATTTCTGTTGGGATATATGGGTGCGGGAAAATCAACACTTGGAAGACAATTAGCTAAAGAGTTAAATTGTGATTTTTATGACCTGGATCGTTATATCGAGGATGAAAATCAATGCACGCTTACAATTTTCTTCCAAAAATATGGGGAAGATACTTTTAGAAAGGAAGAACGGCGTAGGTTGTTGGAGTTATGTCGAAAAAGCGATATCGTTATTTCTGTCGGAGGAGGTACTCCTTGCTACTACGACAATATGGAGCTAATGAATAAATGCGGGAAGACGATTTTTTTGAATCCTCCCTTATCAGCACTGATTTGTAGATTGGAGACAAGAAAAAAACAAAGACCTCTTTTAGCAGATAAAACTTCTGAAGAATTAAAGACGTTTGTCACAGAATCGTACACAAAACGTTTGCCTTTTTATGATAAAGCACAGCATAAAATTCAAGCACAAGATATTAAAGTAGAGCATTTACTTCCTTTTTTTTCATAATAATGGCTGTATCTTCGAAAAAAATCAAATTCTGGTATTGAAATTGCGGTATTATTTCTGTATGAAAAACTTGTTTGCTATGAAATATTTAAAATTTATTTTTTTCGTTCTTGCGGTGACTATATTGAGTGGCTGCAGTTCATTACGTACTGCTTTTGACTATGACAAAGAAGCAGATTTTACCAAGTACAAAACCTTTGCTTTTTATAAAGAAGGAATGGATCAGCTTAATCTGAATGATATTGATAAAAAACGTTTTATAAAGGCTATTACCAATGAAATGCAGAAGATGGGAATGGTAAAAAGTACTACTACCCCCGATTTATTAGTGAATGTAATTGTAAAAGGAAAAGAGAGAACAAGTATTACTGATAACTATTACGGTTATGGTTGGTGGTATTCGATGCCGTCTATAACAGTAAGGCAATACACCGAAAATACCATTTATATAGATCTTGTCGATAGAGCCAAAAATCAATTGGTGTGGCAAGGAAAAGGAGTCGGTGAATTCCTTGAAAAAGAGAAGGATAGGGGAGCGCGTATAGAGGAAGCAGTGAGTATGATTTTGGCGCAATATCCTTACGGGAAAAAGTAGAATTTATTTAGATTATATCTAAATTTCAAAGGCATCTGTACAACAGGTGCTTTTTTGTTTGTAATAGTTTGTAAATTTCTATTTTTGGGGCGTTTAATTTTACTACAATGAATAAAATTATAAAGAAAGAACAATTAGCAGAACGCATCTATAGATTAGAGGTAGAAGCTCCTTTAATCGCAGCGTCGAGAAAAGCAGGACATTTCATTATTGCCCGCACAGGAAAATTGGGAGAGCGTGTACCTCTCACTGTTGTAGATTCTAATCTTGAGAAAGGGACTATTACCTTGGTAATCCAGAAGATGGGGGTTTCTTCTACCAAATTGTGTAACCTAAATGAAGGCGATTATATTACCGATTTGGTTGGGCCCTTGGGAAAATGTACCAAAATAGGGAAAGTTGGAACAGTATTAGCTTGTGGCGGAGGAGTGGGAGCAGCCCCTTTATTGCCTATCGTAAAAGCATTTAAAGAGGCAGGTAATAGGGTAATTACTATTTTAGCGGCACGCTCTAAGGATTTGCTTATCCTCAAAGACGAATTGAGAGAATCTTCCGATGAATTGCTTATAATGACGGATGATGGGTCTGAAGGTAAAAAAGGACTCATAACTGCCGGAATGGAAGAAATCATTGCGCGTGAAAAGGTAAACGAATGTATCGCCATTGGTCCCGGAATTATGATGAAATTCTGTGCTTTGACAACTAAAAAATATGATATTCCCACAATGGTCAGCCTAAATGCGATAATGGTGGACGGTACCGGAATGTGCGGTGCTTGTCGTGTTTCTGTCGGCGGTGAAACCAAATTTACTTGTGTGGACGGACCTGAATTTGATGCTCATAAGATTAATTTTGATGAATTTTTGATGCGTTTACAGGGTTATAAGAAAGAGGAAACAAGTTTAATGGAGAAGTTTGAGAAAAATTGTAAAATAGAGAAAATTTAAACGATTATTCTCAAAAAATGAAAAAAGAAAATGAAACAGTCATTAAGTTACTATAAAGAGCAACGAAATCAAGAGTGGCGTGTTGCTTTGCAAAAAAGTATGAAAGCTAAGGATCGTATGGCCTTAGAGCGTGTGAAAATGCCGGAGGTTGCGCCGGAGGTGCGTAGTAAAAGTCAAACGATAGAGGTAAACAAAGGACTAACCGACGAGATGGCTTTTCAGGAGTCAAAACGTTGTATGGATTGTGCGAATCCTACTTGCGTAGATGGTTGCCCGGTGGGTATCAATATTCCCAAGTTCATTAAATATATTGAAAATGGAGAGCCTTTAAAAGCAGCGGCAACACTGAAAGAGTCAAGTGCTTTACCTGCAGCCTGTGGTCGCGTGTGTCCTCAAGAAAAGCAGTGCGAGGCAAATTGTTTCTATACGGTAAAATTAAAGAAGCCTGCCGTGGCAATTGGAAATCTGGAGCGTTATGCAGCTGATTTTGCTAACAAATCTTCTGAAAAATCAATACCAGAAGTTGCTCCGCCAAATGGAATAAAAGTCGCCGTTGTTGGTTCCGGGCCTTCGGGTTTGGCTTTTGCAGGCGATGTGGTAAAACTAGGGTATGATGTTACAGTTTTTGAGGCACTGCACGAAATTGGAGGTGTATTGAAATATGGAATTCCCGAGTTTCGTCTACCTAACAGCTTGGTAGATATTGAGATTGAGAATTTGAGACAAATGGGGGTAAAATTTAAAACAAATTTTATAGTAGGGCAAACACAAACTGTTGAGCAACTGCGTAAAGAGGGATTCAAAGCTTTTTACGTGGCAAGTGGTGCCGGACTTCCACGTTTTATGAATATTCCGGGAGAGAATGTAAACGGAGTGCTTTCTGCAAATGAGTATCTTACGCGTGTAAACTTAATGTTTGCAGGTAGTGAGGAAGCAGATACTCCCGTGATGAAGGGTAAGAACGTTGCTGTTATCGGAGGAGGAAATACTGCGATGGATGCCGTTCGTACTGCTATTCGTATGGGAGCCGAAAAGGCAATGATTATTTATCGACGTTCAATTGATCAATTGCCTGCTCGTGCTGAAGAAGTACATCACGCAGAACAAGAAGGCGTAATTTTTAATCTGCTAAAGAATCCTGTTGAATTTTTACACGAGAACGGGAAACTTACCGCTGCAAAAGTGCAACATATGGAACTTGGAGAGCCTGATGCTTCCGGAAGACGTCGTCCGATACCGATTGAGGGAAAAACAGAAATTATTCCTTTGGATATCGCAATTATTGCAATCGGTGTGTCGCCAAACCCAATTATACCAAAGTCTGTAGAAGGCTTGGAGATAAGCAAGTGGGGAACTATCATAGTAGGCGATGAGTCTCGCGAAAGTTCTGTAGAGAATCTTTACGCAGGAGGAGATATCGTGCGTGGTGGAGCTACCGTTATTCTTGCGATGGGAGATGGTAGAGATGCAGCCGCAGCTTTGCATAAAAAATTTCAAGAAAAAGCGTAAAAAACTAAAAAATAGAGATAAAATTAAGAGTTAAGTCGTAAAACTTAGCTCTTTTTTTATGCCATTTTATATTCCGGATAAGTTCCTGCTAAGTATTTTTCTGCATTTTTAGGCAAGTAAAATACTCCAACATAAGTTAAAATAAGTAATAATACGACTCCTAAGCAGATTAAAAATAAAA
>PDWI01010808.1_pt1 | contig 10144 bp, 4 predicted proteins | sample 1430891 | NCBI WGS metagenome assembly PDWI01 (sample SAMN01162508, study PRJNA174530) | Oral metagenome, whole genome shotgun sequencing project. | biome: Marine environment; feature: Marine mammal; material: Swab sample of the gingival sulcus; isolation source: swab sample of gingival sulcus... | reverse complement strand
CAAATATAAATTATTAAGTTGAAAGCCTCGTCAGAATTTAACCTCTGATGAGGCTTTCTTTTTTTATATAGTGTTGCACTTACGATTGGAAAATACGGTTTCTATTCTCTACTCAAACTTATAAACTACAAGATAAAAGGTGCATAAGGATCATCAATCTTAGGAATAACGATTGCCTTAGGTTTACGTTTGAATAGGCTAAAATGATTTCTTGTAAATCTATCCTGAACAAGATAAGGCATCAGCAAGCATAGCCAAGTAAGGAAAAAGAAAAATACCCCCCAAGCAGAAAAAATAGACCAAGTAATGTAGCAAGTCTGAACCTCTGTCAATAGCCCGAAGGAGGCATTAACTGACTCCGATGCCTTGAATTGCTTTGCTCCATCATAGGCAGTCTTCTCATAGTTAGAGATGTGAGATGACAAGTCCTCTAATACCTTTGCCCAGTTGAGAATTGAAGCCTTAATGGTATTTAGATTACCAAAGAGTGCAACATTCCAAACACTTGCATTCGTTCTAATACCCTGTACATAACGATTACTCTGATCCTTAATCTGTATATATGCCTTAGGATATAATTGTAGGCGAAGAGCCTCTATTCTATTATTCTGCTGGACTGCTTCAATACCTCCAACAAAGTCCATTGATTGATATTTCGTTGATTTTGGATTTTGAGCCACATCGGCCAAAGTCTTTTTATATAGTTCTATTCTATCGTTTGAATACTTTTCATAGTCATCATAGATCGACTTCGAGCTTTCAATCATTGAAGTTAGGCTACGCTCAATTTTATCCTCCTGTGCATAAACAGAAAAGAAGTGAAGAGCCAAAGACAAAAAAGCAAGCAAGACAATAGGAGATAGAAGAAGTAGAATACGTTCTATCCAAATGTTACGAGCAAAGTTTCCGTCAGCAGACTTTATCCATTGCAAGAAAGCGAAATAAAATCCAAGAATAAGGACTATGATTGACGGAATTATCCAAGTCCAGTGATTAAAGGCAGTTCCTCCATTATCTAAGAAATTGAATGCTCCTCCTTCATTCATTAGGAAGGTTAAACCGTTAAACGATAAATACCAAATCGTTGTTAGGGCAAGAAGGTAGAATATATGCCCCCAAGAAAACTTTAATAATTTGTTCATTCTGTTATATTTTAATTCTGTAATTGCTGCTTTATTTGTTGAATGCTGTCATCAATAATTTGACGCTGATGTTTCAGCTCCTCTAAGCGTTTACGTAAAGCATCTTCATTGTCGTTGCTATCTTCGGTAATAGTCTGCCCACTTATTTTAGCAAGAGCCTTATCTATTTGTAAGACAGGTGGCATATTACCGTTAACAGGACGTCCCGTTTCTCTAAGTAAAGTTTTAATCTCTTGACAAGTCATAGAGGGCTTAACACTCTTAATTAGGGCAACAGCACCTGTAACAATAGGCGTTGCCATACTCGTGCCATTCATCATCTTGAAACTATTGCGTGGATAAGCACTATATATGTCTTCCCCAGGGGCAGATATATTACTGCCTTTACCAAAGTTTGAGAACTTAGCCTGCTTAAAGTCACTATTCACAGCTGCAACGTTAAGAGTATTTTGATCTCTATTTTCTGGATATAGGCAAGCTAATAAATGTTCATTCCCAGCTGCAAAGACAAGAACAGCATTACGTTTTTCAGCTAATCGTGCAATTTTATTCCATACACGTTCCTGATCCTTGAAAAGTACTTGTGCCAAACGTTCTTGTTCTGCAATAGATAGATTTTCAGCATCAGGTAAGTCAGGGCCGACAGATAGGTTGATAACTGTTGCTCCATTATGCAGTGCATACATTACCCCACTGGCAATAGAGGAGAATGTCGCCGAGCCATTATCAAAAACCTGAACAGGCATTAGCTTACAATTTGGAGCAATCCCCGAAGCACCATCGTCATAATACTGACTTGCCCCAACAGCAAGAGCTGCTACGTGCGTGCCGTGTCCAGATCCTATACCCAATCTATTGTCTTGTGTAAAGACATTATAAGGCTTATAGAAGCCCTGAGGGAACATATTATGAGTAGCATCAATACCATCATCAACAACAGCGACAATGACATCTGGGCTACCCTGACTGATTTGCCAAGCCATCTTTACCCCAATTGCCGAGAGATGCCAGCCTCTATTAGCAGTTTGACTTGTTGAGATTTCACCTCTGCTCTGGAAAAGCATTTCATCAATGACAAAAAACTTATGATTCGGTAGCAGACTGGGTAAGTTTGTTCTTATCTGATCTCGTTTATTCTCTGGGATCTGAATTTGGATCATTCGGACATTTGGGTCTGAACCGATAACAGAATATGCCTCATCAGGATAAGCCTTCTTAAAGTCTTCTACCCAAGACTGCATATCTGCATTGTCATCTTCAAAATAGATATTCAATCTATTAGCTATAAGCCTTGCACCACCTTGTTCAGGCGGTAACGTGATGATCTCTGGCTCACGTCCATCATAGCCCTGTATAGGTGCTACAATAGTTCTATTGGGGAGGCGACCGCCGTCATCAATAATACTGATAACTCGTCCGTTGTCTTCTATGACACGTCCATCGCCTCTGTCAATAACATTTGGTTCTCTGACTTCATTTGCTCCACTATTACTATTGTCAACATCTCCAGTGTTAGCGTCATTGCTTCCATTGTCTGTTGGAGGGCTAAGGATTGTACTTGATGTATCATCTACGGAATTATAATGATCTCTACAACTACAATCTCTAAACAGCCAAGCAAAGAGCCATAACAAGAATAAAATCAACAAAGCATATAGCAACCATTTAAGCCAAGGGTTGTTTCTGAGCCAATGCTTATCTCTAAAAATAGACCAAAGACCAAGAGTGTTAAACCAAGTCCATAGACGTTGATACCACGGAAGAATCTTTTCATATTGAGCTGTATAGCTAACGTCTCCTGTAATCTCTTCTTGTAGAGGATCTCTATCCCAAGATTTAAAGCGATAGCCCTTCTTTGGATTTACTTCTGGCAATTCAGAAGCTTGAATATACGAGCCGTAATCCTTGTAAAGGAGATTTTCTCCTTTAATATCTCCAGACTCCCCTGCATCAAAATAACAATTGTATGTTTCAGGTTCAGGCTCTATTTCAGGTCCAGAGCTTGGCGTAGGGATTGGGATAGGAGTTGGCATTGGTTCTTCCTCAACCTTATCATATAATGCTCTAAAAGTTATTGCTTGCTCAACTTTCAAGCCCTGAGGTTCAGGCTCCCAGGCTCTAAATACATAACCTTCATTCGGAATAAGCTCTGGAATGTCAATCTCGGTGAGAATACGCCCTTCCTCTACTACATAATTGTCAAAGATACGATTCTTAATGATACCTTTTCCATCTGTTTCATAGCTTAGTTGGAAACGCTTAGGCTCAACGTGATAATGAACAATCTCTCCCTTAGGTAGGTGTTGTTTGTCATCAAAACGCATACCCCAAACAGATAATACGACCTTATCGTCATAGCAATATATAAAGTCATCATCTATAAATTTAAGAGCAGAGGCTAAGATCTGAGCTTTATCCAAGGAGGTCGAGACCAACTGCTCAATAACGGATCTATAATGTGCAATCGTTTTTACCTTAATATCTTCATAGTGTTGTCGCTTAGTTCCGACTAAGTCTACAAGTTTCGTGGGAAACTCCTGCCACTCCTCAAAATATAAATCAAGGGTATCACTATCCGAACGTAAAGGCTCTGCGAAAAACGCTCGGCAATCTTCCTGAATATCTTGCTGTATAACAGGTTCAAGGCTGCTATAACGTTGGTAAAGTGGTTCTCTACCTATGCCTTGGACTTCTGTAAAGTTACTAATCTTGACAGAGCAGAATAGTAATTTTCCCTGTACAATATGTCTATTATTCATAAGTCTTTTCTATTTATATAGGGCTTGATTAGAGTCTAATAACTCCTTCATTGCTTCATTAGCTTGAGGATTACAGTTGCTTACATCATTAGTATGAAGCATACCTATACGAACTAAATTCTCCCAACGACGGAAGTTTGCCCAAATAGGGAGTTCTGAATTAGGATTCTTATCTTGAAGGGCAAACATACTTAGACGTTCTCTAAGGCTAAGGACTTCTTCCTTTGGAGCTTCTTTTAGCTCAGCTGTTTCAATGCATATGTTGCAAGTTGCTGCTTTCTGCTCAATTTCAGATAAAAGTTCTTTACTTAAATACTCTATACCTATGTTATTCACAAAGTTATTTAGTATTAGAGAGCAGTAGTCTCCAATTACATTAGGGGCATTCTCTTTGTCAAAAGTATGCAAGTAACTGGCTATCTTTTCTTTGATTTTGTAGCGTAAGCCTTCTTTTCTCTCAAAGCGTAGAAGCATTGCTATGACCTCACTTCCTTGCTGGAAGGCTGAGTCTAATAAGGGTATTTGAGCATTTAGATGTTTGATCCAATACTCTACAATGCGTTCTGCTACAAGTCCCTCCAAAGTACTTGTTAGTTCTTCGTTGTTGCTTAGTACCTCATCTAAGTCAAGTCCCTGATCTGTCAAAGAGTTTTGTAGCATTTCAAGTTTTTCACCAAAGAAAGCTTCCAGTTTTGAGATCTTATCTTCCCGACTATCTCCGGGGGTAAAGCCACAGATAGCTCTGAAACTGCTAACTTCTTGTGATTTACTCGTTGGTGTTTCTGAGTGGCAAACGATGATTTTATAAGCAATATCACGAAGCTCTTCTGTACTAATAACAAGTTCGTTGACAACCTTACCAAAAATCTCAGGTTGCTTTGATATTGCCATTGTGAAGTTTAACTTAAGCTTATTGACCACTTGTCTTAGGCGGGCATTACGCTCTGCTGAGTCTTCTGATTCAAAATAAGGCAAAAGTAAACTTTCTGTCTCCTGTCTCAGAGCCTTCAAATCTATAGCATACTTATTATCTCTTGCCGTTGCTAAGGTCTCAGCAATAGCATTCAGACTATCAATAATTGCCTTTGATCCATCGTTGTTTATCGTTGCCACAGAGTCCCAAGTCGCCTGTGGGTTGGCAAAGTGTTGTTTAACAAATCTATGTTTAAGGAAGCTCTCTCTAAGCTGCTCAAAATAATTAGGATAGTCCTCGTGATGATAGATGTCTGTTTCTTGATAAATCTTTGCTTGATCATCGCCACTACCTTGGAATAGTTTGTTCTTTGACGACCAGTAAAAGTCTCTAAGTGGATAAACATTCTGAAAGCTGTATGGAGGCTGATCTGTCCATTCATCAAACCAAGTGTTAGGCTTAATGATTTCAGGTATAACCGTATCAAATCGGCTCCAATGGTCTGAAAGACGATCTGCATACTCTGGCTTATCCATTACCGTACGTGTAAGGTCTATATTGAACTTTGTCGCAATCATAAAGATAGGAGCAATACCAGAGGTTTTCTTCAAGTATTCAGTTCTATCTTTAGGAGTTCGTCCTATATTTTCCTGTATCCACGTATTGATGGCGTCTCCAATAGTTGCTTCTGCCTTCTGGTTGTGATGATGACAGAATAGAACCGAAGATATATGCAGAGCTCGTGAGTATTTGTTAAACAGATAAACAACCTTACCACGGCGAAGTACCTTTGGTAAGACTGTTGCAATCTCGGCCTCCCGATACTTTTCTCTTGATCTTGCCCCAGGGAAGTCAAGCAAGTCTATTTTGCGAAGGAATGGATGATCTTGTCCAACCTCTTCGGGAAGATTGAAGCACAGTTCTGCAATCAAAGCAGATAGGCTACCTTTACTGAAATTCTGAGCTAATAAGTTTCCGTCCTTATCATAGACATCTGTAAATGGTTCGTCTCGTCCTAAATCTATTTCTTTGCCACAGACTGAGTCAAGCCATTCTATTTTGAGCAATGTACCTTTGATACGTAGGACTGCATCAAAGGGAACATAGATATGTTCCTGAAAGTTTAGTTTCTTATACTCAGATATTAAGGTGTTGAAGAGCTTAGTCATCTCTTCATTCTTATTCCATATTAGCGAAAAGACATCAGCCCACTTTTCGTAACTAATATAAGGTATTTCTTGGGCTATAAGAGTTGCAAATTTAGACTTCGTAAAGTTTACGGCGTTATTCCCAATTACTTCTTGAATATATTCTTGAATATCCTTAATGTCATCATCAAGAATATAATCATAACTAACAGATTTATTTGCCCATAGATGATTTAGCTTTTCCAGTTCAATGTTTATATCTTCGGCACTTAGGCTTTTAGAGACATCTATCTTTAAGTCATTATAATAGGAATCAGCTATAAGCATAATAATATCCACTACCGATAGGTTGCGTATCTTGAGTAGGTTACGTTCCTTTGCTAAGTTATCCTGCCTAAGCGTAAAACGTGTAACAATCCCTGTTGATTCTATCTGTGCTAAGTTACCCCCACTTGGATTTAGTTCATCTATGAAGTTATAGTCTTTGCCTCCCGAGGTGATTACAAAAGGTTTATCGGGAGCTGAGAGTAAAGCATTCATTAGATAGGATTTTCCAACTTGACTTTCTCCATAAGCTGCCGATGAACAGTTCTCGCTGAGAGACGAAGCAATTTTTTTTAGCCTACGACGGATTTGTTTTAGTTGCTCCGTGGGGAAGCTGTCCTGTTCGTATTTTTCTGCCCACTTATTTGCTTGCTCGATGAGCAGTATATGATCTTGTATATCTTTTTGCATAGGGTTTTATTCTTTGTGTTTAGAAATCAAATGCTCCTGAATCCAACCAGTATTTGTCATCAGTACCAAGGCTCTGGATATGTATCTCTATAAATTTTTCTTGAACCTCTTCGTCATTACGATCCATAATACTGAGTATCTCTAACTCTTCCTGATTATCTAAGCTTCTTCCAAGCTCAATGTAGAATGGCATTCTTGCTCTTAGAGCAGCACACTTATCTTCTACTATAGAATGAATTGCAGGGTCGCTCAGAGGGTTACCCTCGATAATAAACTGTTTCTTGATAGACTCTGCCATACGATGCTTATTGAAGTCTATTGAAAATAAAGGACGGGTCGGATAATTCTCTAAGTCAATCTGTCTTACATTTAGTATTTTAGGTAGGTTTGTTACCGTAATACGCCCTTGTTCTTGTGTCTTAGTGATGATATATTGATCATCGCCTTTACTATGGATAAAGTTAGCCGTAGAGCCTAAATTCTGACGTAGCTTACTCATATCAACGACAAAGTTATTCAGCCCTGTCGTCGTAGAGGTATAATGCCCTACTATACCGCCCATTGCAACGATTGTTTTGGCATTCTTGATATAGCCTGTATTTTCTGAGAATGGATACCAAGAACCAACGAAAGAATTATTGAGTACAACAAGGCGACTTGGCGAAACTGCATAATACTTCAAGAAGATTTCCTTAATTGCAGGCAAGGATGCTGGACGACCAGAGAGTAAGATAATATCACAAGAGAAAGAGAACATTATCGTTGCTATCTGACGCAATAGAGGCTCTAAGGTCTTATGTATCTCTAAAGAGATGAATTCAGGATTAAATTCCCATTCTAATGTCCGTAAGTCTAAGTTAAAATGCTCCTCAAAGCCTGCTATAACAGACTCACTCGGAGGATAAGTTGCGAAGACATCTTCAAAGCGAACGGTTGTAGCCTTACTCTTATTACTAATTAGCTCTAAGAAATAGGTCATTAGGGGCACAGAGTATTGCAAATTAAAGTCTCGGCGTAAGTTCTGCGAAGCTCGTGTCTGACCTCCGTAGTCCTGTCCGAAGAAATTTTTAATCTTTTGATAATACTCTTCAATAGTTAAATCTTTGAGCTGACGACGAAAAGCACTGTAATCAGCATTCATTAGCAAGATGTTATGTATCAGTGTGCGAAGCATATCATCACCAGCATAATAGTAGCTATCAAAGAATAGAGGATCAGGGGTTATTGTTGTTAAGTCTCCTTTCTTATAGGCATACTTATTGATCATCACATCACTTGTCCCAGCTCCGATGTCTAATGAACCTATTGTCAGAGAAAATTCCCCTGCTTGATCCTTCTTGCCATATAGGTTGAAGAACTCGGTACAAGAACCTTTATACATATCGCCAACCTTACCGTACATATAGACAAGCTGAGCACAGGTTGCTTCATCATAGTACCAACTAACCTCCTCCTCATCGTCAAAAGACTTCTTTAAGTTCGGAACAACCTCAATGCTCAAGCCCTTACCCTGATAATCATCAAAGCCGTCTAAGAGTTTAACAGCATCTTTGGCACAGGAAATAAGTGCTTCACGTTCTAAACGAGACATTGCTGTTGGACAGGTGACGATAATTTTCTTGATTTTGCGAGGAATATGAACATCTCCAAAGCCTGTCTCATCAGAGCGGTAACTAAGACTATTAACTTGCCCTCGTGCTTGAACGAGCATTTCAAGGAATGAGAAGGTCATTAGTGAGCGACGTGAATAATTGTATTTAATCCCTCCTCCATTACTGTGTTTATGGTCAATAGAACCATCTCCTTTGAGTTGTTCGATGATACCGTGAAGTGAAGAGAGTTTAAACTCTTCCTCTCCCTTCAAGCGATAAAAACGCCATTCTTCTTTGCTCGGATTACTATCCCATAGATAACGCTTTGGACTTGAGTAGGTGGATAAGATGTTGATACCTCCTTCACTCTCATTTGCTTGATGAATAAGACTCTTCGCTTCTAATCCAAGACGTACAAAGGACGGATAGACGAATTGACGGCTTCCCTTATGTCCAATAGAACCAAAATTAACACGACGGAAGACTAAACGCATATCAAAAGGCTCATTATAAGTCTTAATCTCTGTCTGAATACCTTTTTCAAGCTCTGTATAGTCAATTAGCTCCAAGGTCTTGATATTGTTGAAGTTTTGCGTTCCTTGCTCCATAAGTAGAGCTGTTGTGCGAGAGTTGCCAATATCTATAATCATATCAATTGCTTTACTCTCTACATCACGATCCCTATAAAGCTTTACCGCTGGTAAGCTGTTATTATTTGCTAAATAAGAAATTAAGAAGATATAAGAGGCAATGTAACTATGACGAAACTTTTCTCCTCTTAATTGATAGATATTCGCTGTGTCAGGATAGACAGTCTTGAAAATATAGTCTTCTATATAGCTCCACTCTTCCCCCTTCTGACAGTAGTCCATTAGTAGGAAGTCGTTAGAGCAAAGCTCCATCTGCAAATCCTGCTGAAAGGCATCTAAGAAGTTAGGGCATTCCAGTTCATCTGGTACTTCATACTTACAGCGGGTGTCAAAGCTAAGCACTACATTATAATGGCGTATATTCTCATCTTCTCTTTGGAAGACCATCTTCATTCTTGCCCAGTTTAAGCCAGAAAAACGAAAATTATTAAGTCCTTTCTTATTAAAGTAGGGTAGGGGAAGCCATTGCCCTTCCAGTTTATCTAACTTATTAAGACGACTTCTGAAATTCATTGTGAAAAGTTCTCCTGCTACATCAGGGCAAGCTTCATCGTCAATAAATAGGCTTTTGATCCCAGCTTGATGTACTTGTTGTAGATCAATCTTTTCAATACTTGCGGATAAAAATCCATTGTCAAAAAGTTCTTTTTTTCTAAAATAGGCAAGATAATCATCGCCTTTTACTTGGTGCAGCAGTTCTAAGTTAAACTGTCCATCATTATCGTTGTAAGACTCCCTAAAAGACATTAAATAACGATCTTTTATGTCGATCGATAGCGGGAAAGTAAAGGTTTGAATACCTGAATTAGCTATAAGCTTGATTTCACTCATAAATTAAATATCTATACAAAAACACAATTATATGGATACAATAAAAGCGTGGATACTTTCCATTTCCACGCCGAGTGAGGTCCTGAGATTACCTAAATTTAGATGGAAGCAGAAAGCATCCACGCTAAAAAAACGCGGACGCTCACTAACTTACCTTTTCTAAATTTTCCCATTTGAAATTTCTCAGGTTTCACTCGGGCGAAAAGATAAATAGCAGACGCTATGTATTGTATATAAAATCAAGAACGTTTTACGCTCTTAGTCCCAAATATACAAAAAACATAGTAAACAACACAATGATTGATTTTTTTTACTTTTTTCTCTATCTATCTATCTATCTATCTATCTATCTATCTATCTATCTATCTATCTAT
>PDWI01010807.1_pt1 | contig 10145 bp, 5 predicted proteins | sample 1430891 | NCBI WGS metagenome assembly PDWI01 (sample SAMN01162508, study PRJNA174530) | Oral metagenome, whole genome shotgun sequencing project. | biome: Marine environment; feature: Marine mammal; material: Swab sample of the gingival sulcus; isolation source: swab sample of gingival sulcus... | reverse complement strand
TTATTTTTTACAGTATCTATCATAAAAAAGTACTTAGCGTCTTTCAGGTATGGGATGTAGGTTTCCGACATTTCTTTCGATAAACTGCCTATTTTTTCTCCCAACACGCTGTAAACATCCGCAATATTGCCATTGATAACCAATTTTAAATCTTTATAACCATCCAAACTGTTTAATTCGCTTTCAAAATCGCTCGAATTGACAACTAATGTTTTAGGACTTAATCCATTATCAATTTCGTACCATTCCCATTGCTTTAATTCAGTAGCATAATCTCCCAAATATTCGTATTGAGGCTCTACAAAATTGGCGTCTTTTTCAAAAATCTCTACCACAACATCAATCTCCACTTTTATCTTATTTTTAGAGCGAGAATGTTGTAAATAGCAATCAATGTAGTATTTCTCCGGCTCTTTGAAAAAAGGATATATCTCGTCGGCATCATCCTTAAAAAAAGCTCCTACCCTTCCCCGAATACTAAAGACGATAAGTCCCTTATAATCATTTTCTCTTATCAACAAATGCTCTCCGGGATATAAGGCTTTGATGCATTTTTGATACATTCCATAATTGGACAAGGTTCTTTCCAAACGTTTTATTTTCTTCATCTCTTTTGATTTAGGAGAATTCTAATAATTATTTTTTCAGAGAAGCAAATATAGTCAATAAAGCACAAGATGCAAATTTAAATTATCGTGAACTCAGGATAATCTTTATTCACAGAATCAGGCAGTTAGCTTACTATAGTGTTATTTGGAATTTTTGTTAGGTCAAACGCACTGTTTTTGTGTTGATTTATAGTGTGTTAAATCATTTATGCTAGCCCTCACAGGTTTTGAAAAGCTGTGAGGGCTATTCTGAAAAATAACATAAACATCTGTTTGTCATTAGTTTATAAACAGGGCAAACGCACCATATTTATATCAGTTTATAAATTATTGATTTGTAATATGTTAAAAAACGAGGTCTATTCCAAGAAAGAGCGTAAGTCTTTGTTTGTCATTAATTTATAAACTCAATATATATTCTTAACACAAAGTAATGCGTTTGCCATGAGTTTATAAAGAGCACTCTGGCTATTTATAAAGGTTTACACTATATTTGTTTTTTGTCGAAAAAACCTTGCGGATTTTAGTTAACGTGAATTCGGGATAAGGTTTCACGCTAAAAAAGACCGGGCAAAAAATGAGAAAGATAAAAAACAAAGGAGTTATTTTCTCCGACCCATGTTGGAAATTATTACTTTTATGAAATAATTTAAAAATAAGATAGATAAATGACAATATTTCAGAAATCAGTAATACATAATCACCTTTCACAACTTGATAAAAACGAAATTGATAAGGCTTTTGAGAAATTTAAAGAGAATTACTCAGAAGTGAAAATTTCTGAAATTAAAAAGCTTAAAGAAGAAGAGTATCAAGATGGTTTTTTGCGAGACATCTTTGTGGATGTATTGGCTTACACATTAAAGCCGGCTGATAACTACAACTTAGCACGAGAATTTAAAAACCAAACCGATGGCAAAAAAGCTGATGGAGCAATTTTGAAAAACGACAATGCCATTGCTGTAATTGAACTAAAATCGACCAAAACAAAAGACCTGACAAGCATAACCCAACAAGCTTTCAATTACAAAAATAATCAACCCGAATGTAAATATGTCATCACCTCCAATTTTCAAAAATTGCGTTTTTACATTGATTACGCCAATGAGTACGAGGAATTTGATTTATTCAACTTGCAAAAGGACGATTTTAGTTTGTTATATCTACTTTTGCATAAAGACAGTATTCTTGCAGACTTACCGTTAAAGCTAAAAACAGAAACCAAATTTCACGAAGAAAATATATCGGATAAGCTATACAAAGATTATTCTGCATTTAAACATAAAATTTACGAAAACCTTGTAAAGAACAATCCCCAATATGACAAGCTAACACTGTTTAAAAAATCACAGAAATTTTTAGACCGCTTATTGTTTGTCTTTTTTGCCGAAGATACAGGATTAGTTCCGCCCAATGCCATATCCAAGATAATAGAGCAATGGCAATTATTTATTGATAACGACGAGTATTTTAGTCTTTACAGTAGATTTGTTAAGTTTTTTGGGCATCTTGACAAAGGACATCAATATAAAACTTACAGCTTGCCGGCTTATAATGGTGGATTGTTTGCCCCTGATGAAATACTCGACAATATTAGCATTGACGACGAAATTTTAAAAAATGACACCTTACATTTATCATCGTATGATTACAGCACTGAGGTAGATGTAAACATATTGGGGCATATTTTTGAACATTCGCTAAATGAGATTGAAAAAATTACTGCCGAAATAGAGGGTACAGCACAAGACAAGAGCAAAACCAAGCGTAAAAAGGATGGCATTTTTTATACCCCAAAATATATTACCCAATATATCGTTGAAAATACCATTGGAAAACTTTGCATTGAAAAACGCCAAGAGTTAGGCATTTTTGAAATAGAATTTGACAGCTCGTTAAAAACAAAAAGTGGGAAAATATCAGCCAAAGGCAAAAAGCTGTTTGAGAGCTTACAAGCCTACAAAGATTGGTTGCTAACCCTAAAAATTCTTGACCCGGCTTGTGGTTCGGGGGTATTTTTAAATCAGGCTCTTAATTTTTTGATAGAAGAACACAAGCAAATTGACGATATAATTGCCGAGCTTACAGGTGAAGCCATGCGTTTGTTCGATACTGACAAAGCTATTTTGGAAAACAACCTTTATGGCGTTGATATTAACGAAGAAAGTGTTGAGATAGCCAAATTATCGCTTTGGCTACGCACAGCACAAAAAGGCAGAAAACTATCAAACCTTAGCAACAATATTAAATGTGGAAATTCGCTAATTGATGCCCCCGAAATTGCAGGAGCTAAGGCTTTTGATTGGTATAAAGAATTTCCGCAGGTGTTTAAAGAAAAGGGGAAAGAAGCTTTCCATGTGGTTCTGACCACTCATAATAGCAGAACGTCGAAAAGAATGATTGAGTTGAATATCAAAAAAGGCGAGCCTTTTTATTTAGATTTACAACAAGAAATCAATCTTACTAAGATAATAGGAGACATTATAAATGAAAAAAAATATCACTGTGTTGCATACAATATATGTAAAGATCATGTGCATTTAGTGATTGTTTGCAGACCTAATGAACTAAGCTCTATTGTGAAAACAATTAAAGGTAAAAGTTCGTTTATGTTTCAATCCAATGGGTTTAAACCCATTGGAGAACCACTGTGGTCTCAGAAATTTTTCTTTGCCAATTTAGATGTTTGGGAGTTGTCAACAGTCTCAAAAAGAGCCGGCTACTGCATGGATGATGACTATATCCACAGAGCTATGTCGTATATAAAAACAAATAGGCAAAAACATCAATTACCTGAAAGTAAAGAGCTTAACAAAGAAATATCAAAATTTACAGAAAGTATAGAAGACGCTTTTTGTACAGAATATTACGGTGGCTTTGATGTTGTAATTGGTAATCCGCCGTATGTAAAATTGGAACAAATACAAGCTGCATCAAAGCAATTAGAACAAATGAATTACAAAACCTACACAAAGCGTGGCGATTTATATGTTTTGTTTGTAGAAAAAGGGTTTGAATTACTAAAATCGGGAGGTTTACTATCTTATATTATGCCTAATAAATGGTTGCAAGCCGATTACGGAAAACATTTAAGAACATATTTTTTAGACAATAATATTTCTGAGTTGATAGATTTTGGAGATTTACAAGTTTTTGAGGGAGCAACAACTTACCCCTGTATTTTTAACTCTCAAAAAGACAAGTCTAACGATAAGATAAAAACAGCCGTTTTAAATAGAAACTTAAAAAATGATTTTTATGAAAATGTAACTCAAAATCAGCAAATATTAAACACTTCTGAACTTGATGAAAATACTTGGGTGATTAGCTCTGCAAAAGACAAGGCAATATTGGATAAAGTTTGCGGTAAATTTGAAAAATTAGAAGATGTTGTTGAGGAGGCTAACTACGGTGTAAAGACGGGATTATCAAAAGCATTTTTTATTAGTAATGATAAGAAATTAGATATTATTAATTCGGATGCAAATTCATCTAATATTATTTTTCCATTTGTTCAAGGACGAGATATTTCTCGCTATGGAAGCCCTAAAATTGAAAATTACCTTATAGGAACCTTTCCTGCCTTTTCTTTAAATATTGATGATTTTACAGGTGTCAAAAATCATCTGTTATCATTTGGAAAAGAGAGTCTTGAACAATCAGGCAAAAAAGGAAGTAGGAAAAAGACAAGTAATAAATGGTTTGAAACACAAGATACTATAGGGTATTATAATTCTTTTGAAAAGCCCAAAATAATGTATCAAACATTTCAAGTAAAACCCTGTTTTATTTATGATGAAAGTGGCTTGTATTGTAATAATTCAATGTGGATAATTCCAACGGATAATAAAGGATTACTTGCTATATTAAACTCAAAAATGGGTTGGTGGCTTATTTCAAAATATTGCACACAAATTCAAAACGGTTATCAACTTATTTGGAAATATTTTGGTCAAATTCCGGTTCCTCAGTCAAATAACGAATTATCAAGTCAAGCCGACAAAATGCTTGCGTTAAACAAAGAACTGCAAACAAAAGTTGAAAGATTTATTAAACGCATACAGTCAAATTTAGAAATAGAAAAAACAACAAAGAACCTACAACAGTTTTATAATTTTGATTTCAAAACTTTTTTAAAGGAGTTGAAAAAACAAAAAGTAAAGCTCTCGCTAAGCGAACAAGACGAATGGGAGGATTACTTTGAGCAGTACAAAACGGAAATAAACAATATCCAAAAGCAAATAAATCAAACCGATAAGGAAATAGATAGGATGGTTTATGAATTGTACGAACTTTCTCCACAAGAGATAGAAGTCGTGGAAGAGGCGGTAAAATGAAAATCATGTCTGAGAACAAACTAAACATAAAAGCATTTTAACATTAGGTCAAGCATATTATTTCCACACACTCTTGTAAATAATTGATTTACAATATATTAAAAACAAAGAAGACCTCACAGGTTTAAAAAACCTGTGAGGTCTATTCTAAAAAGCAGCATAAGTATTTGTTTGTCAATAATTTACAAACTCAACATCTATTCTTGACACAAAGTAATGCGTTTACCTTAAATATTAGCACTAGGTACAAAATGAAAATGAGAGCCAAAGCGTTCAAAAGCGGCTTTATCAAGCATTTCTCTATGGTCGGGGTGGGCTACGCTGATGAGTAGTTTCGCTCTTTCTTGCAAGGTTTTACCATAAAGGTCAACAGCACCATATTCTGTTACTAACCAGTGTATATTGGAGCGAGTTGTAACGACCCCTGCACCAAGATTTAATACCGGAGCAATTTTACTAACGCCCTTAGCCGTTATCGAAGGCATGGCTACGATAGGTTTTCCGCCCGGACTCATAGAAGCCCCTCGAATAAAGTCAATTTGTCCTCCAACGCCTGAGAAAAATTTCGTCCCGATAGAATCGGCACAAACTTGACCGGTTATATCCACTTGAATAGCTGAATTAATGGCAGTTACCCTAGGGTTTCTACAAATCATATTGATGTCGTTGGTGTAACCTACGTCCTTCATCACTACGCCCGGATTGTCGTCTATAAAATCGTATAGCTTTTTACTCCCCATTAAGAAAGTAGAAGTCATTTTGCCGACATCAATTCCCTTTTTGGAACCATTAATAACACCGGATTCCACCAAAGGCAAAACACCATCTGCAAACATTTCGGTATGAATACCGAGGTCTTTGTGGTTTTTTAATTGAGCTAATACTGCATTTGGGATGGCTCCGATACCCATTTGGAGAGTGGCTCCATCTTCTATTAAATTTGCAACATTGATACCAATGGCTGTCTCCACCTCATTAGGCGGACTGAAAATCGCTTCCGTCAAAGGCGTATCATCCTCGCAAAAAATATTGATGTAACTCATTGGAATAATAGCGTCTCCAAAAGCTCTTGGCATATTCGGGTTGATGACTCCGATTACCGTACTTGCCTTTTCGACAGCCGCTAAAGTAGCATCGACAGACGTTCCCAAAGAAACATATCCGTGTTTGTCGGGTGGAGATACTTGAATCATGGTTACATCGGGACGGGTATAGCCTTCTCTTATAAGGCGTTGGGTTTCGTGCAAAAATACCGGAATATAGTCGGCATATCCGGCCTGTGTGTCTTTTCGGACATTATGTCCCACAAAAAAAGACTCCAGCTGAAATACACCTTCAAATTCGGGCGAAGAATAAGGAGCGTCCCCCTCTATATGCAAGTGTTGTATCTTAACATTGTTGATTTCTTTATTGCGTCCTCTTTCGCACATTGCTTGAATCAATTTTTGAGGAGCACAAGCCACGGAGTGTATATGTATTCTATCTCCGGATTTAATTACCTGGACAGCTTCTTTCGCAGAAACGGTCTTAATCTTTTTTATATTCATAACCATCATAAAATTAGTTTAATGCCAAGACAAATGTAATAATACTTTCTTTATTAAAATAGGTTTTAAAACATACTGATAAAGAAAGATATATCTCAAGATGAGATGTTTGCGGATAAAGTTTAAATCGAACTCAGCTTAATACCATTATTACCTCAGGGCAAAGACATTACTTTGTGCTAAAAGTATATATTGACTTTATAAACTAATGATAAACAAAGACTTATGCTGTCTTTTAGAATAGACCTCAAAGGTTTTAGAAACCTTTTGAGGTCTTCCTCGTTTTTTTTTAACATATTACGAATCAATAATTTATAAACGGATATAAATATGGTACGTTTGCCCTGATTATTACCTACGGCTAATGCAACGACTCGTTTGCTATGAACTGACTTCAAATTACAAATGCTGTTAAAAATAAAAGTTCTGAAATTTAAGAGGAAGAATTTTGCAATTAGATTACTATCTTTGTGAAATATTATATATAGTAAGAATGGCACATAAAGCAGGATTTGTTAACATCATAGGGAACCCAAATGTGGGGAAATCAACCTTAATGAATGTTTTTGTAGGGGAAAAGTTATCTATCATTACTTCAAAATCGCAGACGACGCGTCATCGTATTTTGGGGATTGTTAATGGTGATGATTTTCAGATTGTTTATTCGGATACTCCGGGCGTTATTAAGCCGGCGTATAAGTTGCAGGAGAGTATGTTAAACTTTTCTAAATCAGCACTCTCCGATGCCGATGTCTTACTTTATGTAACTGATATTTACGAGAAAGCCGATAAAAATGAGGAGTTTTTGAATATCGTTAAAAAAGCGGAGGTGCCTGTCTTGGTCATTTTAAACAAGATAGACCAAAGTAATGAAGAGGAATTGGACGATTTAGTCGAAATGTGGACAAATCATTTTCCAAATGCGGAGATTATCCCGACCAGTGCATTAAAGCAGTTTAATACGCAGAATATTTTTAACAGGATATTGGAATTATTACCCGAAGGAGCTCCTTTTTATCCTAAAGATGCACTTACCGACAAAACAGAACGCTTTTTTGTTCAGGAGATTATCCGCGAGAAAATTTTAAAGTTCTATAAAAAAGAGATTCCGTATGCCACAGAAATTGAAGTGGAAGAATTTAAAGAGGATGATAAAATTATCCGCATCCGCTCAATTATTTATGTGGAAAGAGAAACGCAAAAAGGAATTATCATTGGGCATAAAGGCGTTGCCATTAAAAAAGTGGGAGTAGAATCTCGAAAAGATTTGGAACGTTTCTTCGATAAACAAATTCATTTAGAGTTGTTTGTTAAAGTTCGTAAAGACTGGAGAAGCAAAGAGGACGATTTAAGAAAATTCGGATATCAACAATAATAGTAATACAATTAAATAAATTATAAGCATGAGAGTTTTAGATAAATTAGAACCACAAGTAATTTGGAGTATCTTCGAAGATATTTGTCAGGTTCCACGACCTTCAAAAAAAGAAGAAAAAATTATTGAGTATCTTTTAAATTGGGCGAAAGAGCATAACATAGAAGCCAAAAGAGATGAAATTGGAAATGTTGTAATGAAAAAGCCTGCAACACCGGGTAAGGAAAATGTTAAATCGGTGATTATGCAGTCGCATATCGATATGGTTTGTGAGAAAAACAGCGATGTCGATTTCAATTTTGAAACAGATGCTATTGTTCCTAGAATTGATGGAGAGTGGGTAAAAGCCACCGGTACAACTTTAGGTGCTGACGATGGTATTGGAATGGCGGCTCAGATGGCTGTGCTTTTATCAACGGATATTGCTCACGGACCTATCGAGGCATTATTTACGGTTGATGAGGAAACCGGATTAACCGGAGCGTTCGAGTTACAACCCGGATTTTTTGAGTCTAAAACCTTAATCAACTTAGATTCGGAAGATGAGGGCGAGTTGTTTATCGGTTGTGCCGGAGGTATCGATACTATGGCAACTTTCGATTACGAGGAAGAAAAAGCTCCATCGGGACATAAAGCCTTTAGAGTAGAGATAAAAGGCTTAAATGGAGGTCATTCCGGAGATGATATTAACAAAGGGTATGGAAATGCCAATAAGATATTAACCAGAATTCTTTGGAACAGCGATTCGTACGATTTAAAACTTGCCGAAATAGATGGTGGTAATTTGCGTAACGCCATTGCTCGTGAGGCTTATGCGGTTGTAACCGTTCGCGAAAATGCGGTGGATGACTTTAAGTCTTTCTTCGAGAGCTTTAGAAAAGATGTTAAAAAAGAGCTTAAAACGACCGAAAAGAATTTAGAATTGACACTTACCGAAGTGGATATGCCGGATGTTGTTATTGACGAGAATACGCAATACAACTTAATCAATGGTTTATATGCTTGTCCTCACGGTGTGATTGAAATGAGTCGTGACATGGAAAATATGGTGGAAACCTCTACCAACTTAGCATCTATCAAGATGAAGCGTAAAAAAGGCATCATTAAAGTAGCAACCAGTCAGAGAAGTTCTGTAGAGTCTTCTAAGCACGACATTGCAAGTATGGTCGAGAGTGTGTTTACGCTTGCCGGTGCTAATGTAGAGCACGGAGACGGATATCCGGGATGGGCTCCTAATACCGATTCTGAAATTATGAAAATCTCGGCTGATTCGTACGAGAAATTATTTGGTGTTAAGCCGATTGTTCGTTCTATTCATGCAGGATTGGAGTGTGGATTATTCTTAGAAAAATATCCGGATTTAGATATGATTTCTTTTGGTCCTACGCTTAGAGCGGTACACTCTCCGGACGAGAGAATCAATATAGAAACGGTGGATAAATTCTGGAAACACCTTATTGATGTTTTGGAAACAGTAAAATAACCAAACCTTTGGTTAAATTGCATAAAGAGAAAGGCTGTCTAATATTTTTTAGACAGCCTTTCTCTATTGTATTTCTCATGATATTACTCTTTTTCAATTTCAAATCGCGACTTTACTTTTAAAGAACCATTAAGTTTGTAGCTATGTAGTTCGGTATAATTATCCTCTTTAAAAAAACAGGAGTTACATTGATGCTCTACAGTCTCAATGTCACTTATTTTATATATTAAGCCTAACTGTTTAAATTCTAATATGTAATCAGCATAGGGAGTGCAATCAATAGACCACATAGAAATAATTAACTCTCCTGGTTTAGGGTTGATAGACGGTATTTCAGAATAGACAGAAATACTGTCTATTAAATTAGTATAATTACTTCCTTTTGTGTAAGCAAAAAGTAATACTTTTTTGAGTTTTTTCTAGAGAAAAACCTTTCAATGTTATTTCTCCTTCATCAAAAGCATTTATACAATCTTTTTTGGTGCAACACCCTTCTAAAAAAAAATAATATAGAGATTAATAAAAAAGTACCGATGATTAAAATAGACCTTCTCATATCTTGATAATTTTATGTGCTTATACACATTGTTGGCAACAATAAAAGCCGAACAACTTCAACAAGAAAATTTCAGGGACAAAATTTGCATAAAGTAAACTAAATAGTTAACTTTGTAGTGTGGTAAGGAAAATAGTTGTATATAAAAATTATTTCGTTGAGTTTTACAAATCTCAAGAAAATAAGGTTCAAGAAAAAATTGAATACGTACTTGATATGATTCGATTTGAAAAACGAGT
>PDWI01010806.1_pt1 | contig 10145 bp, 9 predicted proteins | sample 1430891 | NCBI WGS metagenome assembly PDWI01 (sample SAMN01162508, study PRJNA174530) | Oral metagenome, whole genome shotgun sequencing project. | biome: Marine environment; feature: Marine mammal; material: Swab sample of the gingival sulcus; isolation source: swab sample of gingival sulcus... | reverse complement strand
ACTGCTTTATTGTTATTACCTATTTCTTCTGAAAACTTACAAGGTATTACTAAATCTATTACCAAATATCCAATCATCATTATTACAATACCAACTGCTACATAAACTAAAATTTCTAAGCTAGCTGCCAACATATCTCCAAACATTTCACTTCCTCCAATTCATCAATAATAAAAATAAATACAATTAAAATAATACTAAATAACTATCGTTACTTTCCACTACTAACCCCTCCAGAAGAGGAATTCCTACTATTTATACTTGACTGTTTTACACTACTCGAGTAAACATCATAATAACCGTTACCTAAATCTTTCACTATAGGGCCTTTGTGCATCTTATAGGACGATGGTATATTTTTCCACTTGCTACTATCTTTAGAATAACCACTATTATAATAATGATTTCTATACCAAGCATGAGTTAATGCACTAGCATGATACGGCCTTATATCAGAAGTGTAGTTAAACTTCCTATCAGATACCTGAATATGTGCCGTACCTTGGTCATCTTCTGGAAAATATACTATACAGTACTCTTTATTAGTGAGTATTGATACGCTATCATCTCCATTTTCTTTATTAGGAGTAACCACTTCAGTATTACCATTAGTCCCATCTATTATATCTTTTACTATAAAATCTATTTTCGGATTAACACCAGACTCTACGACCGTGTTATCTTGTTTTATTATATCATCATATCCTTTTACGATTTTGTAAACATCTGCTTTTTGCTTTTTATTTCCTGTAATAGAAGTTACATATTCATATTTGCTAGTGTTACTCTTTAAATACTTAGATATTTTAACTGTATCAAAATCAGAAAAAGTAAAGAAAAACCAGCCAAAAATCATAAAACTTATTGCAAGATATGCAATTATATCTTCTCCAGTTATACGTTTTCTTTTTTTATGTTTCTTTTTATTATATTTTTTACTAGGCTTGCTAACTAATACAATTTCTTCTTTGTCAACGTAGTAACCTTCAGATACTTCAGTACCATCTTCCCACATTTCAATAGATAAAATCTTCTCACCAGTTTCATCTTCATGTTCTACAAAATCTGCTCTCTCACCTTTATCAACATCTACACTACCACTATAAGAGTCTACTACTTGTATTCCCTCGTCTACCTTTTTCCACTCATAGCCTACGGCAGAGCCTTTAAGCTCAGACGGTCTTGATATAGAATACTCCTCATAGGCATCATCTATAGTAAGCCACCTCTCTCCCTCATTGGTAGTAAGTCTATACTCTATCCACTTCTTATTTCCATCATTTGGATTAGAATAGACTATATGTCCGATGACTTTACCTTGCAAGCCATCTACCTTTAAAATAGTACCTATAGCAAATCTATTCATAAGCTGTCAACCTCCTAACTACCAAACTGCTTTTTACTTCACTCGCCTTAAAAAAAGTCTTAAGCAATTCACAAATATACTCCTCATCAAATTCACTACACGAAAACAAATCTACAGCAGCGTAACCATTTTCTGGCCAAGTATGCACAGAAAAATGTGAAGTGCTAATTATAGCAAAATAAGTAATTCCGATAGGTTCAAATTTTTTGAAACACTCTTCTACTATAGTCGCACCTACTCGTTCAATTATCTGTTTTGATATGTTCCTAACTTTTTCCTCGCTGTCCAATATGACGCTATCACAACCATATAAATCTACAATTAATTGTTTTGCCATAACATCTCTCCCTGCTTTTTATGATTATATATTACTATATTTATATTATACTACCATTTCAGTATAATATACAAATGTTAAATATTTGACTTTTGTTTTCAAAAGAATATAGTGGTTTTATGCCACTATATTCCAAATTTTTTTATTTAATTTTAACGCCCAAATATAAATAGCATAACAGCTCCTTTAAATATAGCTAAGTCAGCTAAATTAAAGTACACTCTATATTTAGGATAAAATGAAAAGAAATCAGTTACTTTACCTTTCTTCGCCCTATCGTATGCATTCGATAAAGCTCCACCTAAAATAAGCGAATAGGCAATGCCTATAGCATTAAACTTTTTTACAAATACGAAAGGAAAACTAACTATGAATAAAACAGCTATGCTTATCCAAGTAACTACATTTAGAAGTAACTTGTTAGTTTTTAAAAACCCTAAAAACGCTCCTTTATTGTACACAACTCTAAAATCTATAAAGTTTCTAAACTTTTTAATTCCGTAATCGGTACTAAGCTTTTTTCTAGCTAAACTTTTAGTGTACTGGTCTATAAAAAAACTAAATAAAGCAAAAATTATATTCATAATGCATTACCTTTCTACATCGGTATCTTCTATATTCTCTTCTATTTTTTCTTCTATTTTTTCTACTACAACTTTTCCATCTACTACTTTTATAAATAGTTTATCGCCCTCTTTATAAATTCCTTTTATATATCCCTCAGCTAATTCATCTTCTATGTAGTCTGTTATAGCACGTCTTAAAGGTCTTGCACCATATTTATTGCTATAACCTTTTTCAAATATAAAATCATATACGCTATCATCTACTTCTAGCGTCATATTTTTCTCTTTTGATAAAGCTTTTACATCGTCTAACATAAGCCCTATTATCTGTCTTAGCTCATCTTTTTTAAGTTTATCAAAAACTATGACAGAGTCTACTCTATTTAAAAACTCTGGTCTAAACAGTCTTTTAAGTGCATCGTTAGAACGCTGAACAAGACTATCTTCTGCCTGACCAAAACCTACAGTGAGTGTTTTATCTGAAGAACCTGCATTAGAAGTCATTATTATTATTGAGTTTTCAAAATTGACTACTCTACCTTTATTATCTGTAAGTCTACCGTCATCAAGTATTTGAAGTAGTATATTAAATACATCTGGGTGAGCTTTTTCTATCTCATCAAGCAATATTACGCTATATGGCTTTCTTCTAATCATCTCTGTAAGCTGTCCTGCCTTATCGTATCCAACATAACCTGGAGGTGCTCCTATAAGTTTAGATACGGTGTGTTTTTCCATAAATTCAGACATATCAAATCTTATAATAGCCTCTTCAGTACCAAATAGCTCCACTGCTATAGTCTTTGAAAGAAGTGTCTTACCTACACCTGTAGGGCCTATAAATATAAATGAGGCTGGCTTTCTTTTCGACTTAAATCCAGAACGATTTCTTCTAATAGCTTTACTAACTTTTTTAATAGCCTCATCTTGTCCAATGACTTTTCTGTGAAGTCTTTTTTCTAAATTAATGAGTTTATAAGCCTCATCTTCAGAAATGCTTTTTACTGGTATTTTAGTCCAAGCCTCTATTACATAAGCTATATCTTCTTTAGTTATTTCTACATTGTCGCACTGCTCTTCTATTTTAGCTATTTTATCGTTTAATCTTAACTCTTTTTGTCTAAAGTCTGCTGCTATCTCAAAATTTTCATTAGCAGCCGCATCTTCTTTTTCTTCTACTACTTGCTTTAATTCATTTTTTAAAGACTCTAATTCTACTAATCCCTCATTCAAAAGGTTAGCACGACTTCCTGCCTCATCTATTACGTCTATCGCCTTGTCTGGCAAAAATCTATCAGTTATATATCTCTCTGCCATAACGGTACTATATTCTATAACTTCATCACTAATTTTTACTTTATGGAAGTCTTCATAGTATCCTTTTATACCTTTTATTATTTCGATAGTATCTTCTATGCTAGGCTCATCTACTAAAACAGGCTGAAATCTACGCTCAAGTGCACTATCTTTTTCGATATGTTTCCTGTATTCATCTAAAGTAGTAGCACCTATTACTTGTACTTCTCCTCTAGCAAGAGCAGGCTTTAATATGTTAGCAGCGTTCATAGCACCACCTTCAACATCACCAGCACTAACGATAGAGTGAACTTCATCTATTACTAATATGACGTTTCCAGCATCTCTTGCCTCATTTATTATAGACTTCATTCTAGTTTCAAATTGACCTCTAAACTGAGTTCCAGCAACTAATGCTGTAAGGTCTAACAAATATATTTCAGCAGTAAGAAGTTTAGTAGGAACTTTCTCTTCTACTATTCTTACAGCAAGTCCCTCAGCAATAGCAGTCTTACCTACACCAGGCTCACCTATTAGCACAGGATTATTTTTATTTCTTCTATTTAATATCTGTATAACTCTATCTATTTCTCGCTCTCTACCTATTATGTTATCTATTCTACCCTCTTTAGCACGATTATTTAGATTTATACCATATCTATCAAGATTTTTACGCTTTTTAGCCTTTTTATTAGCTTTTTTATTAGCTCCTTTTATATCTTCTTTTTCATCGTATTGTTCGTTATTTCCAGCAAATGCTGAATTGAAAATTTTAGAAAACGGATTTCCACTATCTTCATCACCCATATCATCTAAATTAACATCTTGTAAAATCTGTTCCATTTGACTATTTATATTACCAAAATCTTCTTCCGACATATTGTATCCAGCCAAAAGATTTTCTAATGAACCTATGCCCTCTTTTTTAGCACAAGGCAAGCATAATCCCTCTCTAAATTGTTTTCCATTTTCAACTTTCGTTATAAAAACTACTGCTGTGTTTTTATTACATCTTGCACATTTCATCTTTTCACCTAATTCCTATTTATTCTATATTTTTTATAGAATATCACAATGAATATTAAAATTCCATAAAATAAATATTTTATAATAAACTATTAATACTTTGCTAATAACTTTACAATCGGCTAAAAAGCATTGTAACATTAGTAAAATATAAATAAATAACTATAAAAACTAAAATAGCCTCATCAGTAATACCTTACTGGTGGGGCTATTAAAAAATTAATATTTTCAAATTAAATTAGTTAGTTATTACCTGCTCGCTATCTTTGTCAAATACATGAACTTTGCTTAAATCAAATGCTACTTTTACAGTAGTTCCATTTTTAGCTTTAGAACGTGGACTAACTTTTGCCGTACAATCAACACCCTCTATAGTTCCTATTAAAATGATTTCAGCACCTAACATCTCTGTTACGTTTACATCAAAACTTAATATAGAGTCTGAATATTTTGCAAGGTATTCTTCATCATCATATATATCTTCTGGTCTAATTCCAAGTACTACTGTCTTGCCTACATATCCTTTTTGTTTAACTACTTTAGCTTTCTCTGGTAACAATCTAGTCTTGCTCTTACCAAATTCAATATATATTCCACTACCCTCTTCTACTACTTTACCTTCGATAAAGTTCATTTGTGGAGAACCTATGAAACCACCAACAAATATATTTTGTGGTTTATCATAAAGTGTAGATGGTGTATCACATTGCATTATAACACCGTCTTTCATAACTACTATCCTAGTTCCTAGAGTCATAGCTTCTACTTGGTCGTGAGTAACGTATATAATTGTAGTTTTTAATTTATCGTGAAGTTTAGAAATCTCGACACGCATTTGAACTCTAAGTTTTGCGTCTAAGTTTGAAAGTGGTTCGTCCATTAGGAATACTTTTGGCTCACGTACTATAGCTCTACCCATAGCTACACGTTGTCTTTGACCACCTGAAAGAGCTTTTGGTCTTCTGTCTAACAACGCTTCAATACCTAATATTTTTGCTGCTTCTTGAACTCTCTCATCTATTTCTGCTTTTGGTACTTTTCTAAGTTTAAGACCAAATGCCATATTATCATAAACAGTCATGTGTGGATACAAAGCGTAATTTTGGAAAACCATCGCTATATCTCTATCTTTTGGTTCTACATCGTTCATTAACTTACCATCGATGTAAAGCTCTCCAGATGTAATCTCCTCAAGTCCTGCAACCATTCTAAGAGTTGTACTTTTACCACAGCCTGATGGACCTACAAAAATAATAAATTCCTTATCAGCTATTTCCAAATTAAAGTCTTGCACTGCTGTAACATTTCCCGAGTAAACTTTTTTAATGTTTCTTAATGATAAACTTGCCATAATAATTCCTTTCGTGAATTGTTTTTTTACAATTTTTTCCGTAACTATTTTCAAATAAAATACAAAACAGTTACAACATGTTTATATTAAATATGTTATTACAAAAATTAAAATTTTGCTATTGATTTTTTTAACAAATGATTTCAAAAAAGATTGTATATTTTTTTATAGATATACAATAGTACTATATTTTACAATACATATAGGTATTTATTATGATATAAGTACAAAATATTATACTTTTTTTTAAATTTTGACATATAATTTCAAATCTTTTTAATATATTTTTAATATTTTATTTAGTACTTTAGTCCAAAAAAATAAATAGCATTATTTTGCATACAATAGTATTGCAAAAATGCTATCTAGTAATTTTTAACAATTATTATTTTTATTTTTGTTTATTTGTTACATTCTTAACTATTCTACGAATCCCTCACCTAAAACTTCCCTTACATCTGTAATTATTATAAAAGCATTTTTATCTATATCTCTAACAATTTCTTTTAATTTTACTATCTCTCTTTTAGATACTACACATAATAAAACGTGCTTATCGTTCTTACTCCACATACCTTTTCCATAAAGTCCTGTAGCACCTCTATCAAGAGTTTCCATAACAACCTGAGCTATCTCATCTTGATTTTCTGATATTATAAATGCCGCTTTTGCAAAATTAAGACCATCAAGTACCATATCAATTACTTTTGCCGTTATATACACTGCTATTATAGCATACATAGACTTTTGCATACCAAATACGAACATACCACCTATTATTATAGCCCAGTCTATTATGAGCATAATCATGGCAACTGTAGTATGCGGAAAAATCTTATGAACAAGTGCTGCCGCAAGGTCTGTGCCTCCAGTAGTAGCATAAGCACTAAATACAAGACCAAGTCCTATACCACTTATAACTCCACCAAATACAGTAGATAACAATAAATCGTTTACAGGTGGTGTTATTTTACTAGTAATTAACAAAAATGCCGACAAAAGTATTGTAGCTACTAATGATTTAAAACCAAAATCTTTACCTCTCACTATTATAGCCATAATAAAAAGTGGTACGTTAAACAACGCATTACTTATCCCTACTGGGATACCGATAAAATTTTTTATTATTATACCAAGTCCACTTACACCTCCTGTAACCAAATTAAATGGTTCGTAAAATAAACTTATAGCTAGTGCAAGCAAAAATGTGCCAATAACTATTAAAATATAATCAGTAACAGCTCTTCTAGTTCTTTTTTGCATCAATGTTCTTCACCCTTATCCAAATATTTTCTTCTTTATGACTTTAATTAAAAACAGAGGTAATTTCAAAGTCCTCTTAAATCTTTTAGGCTGTTTAACAGCTCTGTATAACCACTCTATATGCAACTTTATATATATGTCTGGTGCTCTTTTTACAACTCCTGCAATAACGTCAATCGAACCACCACAACCTACAAAAACATTTGCATCTATTAGTTTATAATACTCATTTATAAACTTCTCTTGTTTAGGAGCTCCTAGCCCTACTAAAACTATATCTGGACTACACTGATTTATTTCATCTATTACTTTTTGTTCATCAGTAAAATAACCGTCAGCCACTCCTACTACATTAATACCTATATAATTTTTTTCTATATTCTCTTTAGCTTTAAGTGCAACTCCTGGAGCTGCACCTAATAAAAACACTTTAATCTTTCTATGTCTAGCTTTTTTCAAAAAACCGATAACGGTATCATATCCAGCTACTCTCTCTTTTATTTCAGCTCCCAAAATTTTAGAAGCTATAACTACACCAATACCATCTGGTAAAACTAGTTCAGCGTCGTTTAATACTTCTTTAAACTCATCGTCTTCACAAGCTACCATAACTATTTCTGGATTTGGTGTATAAACTCTAACTTTAGTGTTACTCTCTATACCTTTTAACATAGTATCAATGGCTTTATTCATATCAACTACACTAAAGTTTACACCAAGTATATCTACCTTTTTCACTCTACTTTATAATCACCTTTCACTAATAAATAAGAAGTTCTTCTTGAATTAATTTTAACACTTCTTCCATCATCTCTCGATGCTACAAGCTGGTGTTGAAGCGGAACTCTATCTCCTTGACCTAAGTCAACTCCAGCTGTAAGATCAGCAAGTCCATCACCATTTTTACCCTCTATTACAGTAGCACTTCCAGACCTTAAAATGATTTCAGCTCCAGCTCCTAATACTACTTTTTTACCGTTTTCTACAGCTATAGCTTCAAAAATTTTAGCAGATGAAAACTTACTATCTTTGTCGTTTTTAACTTTGCCATCGCCAAGTTTCTTTTCAAGTTCTTTAATTCTAGCCTCTAACTTTTCATTAGAAGACTTACCTTCTTTTTTGTCATCATCTTTTCGTTTTTTATCTAAAGACTTAATCTTTTCACTATTTTCTTTTATATCTTTCTTTATTTTATCTAGCTCTGTTTTGCTAACTTTAGAAGAGTTCCCAGATTTGTCATCTGAAACACTACTTCCTTTAATCTTATCTAGTCTAGCCTTATTTTCATCAACTTTGCTCTCTAATTTCGAAACTTTAGTTTCTATCACAGCCACTTTCATAGTAGCTTTTTCGTCAATTTTATTAGAAGAAGAGTTACTAGCACTACTAGTGTTGCCACTTTGTAACGAACCTTTTAAGTTGTTTATTAATTCATCAACATAAGATTTAGTAACTAGGGGGTCATTAACACTGCCACCCTGATCTTCACTATAACTATAAGTTACAAAAAACAACACCGCAAATATAGCCAATGCCGCAAATCCACTCTTCAATTTTCTTATCATACCGTTCTCCTTAATTGATAATAATAATTATTTATCAGCATCATTTTTTCCCAAAACGATTATAACTTGGTAGTATTCACCATGTAACTGTTCGTTGACAACCATTTCTGGGTCTTTGAAGTACGGAGCTACTTGTTTGAATACAATTTCATTTTCAACTATTATTTTGCTTCGTACTATATTATTTTCGGTATAATTTGTTATTTCTTCCACCTTATAACCTAAATTTTTTAATTTATCTGCTGTTCTGCTTGCAAGTCCCTTTATATTAGTACCATTTTGTATTGAAATAGGTAGTTCTTTTACATCAATTATAAGCTCAGGCCTTATCTCTTCACTATTAATTACTCTACCAATCAAACTCTTTGTAGCCTCTAAATCATATATGTAATAACCTCTAGCAGTAGTTTCTTTATGTCCAGGTAAAATATGGTACCTAAAACTGCTTTCATTTATTTTATCAAGAAAAACTAAATAATCTACTATGTTTACAAAGTCAGTCTGAACATATCGTATAGCCTCGCTCAAAATATTTATCATATTTACTCTATTTTTAGTAGATAAAAGCTGTCTAACAAAAGACTTCATAAATACTTGTTGCATATTTATTCTGCCCATTTCTCCATCGCTATATCCACTTATAAATCTGACTAACTGCTCTGCTCTAGCGCCATTTAAGCTGTTCTCACCTTTTTCTAAATTTATATGAAGTTGTTGCTTATTATCTGTATACTCCATCTTAGCTGGAATGTTTATAGGTATTTCACCTACTATATCTACAGCTTTTCTAAAAGCTTCCATATCTATATTGATATAATAATCTATATCAACACCTAAGCTCTTTTCCAAAACAGCTACCGATGCCTCGTTTTTCTTTCTATCTGCTAAAGTAGGCACTTCGTTTAACTTAACAATCTGGTCTACACCAGCTTTGTTTTTAATTATTTTTTCATAGATTTCATCTGGTATTTTCATTCTAGTATCTTCTGGTATATTTATAATGTCTATTTTATAGCTTTCGTGATTAAAAAAGACGAGCATATTAACATCTGTTCTATCATCACCACCACCCACTCTTCCAAATACAGCTATCGTAGTGAGCTTTTTATCTTCGAGTGGATCAGTATTATTTTTCTTTTCTGATGCTGTGTTAGAAAAATCACTAGTTTTAATTTGCGTAGATATATTAGACTTGCTTATTAAAGAAGCCGTGTACGTAGCTATAGAAATAACTACTAACAAACTTACAAACACTATAAAAAAGCCTTTTAAAAACTTACCTACTAACTTATTATTCATAATATTCACCTTTTTTAACCATTCAGTAGAGTGCCATAATCTCCTACACTAATTTTAAAATTATACTCTCAAACTT
>PDWI01012015.1_pt1 | contig 10146 bp, 9 predicted proteins | sample 1430891 | NCBI WGS metagenome assembly PDWI01 (sample SAMN01162508, study PRJNA174530) | Oral metagenome, whole genome shotgun sequencing project. | biome: Marine environment; feature: Marine mammal; material: Swab sample of the gingival sulcus; isolation source: swab sample of gingival sulcus... | reverse complement strand
GCTTATTAACCAACTCCCGATAAAATTCTCTATGAAACAGAAAAAACAGCTCTCCACCCGCGTCTTCGCCAGTGCCATTATCCTTACACTGCTGTTCAGCATCGCCTTTCTGCAACGTATTCTCCCTATTACCGGGTGGAACGCTTTCCCGCAAAACTATACTGTAGACGGCGAAGCGATTCTGACCAATGTAGACGGTTACTACTACCTCAACGCGGCAAAAGAGATCCTGCAGGGGACATATTCGACACAGGAAACACATCGGGCAACACCAGATATTATCCCTCGCTCTCCCATCCCCCCACTGCTTAGTGTACTTACTGCTGCTATCGCCAGGGTAAGTGGTATTTCGATAAACTGGGTGGGAGCAATGCTGCCGGCGATACTCTCTCTTTTTATTGCTGTTCCAATATTTTATCTTGGCTGGCATTATGGCGGAGCTATTGCCGCAACAACCGCTACAGCCATCACTCTGCTTGCCCCGGCATTTCTTATGCGTAATAACTTTGGTTTTTACGATACCGACTGCCTGAACGCCTTTTTTCCCTACTCCTGCTCGGTGCTTTTTCTCCTTTTTGCAATAAAAAAAGGCTGGCAACGCTATATCTTCCTGCTGGTCGGATTAGCCTCTGCCGCTCTCTTTCTCTGGTGGTGGGACCAGGTTATTACAGTACCTCTGGTTTTAGGATTTGCCCCTCTCTGTATGGCACTGCTTTTTTTCTATCGTCCAGGTAAACGGGAAGGTATCCTGTTTCTCATCATCACTCTTATTTTTTGTGCGATTACAGTAGGACTTCTCGGTATAGAACCATTTATAACCATTCCCGAAAACATAATGCGGATGCTTTTTTATATCTCAAAGCAAACCCCAACATCATATCCAGGCATGGGAATTTCTATCGGAGAGCAGACGGCTATGAGTTGGCAGGCCTTTTCCAGACAGACATTTGTCTATCCTGCTCTTTTCCCCTTTGCAGTGGTGGGAATTGTGCTGCTTATCTATCGCGCAAAAAAAGAGATTACCCTGTTACTGCCTCTTCTGGTCGTGGCAGCTTTTACCTTCTTTTTTGCCATGCGCTTTGTGATTTTTACTGTTCCATTTATCTCTCTTGGCCTGGGAATATTACTGCAAGAGATCTACAAGGTTGTCTGCAAAGCAAACAATAACTGGTTTCGCTGGGGATATAGTATCTGCACCGGCTCTCTTCTTCTGTTGATATGCCTGGGAAATTTTCAAAAAACACCCGACCTGGCACCTGTTTTTGCAAGTCCCAATCTTATCGGCATGAAATCCTTGCAAAAAACAGAAAAAGATGCCGTTATCTGGAGTTGGTGGGATCAGGGTCACCCACTGGTTTATTGGGGTGAGAGAGATACCATAAATGACGGAATGATACATGACAGCGAACGCAGCCACTGCACGGCGGTTCCATTGGCAGCAAGCAACGATCGTTTTGCTGCCAACTATATGAATTTTTATGTTACACAAGGGAAAACAGGCAGGAGAGAATTTCTACAGTTAGCCGAAGATAATGGCCTTGAGGGAGAAAAGGCATTGCAGGAAATACTCACTGCAGGTCCAGGACAAACAGCAAAACTCTACCCAAAACTCCGCCTTAAAATAAGAGAAAAGATGGAGCGACTTCTTTTCCCGGATCAGAAACGACCGATTTACCTTTTTCTTGATATGCGGCAGACCAACAGTGGCTGGATCCATTTTTTTGGTTCCTGGAGTGTGAAACGAAAAAGTGGCCAAAAGATTCTTCCGGCTAAAATATTTTTCCTCTCAGAGGAGAACAGAAGACAACTGCTTCGGGGAGAATGGCCCAAAGGACAATATTTCGAGGTTACTAGAAAAGATTCATTACAAATATACGACCCTACATATTCCAAAGAACCGCTACAATTATCGGAACTGACAGTGACTACTGCAGACGGTGCGGCAACAACACTCTCAAAATCAACAAAAAAAAGGACCTATTCTTTTGAAGAAGGTGTGATTGCCCCGGAAAAGAAAAACAAATTCACCGCAGAAGGAGAATATGTTCTTGATATCAATCTTCCGGCAGGGGTGATGTTTCTGCGGGATAAAAATATGGCAGAAAGTTTAAGCAACCGTCTGTTCTGGCGTTATGGAGAGTATGATTCAAGATATTTCTCTCCAGTGGAACTCCAGCAGCCATATTATCAGACCTGGAGAGTAACAAGCGATATGTACGAGACGAACCTGAATTAGTATAATCAATGCAACATATTGCTTTGCCGGATTCTTCATCTTAACTCTATTGAGAATACCGGATTGACTGGCGGATAGCTTCTCCTGAGAGAAAGGAGCAGTATTGTTTGTAATCTGGCAGTAATTTATAACTATTTCTCTTGCTATAGTCATTTATTGCCTTTTTCTATTTTTCCTGTTAGTTTTTTTGCAAAATTTAATACGAAAAATCATGACCTTATCGAAACACCATATACTTATTTGTACAACTTCCTATCCGGATCCAACTCTTGATAAAGGTCAAGAGGCGGCAGGTTCTTTTGTCGCAGATTTTGCCAATGCACTCAGTGAACATACAAGAGTCAGCGTTATTGCTCCAAGTCTGAAAGATGATGTTACAGCTGATGGAGCTGTCTGCGTAAGACGGTTTGCTGTTCCTTCTCTTCCTCTTTCTCTTCTTAAACCGCAATATCCATGGAACTGGTTTAAAATAGGAGTAACCCTGCAAGTGGGCAAACGCGCTGTACATGATACTGTGCAACAAGAAAATATTGATCACATTTTTGCTCTCTGGGCATTGCCTTCCGGTTACTGGGCAAGTTCGGCCGCTAAGACTGCTGCTATAGACTATTCTGTCTGGACTCTTGGCAGTGATATATGGTCTCTTGGCAAGATACCCTTGGTCAAGTCTGTACTGAAACGGGTACTGAAAGAGAGTCGTCTGTGTTATGCGGATGGCTATAAACTTGCCGAAGATACTGCTGAAATAGGTGGCTGTTCCTGTTCTTTTTTACCAAGCAGTCGGACGCTTCATATAGCAGCAGAAAAACCCCTTGCAAAGACCCCCCCATATAAACTTGCTTTCCTTGGCCGTTGGCATGTCAATAAAGGTGCTGATCTCCTGGTTGATGCCTTGTCTTTCTTACCTGAAGAGGATTGGGAGAAAATAGAGGAGATACGATATTGCGGTGGTGGACCGCTGGCAAGCAAGATTGTTCCAAAAATAGAGAAATTACAGCAACAGGGAAAACCTGTCTCCCTGAGAGGATTTCTAGATCAACAGGAGGCGACAGATCTTTTTATGTGGGCGGATTACTTGTTAGTTCCCTCCAGAATAGAAAGTATCCCTGTGATTTTTTCTGATGCCATGCAGACGATAACTCCTGTTATCACAACACCAGTTGGAGATTTACCGAGGTTACTTGAAGAATATAAGGTTGGAGCTTTAGCAGAGGAGGTATCTAGTCAGAGCTTTGCAAAAGTGCTACATCAAACGTTGAAAACACCGCCTTGCTCATATAAAGATGGAATACGCGAAATTGCTTCCCTAATTGGAACAAAAGAAGCTGCCAAGTCGTTTTTTGTCAAACTTGTTTACGATAAATACTATTAATTTACTATTTGCTTCAATATGAAGAGAACTTATCAAAAGAATTACTCTGATATAAAGAAAGAGATGTATGATATAGAGGACCGGGAAAAGAAAGCAAAAACGATGGTCGCTGTATTGGAAGATTATTATTCTTCTCATTCTATTAGAGAAAAATCTGTTTTGGATATAGGTGCGTCAACCGGAATAATTGATAATTATCTGGCAAGATATTTCCAGAGTGTTACTGGCGTGGATATTGATGACAAAGGAGTAAAGTATGCAGCGTCAACGTATAAAAAAGATAATTTGACATTTCTTGTTGGAGATGCCATGGATCTGCAGTTTCAGGCTAACTCTTTTGATATTGTTATATGCTCCCAGGTTTATGAGCATGTTCCTGACGCATTTTCGATGATGAATGAGATTTACCGAGTTTTGAAGCCTGGTGGCGTTTGTTATTTTGCCGCAACAAACAGACTAAAATTGGTTGAAGCTCACTACCACCTTCCCTTTCTTTCTATTCTTCCTCGATTTCTTGCACATATATACATCCGACTTGCAGGAAAGGCTTCATTTTATCATGAAATGCATTTTTCTTTCTGGAAATTGAAAAATCTTGTAAAAAAATTCAAGAGGATTGATTATACAAAAGAGCTAATTGAAAATTCGGATAAATTTGAAACGTCTTATCTTTTTACAAAAGGTAGTCTTAAAGCAAAAATTGCGATATTTATTGTGCAATATGCGACATGGCTGTGCCCCGGATACATATGGTTATTAAAAAAAGAGTAATTCTATTTTACTTTTTTTCTATTTTATACTGCGCAATAAATATTTTCTCAACATAGAGTAGAAATTTTATTGTAACAAAAAGAACGACATCTATGATAATCAACCATAATCGAACAAAAACCATAAGTAATGCCAAAACACTTTGTGGCACAGTCTTTGGCAATAAGAGAACAAAGGCAGCCTCACGAACACCAAGGCCTGAAGGAGTGATCATGCTTAAAAAACCTATAACCCATGCTATTGAGTATGTAGCACAAATCAGATAAATATTCTCGTTTTTCAAACCTTGATATATCTCTGTAAAGTTACCCCACGCGCAGAGATAAAGGGCATAAGAAGAGCTCAAAAGTAACAGAATTTTCACTATGTCTTTGCTTGAATAAATCATGTCATTACTTTCAAAAAAGATTTGTGACATGTATTTTGACTTTTTTAGTATACTTGTTATTCCGTATGGGACTTTAAAGCGGGCACGCAAGTGAAGAAAATAGTAAAATACAACTGAGCTTATAATAAAAAACGCAGTCCCCAGAAAGGGATCAAAACGAAAAAACAAGATAATACTTAATGGTGCATATATGTTAAAGATAAGGACAAAAATAAAATTATCAATATTAACTCTGACAATATCAGAAATGGCAATAGTTTCTTTCATTTCGGCAGCTTGATATACAACTCCCCAAAATCTGCCGGGAAGATGTCTTGCCAGCTGACTTGAAAAGTATAAATTGAGAATTCTCAAGCTTGAGGTCTGCGCTTTGGGGTTAGCTATTCTGAAAATCAGAAGAAAGAGAAGCCCATCAGGAAAGACGGCTAAACTCCCCATTAAAATTGTTTTTACCAAACTCAGATAGTTCTCTTTTGAAAAAATAAGAAATATCTCTTTTCCCTCTCCTCCCAAGTATTTTGTTATCCAGATGATTCCAGCAATTATTATCAGGGTAGATAATATTTTTCTTATGTTTTTCTTTATCATATCTTCAGTTGACTGATAATAATTTTCGATAAATCAATTGTTAATCTTTGCTTAGAAACATCCAACGATGGAGAGCAATATAGGGTGGTATTTTGAGAAAATCTTCAATCAAAGAGCAGAATTGAAGTAAAAATTTTATAGGAAATCCTGCTTTTAAAAAAAAGAGTGTTACAGGAATTGCAAAAGAAAAAGCAAAATTTCCTCCCATTTTTTCAATACGGAAAAATGATTCTTCACCTAAATTCTTGTATTCCTTGTAGCGAAAACTCCGCCCACTTGTTTTGCCATAAGTATTTTTTTTGAAGAGGTCAACGAACCATCGATATTCGAATCCAGGGTCTATCAATAATATTTTTCCATTTTTCTTCAAACAATTATTTAGGCTTTGCATTGTTTGAGAAAGATTTTTCTCCTTAACATACATAAGAGCTGTTATGCCTATAATGAGATCAAAAGAATTGTTCTGAAAAGGCAAGGCTTGTAAATCTCCACAAACGGTTGAACTTTGAATGTTTTTTTGGAAAAAATCACAGTATATCCTGGAAAAATCCATACCAACAATATGTTTTATATGTTTATTTTTCTTGAGTTCTTTACTGATTCTGCCATACCCGCAACATAGGTCCAAAACTGCTATGTCTTTGTCAAGATTGTTTAAAACTGACTTTTCAATAATAGCAAGTTGACGCTTGTGAATATAGGCGTTTAACTCTTCCGGCAGATTTTTTAACAGTACACTATTTAAATTTTGTCCCTTACTGCTCGCCCGTTTTTCCCATTCAGCTTTTTCTTCTTCGATCATATATCAGCCCGGTCAGAGATTCAAATCCGATTTTTTCCGTAATTAACAAACCTATCCTGTTTATCGTCTCTCTTGAAAATTCCTTTAACTGTATCAATAACATCCTTTATATCTTTCTCATTCATTGCCGGAGAAAGAGGGAGACTTACCGTTTCTCTGCCGACTTTCATCGCATGAGGAAACATCTCTGGTTTCCAGCCAAACTGCTTTCGGTAAAAAGGGTGCTCCGCAAGACTGAGATAATGAACCCCAACACCGATGTTGTTCTGTATCATCTTTTGTAAAAACTGGTCACGGTCTATTCCTGTCTTGTCGGCATCAATCCTCAAGGTATAAAGGTGATAGGCATGGCGGCACCCACCGTCTGGCTCATTGGGGATGGTAACGGGGAGGTCTGAAAACGCATCCTGATATTTCTGCCATATTTTTTCTCTTTTTTTCCAGCTCCTTTCTACACGGCGAAGTTGATGGAGTCCTATTGCCGCCTGCAGATCCATCATATTGTATTTAAACCCCGCTTCTACTACCTGATAATGGACATGGCCTTCATCACTATATCTTTTCCAGGCGTCCTTGCTCATACCATGCAGGGCGAGGATCTTGGACCTGGCAATAACTTCATCGTTGGTTGAGAGAATCATTCCACCTTCCCCCGTTACAACGTTTTTGGTCACATAAAAACTGAAACAGCCAAAATCGCCAATAGTACCAGCTTTTTTCCCATAATATTCCGTTTCAATGGCATGTGCACAATCTTCAATTACCAGTAAATCGTGTTGGTTTGCAAGTGCCATAATGGCATCCATATTACAAGGATATCCAGCAAAGTGTACCACAAGGATTGCTTTTGTTTTTGGTGTGATACAGGCCGCAATTTTTTCCGGGTCAATGTTCATTGTCGCGGGATCAATATCTGTCAATACAGGAGTCGCGCCACAGTGGATGATGGCATTAACCGTCGCACAGAAAGTCATTGGTGTAGTTATGACCTCATCTCCAGCACCAATACCACTGGCAATAAGACTAACATGAAGAGCTGCCGTACAGGAGTTGACTGCCGCAGCTTGAGATGCTTGCAAGCCTTTATAAGCTGCAAATTCTTTCTCAAATTGCGAAACCTTTGGTCCAGTTCCCAGCCAACCACTCCGCATGCTTGCAATAACCTCTTTAATTTCATCTTCCTCTATTGCCGGAGCACCAAAAACAAGAAATGAGTCACGCTTTGAAATATTCATAACCTTCCATTAAGAAATGGGTTTATCTGATAAAAGCAGATCACTCTGAAAGAAAGATACCAGATAAAGGCTTTTCTTGAAATAAAAAGGAGTCAAACAGAGATAGCGGCATTGCATCACTCTAAAAGGACAATATCTCAGGAGATCAAGAGAAATTCTATTGCAGGAAGATATTCCCCGACGAAAATAGAAGAGCTTGCGATATTACGTAGAAGAAGAGCTGAAAAGTACAGTAAAAAAGTCAAAATTTGCTGTGAAAATTCAGTGTTGGCGATTGGGATGGAGACACTGTTCACGGGCAAAACGCCTCTCTGGTGACTTTGATAGAACGATTCAGTCACGACACCTTTTATCAGAGAGTCTGGAGTAAAGACAAGAAGAAAGAGACAACCGCAATCAACCAGTTATTTTTCTCAATCAAAGGACAAAAAAATACACTGAAACTTGACAATAATGGTGAATTTTCTGCTCTCTCCAGGATAATCAAACGTCATGGTATTGTTGTTCATTTTGCGCATCCGTATAAAAGTTGGTAACGGGGAACGTATGAAAATATAACTGGGTATATTTCACTCCACCCGGTCATAACGCATCTGAGTTATCTGCTCAGAAACAAGACCGATCAGAAAAATAATTATCGCAAATGAGAAAAGCAGCAAGACTCCATTTGTCAACCGCCCCCACAGAAAATAAGTATAGGCATAATAAAGGAAACCAGACAGAAAAAAGCAGAGACTTATTGGCAGAAAAATACGTAATGGGGAGAAAAGCGTTGCGACCTTGGTTATTATCAGAAAGAAACGGGCTCCATCTTCCAACAGTTTAATTTTGCTTTTTCCTACTCGAGCCCTTGTCGTAATGGGAATATACTTTACACTTCTTCCGCTGCGAAGATACGCCATGGTAAGGGTTGAAGGGTAAGAAAAAGTATTTGGCAGGAGATAGATATACTGCCGGGCGACCGCAGCCTTCATCAGCCGAAAGCCGGAAGTAAGATCCGCAACAGGAAATTTTGTAATATAAGAAGCAAAACTGTTATAGAGAAAGTTGGCAAAATCCCTATGGAGAGAAGTATCTGATTTTTTTGTCCTGGCACCAACAACCATATCAAAATTCTCTTTTTCAGCCAGTAACCCGGCAATATCTTCCGGTTTGTGCTGCCCGTCCGCATCCATCAACAGGATCCACTCTCCCCTTGCCTCACGTAACCCTGTCTTAACCGCAGCACCGTTACCGATATTATAGGGGTGACTAACAACTCTTGCTCCCGCTCCAGCGGCAGCGTCCTTTGTCTGATCAGTTGAGCCATCGTCAACAACCAACACCTCAAATTGAGGATATAGATCAAGGACTCTAGCCACTGTCGTTCCTATCACCTCTGCTTCATTATAAGCGGGCATAACAACAGAGACAGGGTAGAAACAGGCATCAGCTTCCTTCATTAGTATGCTCCCCTTTTATCCGAAACACGGTTCATTAATAGATGCTGGCATCCCGAAGTTCGGTATTTCATTCTTTGTTATGGCTGGAGGCTATCTGGTCCAGCCATGCTGGTTTATCCAGTTTTGCAGATATCCCAAACCTTCCGGGAGTATTACATAAAATATTTGATGTGTAAATAGGGGGCTGCTCTTAAGGAGCCCACCCTTTTTCTGACATAAACGCAGTGAAAAAAAGTAGCTGCAATATGTTAACCCCAGCAACGAACCCCATGACAAGATAATGTTTCAGAAAAAAATGGGGAAACTCCTGTTTTCTGTTGCCTTGATATAGAAAACAAATTATGTAATCTGTGAATTGAAAAAAACAGCTCTCAGTTAATCCTGATTTATCTATCCCGCAAAATATATTCCCATAGGAGTAGCCCCCCCTGATTGTAAGCATTTTCCTGCTGGGTTTATTCTTGATTCTCCTTATGTCAGACCTGCCGGCATCAACGATTACCGTACTGGCCTTCGGAGATTCCCTTACTGCCGGATATAAAAGTAAAGCGGGTGGCTATCCAAGTAAGTTGGCGGCGCTGCTTATTGATAAAAACAAACCTGCTGTCTTAATCAACAAAGGTATCAGCGGTGAGAAAACAGCAGAAGGTCTCGCCAGATTCGATTCGGTACTGGCTGCCACTAATGCAGATATTGTTCTGATTATGGAAGGAAGTAACGATCTCCTTAAAGAGTTACCTTTAGAGACTGCCAGAGATAACCTGCAGGCAATGATTAACAAGGCCAAAGCGGCCGAAGTCATTCCTGTTCTGGCAAATCTGCCCCCCAGCATCCGTGGTAATTGCGAAGAACTCATTCCGGAAGTATGGAATCCGATGATTGCCTCATTAGCCCGCGATAACAACATCCCTTTGGTTGACCACTATTCAGCCATCCTGCCTTTCTGGAGATTCACCAACTCCGATGGCATTCATCTTAACGAAAAAGGCTACTGGGTAATTGCCAAAAGCTGGTACAACACAATAGCCCCGTGGATAAACAGTATGGGCAACATCAACCTCAGTAACATTCCGCAAAAAAATACAACGATCTCCGTTGCTACCATAATAGCAATTTTGGTAATAATGACCTTACCGTACTTCGGTATTCGCTATGACCGGAAGTTGACAACAGCTTAAAAGAAGACATGAAAAATCAGTATGGTTGAAGAGAGCTCAAACCATACTGATTATAAGAAAATATGGGTCGAATACATCTATGGTGCGACAGGTATTTTCTTCCATCCCCCCATACCAGTTATTTCTCTTGCAGT
>PDWI01010803.1_pt1 | contig 10147 bp, 5 predicted proteins | sample 1430891 | NCBI WGS metagenome assembly PDWI01 (sample SAMN01162508, study PRJNA174530) | Oral metagenome, whole genome shotgun sequencing project. | biome: Marine environment; feature: Marine mammal; material: Swab sample of the gingival sulcus; isolation source: swab sample of gingival sulcus... | reverse complement strand
TTGTTGACATCTCTATATTTTTCAGGGATGTTAGAAACTAAAACGTCGCTCTCGACAGCTTCTAAAATGCCTTCTTTTTCTGCCTTTGCTAAGTTACCAGCATCAGCAGTTATAAATAGGTCTGCTTGAACATTATCGCCTTGACTTTTTACCTTTTCAATTAAAGCGCCTGCTTTTTTCTCGTTAACAACATTTACTTTAATGCCAGTTTCTTCTTCAAACTTAGCATATAAAGCGTCATCGCTTTCATAGTGTCTAGTTGTGTAAAGGTTTACCTCTCCAGCCTCAGTCTTTTCTTCCTCAGCGTCTTTAGCCTCGGCATCAGCATCTTCTTTTTCAGCGTCTTTATTTTCGTCTTCTTTTTCTTGACTTTCTTCATTTGCTGGTTGTTCTGTTCCTTCGTCTTTCTTTCCATCATTATTACATGCTGTGAATGTAAATAACAATGCTAGTGCTAAGCATAGCGATAATAGTTTTCTATTTTTCATAAATAAAACTCCTTTATTCTTTACAAAATCCAAATCTATATGATTTGAATAAACTGTAGTATATATTATCAATACATACTAATTATCATTATACCCATAAACATCAGTAAAAAAGTAAGAATTACCTTTTTTTAGTTTACAATTTTGTAATTAAAAAAGTCTTACCCTAATTTATAGGATAAGACTACTGTCTATTAGAATTCTCGACTTTGCTTGAAATGACAGTTTTTAACGCTCAAGATATCACTTTTATCCTATAACATCAAAGTCTTTGACTGCTACTTTTGACATATCCACTTGTTTTACACTACCTGATACTCTATTTAGTAGAGAATAGTCAGGTTTAAAATCAGGTTTTAAAGCTATGTCTATCAAGTCGCCTACAACAGCACTTGCTGTTGGTAAAGAACCTGCTCCTCGACCCATAATATTGATATCCCCTGCGCAGTTAGTATCTAAAAATACAGCGTTAAAGGCATCATTTACACTAGCTAGTGGATGGTCTTTTTTTACAAAGCATGGTTTAACACTTATCGCTACACCGCTGTCTGTTTTTTCGGCACCTGCTATCAGTTTAATTGTGCAATCTTCTTTATTAGCCTTAGCAAAATCGTCTTTTGTGATTTCATCTATTCCCTTAACTAACACTTTGTTGATATCAAAGTAAGAGTTAAAGGCTAGGGAAGCTAAAATGGCAATTTTATTTGCTGCATCAAAGCCTTTGACATCATCTGTTGGGTCAGCTTCAGCGTAACCAAGTTCTTGAGCTTCTTTTAGCACATCTTCATAGGCTAAAGCCTCCTTATCCATTTTAGACAAGATAAAGTTTGATGTGCCGTTCATGATGCCCATCACTTTATTAATTTGATTAGCTGAAAGAGACTCAGTAACAAGGTTTACTATTGGAATAGCGCCACAAACACTAGCTTCAAATCGAATCATCTTGTTTTGTTCATCAGCCAGTTTATACAGTTCTAAACCGTGCCTAGCAATGATGTGTTTATTGGCAGAAACAAGGTGTTTACCAGCTTTTAAGGAACGTTTCATGTAGTCTAGGGTTTGATCAGCCTTACCAATTAGTTCTACAACTATGTCTATGCTTTTATCGTTTTCTATATCACTAAATTCGGTGGTGAAAAATTCTTCTGCTTCTTTCACGCCCCTATCTTTATCTAGGCTAGGAACTAAGATTTTTGTTATTTTAAATTCAATATCATGAGCTTCTTTGATTTGATTAGTATTTGTATTTATTAAGTGCCAAACACCTTGTCCTACTGTTCCAAAGCCAAGTAGAGCTATATTTATTGTTTTCATAACGTCATCCTTTCTTAGTTTGCAAACGCTTTAAAAATTCCCTTGATTGCATTATCAACGTCATCATTTTCAACACCTATTATTATACTAAGTTCATTAGAACCTTGGTTTATCATTCTAATGTTAACCCCAGCGTCAGCAAAGGCAGTAAATATTTTGGCAGCCATACCCTTTGTTCTTACCATACCTGCACCAACAACAGCCACAAGTGCCATATTTGGCAACGCCTGAACGCTATCAGGGGCTAGCGTGATTTCAATATCTTCTATCAGTTGATCTAATTTATCCGCAATTTCTTCGTCACTTATGACAACGGATATTGAATCTATGCTTGATGGGATATTTTCGAATTTCACATCATGTTTATTTAATATGGCAATAACATCAGAAAAAAAGCTTTTTTCTTTGTGCATAAGCGTTTTTTCGATAGCGATAACAGTAAAGTTCTTTTTAGCAGTGATACCAGTAACTGCACCATATTTATGAATATCTCTGCTGTCTACTATCATAGTACCTGCATCCTCTGGTTTATTAGTGTTTCTGATATTAATAGAGATGCCACTATTATATACTGGGAAAATGGCTTCTTCATGGAATACATTGGCACCCATATATGACAATTCTCTAAGTTCTTTAAACGTCAGCTCTAAAATACCTTTTTCTTTACCAACTATTCTAGGATCAGCCATCATGAATCCTGAAACATCTGTCCAGTTTTCATAAATATCAGCATTTACTCCTCTGGCAATGATGGCGCCTGAAATATCAGAACCACCTCTTGAAAAGGTTTTAATTCTGCCTTGTTTGGTGGCGCCATAGAACCCTGGTATGACAGCTGAATCATAAACGGATAAAACATCACTGATCTTTTCATAACTTAGTTTACCATCTAGTTTGCCGTCAGAACGAATTACTATGAGTTCTTCTGGGTTGACGACGGGCATATTTAGATATTCTGATAATATAAGAGAGCAGAGGTATTCCCCTCTGCTTGCACAATAATCAGCTGATGCGCCGTTTAAAATCTCTTTTTTAATTTCAGCTAGTTCGTATTCAATATTGAGTGAAAGTCCTAAGTCACTAACGAGCTCAGAATATCTATCTTCTAACATGCTATATATATAATCCATGTTGACACTTTTTTTAACGTGTTCATGGCACAGGTATAGAATGTCAGTTATTTTAAAGTCTTTGTCATTTCTTCTGCCAGGAGCTGATGGCACAATAAATTTACGCTCTTTATCAGCTTCAACAATCGCTTTTACTTTTTCAAACTGTTCGGCATTTGCTAGTGAACTTCCCCCAAATTTACAAACTTTCATTTTTCCTCCAATACAATTTACTCTTCGTCATCATCTTCGTTTTCTAGAATAATTATTTTTTCAACTTTTAAAGTATGATCATTGTCTGCATCTCTATCCTTAGCACCATAAAAGAATACTTTTTGCCACTCTTTTAGGTCATCTACATAAATTGTTTCACCTTTTTTATTTAAAATCACAGCATCCTTAGCTAATAAATCATATGAAAAATTATCGCTATTATAAGAGTTGTTTAACGTTTGAACAATCACTATTTTGTCTCTTTCATTAACATGTTCTATATAGCCAACAATACCAACTTTATTGCCATAGCTACGAGCATCTATTTCCACAAGTTCTTCGCCATCAAAAGTAAGATTCACACTGCTATTAACTTTTAAATCAAAAACGCTATTTGCTGATTTACCATTGATTTTTATTTCTACTTTACTACCAACAGGATAGGTTTTCACCTCGTCATCTTGGTATAAAATTTCAATTGAATTTTTAGTATTTTTGTTAGAACCACCTTTGAAAACACCGTTTATCACACCAAATTTAACATTTGGTTCAGTTTCAAGTCTAACGATTTCACCATATTCGCTAGTTAGTCTAGCAAGGTTACCAACTTTTAAGTTTTCTAGGTCATCAGATCTACCATCTTTTCTTATTTTACATGAACTAGGAATAGTAAACTCTAATGTGTCTTTTTCTGATTTTATTGTTATGGTGTCATCTTTTGTGTTGATATCAGTGATTGTACCTTTAAAGTATTTCCTCTTTGATGTTAGCCTAATTGCAAATAGCTTGTCATTTTTATACTCACTTGTTAAGTGCTGACCTTTTCTGATACTGCCAAAACTAACTTCTTTTTTATCTAAGAATATTTTAGTATCATTATCTAATTCCAGTTCCTTGTTAGAATTTGAGCTGTGTTCATCATCGTAAAATATAATGTTTTTTGAAGAATTTACTTTTTTAACCTTACCAAGGCTCTTCGTTTCTTCGTTAATTTTATCAGCGTGTAGTTCTATGAATTTAGGTTTGATATCTTTGTTAGCATATTTTTCGTAGATAACTTTAACATTCATTCCTACTTTTAAGTCTTCAAAATCAGCTCTTTTTTCGTTTAAATATATTTTAATATCTCGGTTAATATCTTTTTCAACTTTTGGATTTCCTTTTCTTTTAAATTTAAAGGTAATTTTTTTATCATCAGCGTTAATATCTATTATTTCAGCCTTTTCAGGAATTTTTTTCGTTTCAAATTTATCTAGTGATCTGTATACTATAGTGCAAAATTCAGCTCTTGTAATATTAGATGTTGGGTTAAATTTACCATCATCATCTCCTTTGATAATATTGATTTCATGTAGAAAAGAAATATATGGTTTATAGTCTTCCTTTATATCATCAGCATCTTTAAAATCATCTAGCTTTACTTTTAGTTTTGCATTTACATTGCCGTTTAATTCCTTGTTTAAGATTCTGCCTAAGTAATAGGCTATTTCTTGACGGCTAATTTTAGTTTGTAATTCTTCTGAATTACCCATAAAAGTTTCAATATTTTTTCGACTTAGTACATCATTATCTAAAAAGTATGCAATAGCATTGTGTAATTCATTATTCTTGTATGGTGGTATATAAAGTTTGTTCATTATTTTGGTATGCTTTTTAGTTATCTTAGCGGTTTTATCCTGATCAATTAAGTCTTGAATATCTAGCATTCTATAAAGCATTAGCACCGAATTACATTTTGTAATATGAGCATTTGGTTTAAATGTACCATCTTCATAGCCATTTACTAATCCTAATTCAGCTGATTTTTCAATGTATTTTTCAGCCCACTCTACATCTTCTAAGTCTGTAAATTTTGGTGTTTTATCTGCTAGCACAGATCCTGAGATAAAACAAATTGCCAATAAAACTGTCATAATCTTTTTCATGTTTAACTCCTTTAAATACAAATAACTATAACAAACAACTTTAATTAACATTTAAGTCACTATTTAACACTAAGTAAAATACTGCAAAAACTTTATACGAAACAAAATCTGGTGAATTTTTACGTTGTTCCATTGATTCACCATTTAATGGGCAAATATCGATATCATGATTATCGTACATAGCTAAAGCGGTATCTAAGTCTTTAGCCATTCTATATTTTACGCCATCATTCATTACATTGTCAAAATCCCAGTAGGATTCATTTTTTCTAAGGTCTAAACCATAGCCAATATCCCAAGAGGTTATTTTATATGGTCCATTGTATAAAATGGTATCAATGGATGTACCATAATCTTCACCCACTTGTTCAACAAACTTTTTGTTTATTGGGTAAAAACAAGTAAAGCCCATCAAATCAAGGAAGTAAGGTACGGGTCTATCCAATGTAACTTGTAAAGTATAACTATCTAACGCCTTAACGCCTAATTCCTCAGGTTTTAATTCGCCATTGATAACTTTCATAGCGTTTTTAATACCAGCAGTTTCTAACATGGTCGCATATTCAGATTTCATCTCACTACTACTTAGTCTTTGCCAAGAATCAACAAAATCTTGTGCTGTTAGATCATCACCATTAGACCACTTACTATTTCTTAAATAAAAAGTGTACTGCATTTTGTCTTCACTAACTTCCCAACTTTCAGCTATACCAGCACTAATTTTACCATCTTTATCAAAGCTGACTAGACCTTCTTTTATATTACTAAGTAGCTGAATTGAGCTTTGGTCTATTACGTTATTTACATCAAGCACGCTGCCATCTGCACCACCCAGTACACTTACTAATTTTTCACTATCTACAATTTTATCTGTTTCAACAAATTTGTATGCAAAACTAGTGTTAAAAGGGTTTTTCATTAAGTGTTTAATGTATGGTCTGATTAAATACATGTCACTATCTTGATAAAGTGGAATGATAGCAACATTTTCAATTAAGATTTTTTCTGCATCTTGTAATAGTTCAAATCTTTTATCAAAGTCCGTAGTTTGTTTTGCTTCATCAAGTAGTTTTTCAAATTCAGGATGATTAAATTTTCCAGCATTGTTTGTAGAATGCTTGCTAAATAAATCCAAGTATGCCATAGGGTCAACATAGTCTGGAATCCACCCCTGCATATCTACGTGAAACTTACCAAGTTTATTCAGTTCACTTTTTTGCTCTAAACTTTGCTGGTTCGCTTTTATTGTCAAACCATCTAAATTTTTAGATAAATCATCTGCAATTTGATTAATCATTTCACCAGCATCTTCACCGTTAAAAGTCAGAATTTCAAGTTCAGCTTCTTCAAAGCCTAATTCTTCCTTCGCTTTTTTCCACTCCTCCTTCGCTTTTTCGGGATTATAAGTTAAAAAGCCGTCAGGATATTTCGTTCTGAAATCTTGTGAGTTGTTATTAAAAGAAAAGTTTTCTGGTACCAAATAGTTAATTGGTTCAGAAGAGTTGCCAACACTTTCAGCTAAGTTCTTTTTATCTATTGCAAAAGCAATAGCTTTTCTAGCATGTAAATTTTTTAGTAAGTCGGCACTAGATACCTGTTTTTTATTTTTTCCACTATCATCTTTTTTATCTTTTGTCACTTCTTTTTTTGTAGTATCATCTTTTTGAACCTCTGCTTCTTGTTTACTAAAAGAACAAGCTGAAAAAGACAATAAAATGCTAAGTGATAAAATGAAAGATAAGATTTTTTTCATTACGTCCCCCTAAGTTATAACGTCAACTTATTTATTATTCTATTATATTAACATAAAAAACTAAAAAATGTGTTAACAAATTTAATTTATTTTATCTTATAGAACTTACAATTTTCTTAAATTTGTCTATAATAATGACCTCTACACCATCTAGGTACTTGATTTGTTCTAAAATTTCGCTTGTTTTTAAAGCAATTAGGCTAGTTGATAAGATTTCAGCCTGTAAAGATGAATTGGCAATTACACTGATACTTACAATATCCGTATTGATAGGCATACCAGTTTGAGAACTTAAGATATGATGATAACGGAATCCGTTATACTCAAAAAATTTTTGATAAGTTCCTGATGTAACTATACTCTTATTACTAATTTCTAATGGCATATTGTAGACTTCATTTTGCCGGAAAGGATTTTGTATAGCAATTCGCCAACAATCATAATTGCTAGTCTTAGAACCACCAATAGTTTGTATATTACGCCCTAAGTCTATCAGTCCATTTTTAACACCTTGTTTAAGCCAATATTCCTTTAATTTATCAGCAAAATAACCCTTTGCTACAGCACCTAAATCAAGTTTCATACCTTGTTTTTTTAAAAAAACATTTTTCTTTGTTTCATTTAATTCAATATCACTTGGATTTATTAAGTTTAGTGTTTGCTCAATTTCTGTTTGCTCTGGCACTCTTGGCTTGTTAAATCCGATATGCCATAGTTTAACCAAAGCACCTATTGCTATGTTTAGTTTTAAATTAGAGTCTAAGCTAGCTTGTTTACCAATTTTGATTAGTTCAAATAAATCATCAGCTACTTTGACGGGTTTTATACCAGCGTTTTTATTTATTTTACACAAGTCAGATTCCTCATTATTTGCCGAGAATCTTTTTTCATAGTCTGTTAGCATGTCATAAGAATACGCTAAAACGCCATCACTTTCATGATAGCGTTCTAGACATAAGTTTATCTTGGTCCCCATTAAGTGAAAAGACTTGTTTATCATTATTTTTTATGTGAAGCGTTAAAACCAGCAATTCTACCAAAGGTAAAGATGTCGGCTAAGGCATTACCACCAAGTCTATTACCACCATGAATGCCACCTGTTACTTCACCAGCAGCATACAAGCCTTCAATTACTTTACCGTTTTTATCCAAGACTCTTGCTTCTTCGTCTATTTTCAAACCGCCCATCGTATGATGAACAGCAGGTTTTCTTGGTGTTGCATAATATGGTGGACATTCCACCTTTAAGTCAAAAGCCCCCTTGTTAAATTCTGGGTCATGTCCTTGATCAACATAAGAATTATAATTCTCAACAGTCTCTATTAAGACCTTAGGATCCATGCCCAGTTGTAGAGCCAAGTCTTCGAGAGTGTATCCTCTATATAAAATACCATTTCTGATTTCTTTTTCAATCTTTTCTTGGTTTGTATTCATAGCAGTCAGTTTAATTTTATCGTCAGCTATTAAGTAGAATAAGCCTCCTTGATTGATGGCTGCTTGTGATAATTCATCTCTGCTACCAAACTCGTCAACAAAACGTTTACCCTCTTGGTTGACCATTACAAAGTTGGCAGGTGGCACTTGTAAGCCAGTAAATAACGCACCTGTGTCTGGGTCGCAAGTAGGTAACATTTGGATTAAGCCCATGTCAACTAAGTCTGCCCCAGCTGCTGTACCCAATTTGATACCATCGCCTGTAATTGCAGTAGAATTTGATGTGGCAATATCATCAGCGATTTCTGTCCAGTAAGTGTTGTATTCTTGAAGCATCTTAGTATTAGCACCAAATCCACCCGAGGCTAAGACAACAGCATCTGCCTTAACGGTTACCTTGTTACCTGTATATCCAGTAGCTATTACGCCAGTAACCTTACCATCTTCGACAATTAGTTCTTCTACCTTAGTATCTGTCATGATTCTACCGCCATTGTTTTCAATGAAAGTAGAAAGGGCAGAAATATAAGCAAAGCCTTTGTTTTTAAGTGGTTTATGACCTCTACGCCAATTGGCACCAACTGGCATTTGGATAGTTTCTTTGTCGAATTCAACACCAATATCTTCTAACCATTTGATAGAATCTAAAACGTTATCTGTCAGCTGTTTGACAAGCTTGTAATTTCCATAAACTTTATTACCTTTTAAGTCTGTACGCTTACCACCTAAATAGGTTTGCATTCTGTGCCATAATGTTGAGTCAAATAAGTATTCTTCTTTACCATCAACATCTTTAAAATAATCTTCAATTTCTTTTTTTAGTGCCTTAAAGTCGTCGATATATTCAGTATCAATCGCTGCCTCATCCATACTCAAAATTTCTTTTAGTTTAACATCTTCACCAGCTAGTGCACTAAATTTATTTTGCCACGATGGGTGTGAGGCGTTCATCGGACCACCAGTTCTTACTGTGTTGCCGCCAATGGCAGGGAATTTTTCTAAGACAAGCACGTTTTTGCCTTCTTGGATCGCTCTGGCTGCCGCTGTTAAACCAGCACCACCACTACCAACTACTACAACATCCACTCTATCAGCAACATCTGGTTCTTTTTTTATAAATGGTTTTGGTCTAGCACGCAAAACTCTTAGGTTTCCGCCTGCTTTTTTACTTACTTCTGCTACTGCATCAATGATGCCTTGTGACGTAACCGTTGCACCAGCAATGGCATCTACGTTTAGCGTTTGCCCAGCAACAATTAAATTTGGTAATCTCACAAAGGCTGGGTCACTGATGCCTAGTGATTCATCTGATGAATCTATTTCAATATTTTCTATTTTGTGATCAGAAAATTTAACTTTTACTGGTAGTCTTCCGTTGTAACCTTCTGCAATCGCTTCATATTCACCGGCTTTAAAGTCTAGTTCTATGTTTGCATAGTCTGGTTTTCTGCCTTCTTGTAAGTCGATAAAGTCTAAAAAAGCATCAAATCTAGCATCCAAGAAATTGACAGTTGCTTTGTCTATTATGTCACCATTTTTACTAAACTTTTCTGCTGCAAAGCTAATCAGAATTTCTGGACCATGTAGAATTTTTGCGTAAACATCTGGCGCTCCTAAAATTTGTCTTAAATTACTTTGTGCTCTTGATGTGCCAAGCGTGCCAAGTGAAGCACCCACTATCATCACTGGTTTATCGATAAATGGGAAGGTAGCACTTGATAACCATTCGATGACACTTTTAAGTGCCGCAGGCACGGCGCTATCATACTCAGGAGTTGCAATGACAACACCATCTGCTTCCTCTATTTTTTTAGAAAAGTCTAAAACCACTTGTGGTGGTTCTTTGACAAAGTCGTTATTGTATAAGGGAATGTCCCTAATTTCTAAGGCTTCAAATTCCACCCTATCTGA
>PDWI01010802.1_pt1 | contig 10148 bp, 10 predicted proteins | sample 1430891 | NCBI WGS metagenome assembly PDWI01 (sample SAMN01162508, study PRJNA174530) | Oral metagenome, whole genome shotgun sequencing project. | biome: Marine environment; feature: Marine mammal; material: Swab sample of the gingival sulcus; isolation source: swab sample of gingival sulcus... | reverse complement strand
GTCAAAAAAAGAAGCTTGGGCTGCCGCTGTTAATCTGTTAAGAGAGGTAAAAATCCCAAGTCCTGAAAATGTTGCATACAATTATCCCTTCCAACTTTCCGGTGGTATGCGTCAGCGTGTTATGATTGCTATGGCTTTGGCTTGTGAACCTCGCTTGCTTATTGCCGACGAACCTACAACAGCTCTTGATGTTACCATTCAGGCTCAGATTTTCAAGCTAATGAATGACTTAAAGCGAGAACATAATACGGCTATTATGTTCATTACTCACGACCTTGGTGCTATTGCCGAGCTTGCCGATGATGTTGCTGTTATGTATACAGGCGAGGTCGTTGAAAGAGCTTGTGTTGATACTATTTTTGAGAAAGAACCAAAATTCTCACATCCATATAAAGAGGGCTTACTTAGATCAATTCCTGTATTGGATAAGGAAGTTGAATATCTTGATCAAATTGAAGGTAGTGTACCGCACCCGTTGAAATTGCCCAAGGGCTGTAGATTTTCTACGCGATGTAAGTTTGCTACTGAAAAGTGCATAAACGAAAAGCCCGAATTAGTTGAAGTAGAAGAGGGTCACTTGGTTAGATGCTTCTATCCTGAAACAGGAGGTCGACATGAGTAAAGTATTACTAGAAGCTAAGGGAATAAAACAGCATTTTCCTACAGGAAAAAAACGAGATGAAAAAAGCAGACTTAGAGCAATTAGCAAAAGAGCTGTAAAGCTGTATGAAGAGAAGTTTAATCAAAAACTTGGCATAAAAGAGATTCTTGAGGCTCATAAAGAAGGCAAGGTTTTAGGTGAAGAATTAGAAGCCTTGGTTCTTGACTATGAGATTTATTCTAAATTACATGGTACAAAGTTGCATGTTAAGGCTAACGATGGTATTGACTTAGTTATCCATGAGGGTGAAACTGTAGGACTTGTAGGTGAGTCCGGTTGTGGTAAGTCTACTCTTGGTAGAACGCTGTTGAAGTTGTATAAGCCCACTGAAGGTAAAATCTATTTTAACGGTGAAGATATTACAGATTATTCTGTAAATCAGATGCGAGCTCTTAGACCTGAAATGCAAATCATATTCCAAGATCCTTATTCTTCTCTTAATCCTAAAATGACTGTTGGTCAGATTATCGGTGAAGCTGTTCTTGAGCATGGAATGTTTAAAAAGAATGATCCTGAATATGAAAAATATGTAAAGGAAACGATGAGAACTTGTGGGCTTGATGACTACATGATTTATCGTTATCCGCACGAGTTTTCGGGTGGTCAAAGACAGAGAATTGGTATTGCAAGGTCTTTAGCTTTGCGACCTAAGTTCATTGTTTGTGATGAAGCTGTTTCTGCTTTGGACGTTTCTATTCAGTCTCAGGTTATTAACTTGTTGAATGATTTGCAGAAGGAATTTAATCTATCATACTTGTTTATTTCGCATGACCTTTCTGTTGTTAAGCATATTAGTGATAGAATTGGTGTTATGTACCTTGGAAATATGGTTGAATTTACTGATAAGCGTTCATTGTATGCTAATCCGTTGCATCCATACACTAAGGTTCTTCTTTCCGCTATTCCTGAAACTGACTTGGAAAGGGTAAGAAACAAAAGGCGTATTATTTTAGAGGGAGATATTCCTTCTAACATTGTTACTCCTACAGGTTGTAAATTCCATACTCGATGCCCGATTGCAAAAGATATTTGTAAGCGTGTAGATCCTGAATTTAAGGAAATGGAACCGGGTCACTTTGTTGCCTGCCATTTCAGTGGAGCTGAACTATAATGTTTTTTAGAAGAGATGAAAATAGTCTAAAGTCGAGACGACAAAGGCGCATGGAAGAACTGGAAGAGTTGAAAGAGCTTGAAAAAGAAACTTATCTTGAAAAATGGGACTTCCTTGCTTTGGTTATTGCTGCTATGACAACTTTGTTGCCTGTTGCAGTTGGTATAATTCTGTTTTACTATTTGGTGGCTTGGCTTATTTTCTAAAAAATGTATTACTTAGTGTAGCTATATTACTATATAGATAAAATCACTTTTAATCCCTGACTTTAGGAAACTTTTCTTGAAGTCGGGGTTTTATATTTTAGAGAGCGTTGATTAGTTTTTAGTACTATCGTTTTACTATCGTTGATTTTAGTAACTTACTTTCTTATTGCAAGAAGTTTTAAAATATGCTAAAATCTTATATAATTATAGATATATTTTATGGGAGAAAAAAATGAGTATACATATTGAAGCAAAACAGGGCGAAATAGCCGATAAGATTTTATTGCCGGGAGATCCACTAAGAGCAAAATTTGTTGCAGAAAATTTTTTAGAAGATGCAAAATGTTATAACAATGTTAGAGGCATGTTGGGCTTTACCGGAAAATACAAAGGTGTGCCTGTTTCAGTTCAGGGTACGGGAATGGGGCAGCCCTCACTTTCTATATATGTAAATGAATTATTTAAAGACTACGGTGTCCAAAGAGCTATTAGAATTGGTACCGCCGGTGCCTTGCAAAAAGAAATTCCATTAAGACAAGTTATTTTGGCTATGGCTGCATGTACTGATTCAGGAATAAATACGCATCGTTTTGGCGGTCGTCATTATGCACCTACAGCTGACTGGAAATTACTTAAGAACGCAAACGATGCCGCAGAAAAAATAGGCATTGAAGCTATGCTTGGTTCAATTGCAAGTTCTGATAGCTTTTATGATGACTTAGAAACTTGGAAACTTTGGGCCGAATATGGAGTCTTGGCTGTAGAAATGGAAGCTGCTGAATTATATACACTTGCCGCAAAGTATAAAAGACAGGCTCTTGCAATTTTGACTATTTCTGATAACATTGTAACTCATGATCTTACAACGGCTGAAGAAAGACAGACAACTTTCAAAAATATGATGGAAATAGCCCTGAATGCTATTATAGCAGAATAATAAGCTTGAAATAAAAATGTCAGCAATCAAAAACTTAAAAAAAGTTTTTTTTCTCTTTTCTGTATTGATTCTTCTTTTCTCTTGTGGGAAAGAAGATTCAAATGCTTACTTGTATGATGATTTGCAAGAATTAGAGGAAGAGCAAAAAGATCTTATAAATATATTATACAAGACAAAATCCCCTAAGGTTAAGTTTGCCCTGCATGATAAGCTTGCAAAAAATTTGCGTCTTAAGAACAAGAGAAAATCCTTAAAAATATTTCTTTCAAGTTTAACGGAAGATGAAAATAATCCCTATCGTGCTTATTGGTTCTTAATGCTTGCAAATGAATATATGGAAGAAGATATGAACTGTCTTGCTGCATATTATTTTGAGCGAATAATTAAATTAGAAACAGACATTGAAATAAAGGGAAAATCAATTTATTTCTTAACGCTAAATAATCTAATAAAAATAACCACAGATCCAAAACGGCTTGCAAAATATTATTCTCTCTTATTGGATAACTTTTATGATAAAATAGAACCTGCTTATGCTTATTTTATGCTTGCTCAAAATTATGAAAAGCTTGGAGAGTGGAACCTTGCAATTCAGACATATTCTAAATTTGTAAGCTTAAAGCGCTTTGATTTAGTTATTCCGGGTATTCCCGATAATTACGGCTATGCGAGAAAAATTTTAGACTATAATGCATCAAATAAATCTTGGACAGTAGAGAGTCTCGACAAGCTGGTTTCAATCATAAAGCGTGCAATTAGGCGAAAAGATTTTGTAACTTTGGAACGCTATCGCTCTAAGGTAAACTTTTTTTCAATAGCATGGAAACAAGAGTTGACTTACTCTTATGATTCTCCCGATTTTGCTTTGAAAGACTTTATGTATGGTCGCTATATAAGAATTGCTGAAGACTTGCATCCCTCTTCAACACCATATGATGCGTACTTGCGTACTAGCGGTTGGCACCATTATTCAAGGATTTGGTACTTATATTTTAGAAAAATAAATTTTCCTGCCGATCCTGAAATCCATGGTAGATGGGAGTGGGCCGGTATTTATTACGGAGAAAAGATTTAGTGAGTTCTAAAATAAAGCGAAGTAATTTTTTGCTCTCGCTTTTCTTTTTATTTGTTTTTTATTCATTTTTTAATTTTCAGGTTTTTGCAAAGACTTCTGAAGATCAAACGGAATTCTTTCTTACAAATATGAAAAGAAGTGATTTCTTTTACGCTAAAAGAAATACCATGCACGGAAAAATTCTCGTTTCCTATGATTATCCCTTATTAGTTAAATTTCGTGACAGATATTTGACACCAAACGGCTTGCAGTATTTGCAGACTATAATGCAACGCTCTGCTCCCTATAGAAATTTTATAATCAATGAGCTACGCAAGGAGAATCTACCAATTGAATTGCTGTTTCTGCCGGTAATAGAATCGGGCTATTCTACTAGGGCTGTTTCTCGCTCCGGTGCTGTTGGAATTTGGCAGTTTATGCGTAACAGCATTGGCGGTTATAATATTCATATAAATGAATGGTCAGATGAGAGACGGGATCCATGGAAGAGCAGTGTTGCTGCTATAAAAAAACTTCGCTGGAACTATGATTACTACAAAGACTGGTACTTGGCTTTGGCTGCGTATAACTGTGGTGTTGGTGGTTTAAACAAGGCTATAAAGCGCGCTAAGAGTCGCAATTATTGGTATTTAGCAGAACATGGCTATTTAAAAAGGGAAACGGCTCTTTATGTTGCGAAATTTTTAGCAATCAGTCAAATACTTCGACAAAGTGAAAAATATGGGATTGACTGGGGGCTTGCTGATGACATTGATTCTACTGAAACCGTAAAATTAGATCGCTCTGTAGATTTAGTTTTGCTTTCAGATGAACTGGGTTTAGACAAAGATAGCGTGCGTGCTTTAAATCCTTCTCTTTATTATAACATTACTCCACCTGATATAAAATATGATTTGCGTCTGCCTGTTGGAAATAAAGATGCTGTTCAAAAATTATTAAAGTCAAATAAAATTCTCATACGGCATTATAGATATACAGTAAAGTCCGGCGACACACTTTATGCTCTTGCCCGCCATTATGGGGTCAATGTAAAGTCGATTTTGAATTATAATCCGGGAGTTAGTGCAAGAACTTTGCAAATAGGGAAAAAATTATTAATACCTGCTTTGAAAAGTGTTTCTTCATATCAAGGGCGTAAAAAGACTTCAAATGCTAAGTTTAAAGCTGTCTATAAGGTTAAAAAGGGCGATACTCTTTGGTCTATTGCTTTGAAATACAATATTCCTGTTGAAATTTTGGCAGAAAAAAACGGCTTGACTGTAAATTCAATTTTATCATTAGGTAAAGGGCTAAAAGTGCCGATACAGGACTAGGGAGTTTTTATGCATAAAGCTAAAATTTATTTATTTATTTGTTTGTTTATATTTATGAATGCTCTTATTTTTGCTTATGAGCCGAGCCTAGAATCTGATTCTATTCAAGATTGGGAAGACGGCGAGATTCACTCTGTAATAAAACTGGATATGATAAAGAGCGGACTTCAATTGCCTAGTGACAGAAATGCTGCTTTTGAATTAATTGATCGTTACTTACCGTCAGAGGTAAAAGATATATATCTTTCATTGATAGTCGATTCTTCGCATCGAGTTGGTAATTATCTTGCAGAAGGGCGTATAACTTTAAACGATTTAAACGAGATTATAAAATATGGCGAAAAAAGCAATCCTGCCTTTTCCACTGACTTAAGCAAGGCTATTGTGCATGTGCATACTCCAATTCATGAAGTGGCAAAATTATTTATAAGGCATGAAATTCCTTATGTTCCAACTATGCCCCCTACTACCGTAATTAGTAAAAATTATAGCGGAATTATAATTGATGCTCGAGGCGCTTTGCCGGTTCATGGTGAATACACAGAAGAAAAACTGAATCCTTGTATTTTTCCCAAGGTTTGGAATACTGATATGTCGAAAATTTTCGATAAGAATATGCTTGACCCTAAAATTGCAAAAAAGCAGGGGATTGTGGTATATTCTGCAAGCTTGAACGAAGAATTGTATCGTGACAGAGTTGGCGCAAATCCTTTGAGAATAATTGCAAGAAGTGTCTACGGTGAAAATAGAACCGATCCTATTATTTCTATGGAAGATAGTGGCCGAATCTTGTCTCGTCCTGAAAACTTGAAACTTTTGCGTGACGGGAAAATTGTTATTATTTGTGACAAAGATATGCTTAGATTACGAGAACCTGCCAATCCACCGGATGAAAATTACTATTTTGCATATCATGATATTGAACTTATGCTACAAAAACAAAAAGATAAGAAGCTTAAGGTTTCAAATCCGAAGAATATTATAAAAATTACTATGTATGATGTTCGCTTTATTGCTAATAAGCCTGATGTTCTGCCTGAGGAAATGGGCAAGATTGACCTTATAGCAGAGGCTTTGCTTAGAGTTGGACCTTATGCGCGCTTCTTGATTGAAGGCCACACCGCTGACTTAAACAGACCTGAGGAAGAGCAAATCCTATCGGTACAAAGAGCCGAGAAAATAGCAGACGAAATTTCAAAGCGTGGTATAGCGAGAGATAGAATTGCAACCGAAGGTTATGGCAGCTCGCGACCTGTTGCTCCTAGTGATAGTGAAGAAAATATGGCAAAGAACCGCCGTGTTGTTATTACTGTTATCAGAGAATAGTAATGTCTATAATGGAAGATAAGTCTGTAGCTGAAGATTCTATTGTTTTTCAAGACGATTATTTTGCTGTCTTATATAAAAAAAACGGGGAGAATTCTCAAAGCTTTTTTAAGGAGCTGTTTCCTGACAAGAAATACGCTCAAGCAGTTAATCGTCTTGATCAGCCTGTAAGTGGTCTTTTAATAATTGCTTTTTCTCCAAAGGTTCATGAAAAATTTACCGATCTTTTTCGTTCAAGGCTGGTAAGAAAGGAATATTGGGCTATATGTAAAAAGCGTGATAACTTAGAAACCGCTGAAAGTCATTATCTTGAAGATTTGGTTTCTTTTAATACAAAAAAGCAAAAATCCTTTATTCTTCCTGATTCCGCTTGTTCTGAATCTAAAAAGAAAAGCTCTTCAAAAATTAAAAAGGCTAAGTTAAGTTTTATTCTTGCCGGTAGTGGTGAAAATTATAGTTTTTTGAGAGTCTTTCCACTTACAGGGCGCTCTCATCAAATACGGGTGCAGTTAGCAAATTATGCTATGCCTATTAAGGGCGATATAAAGTATGGCTCGAAAAGGACTGAAAAGGGTGGGGGAATACGACTACATTCATATTCTATAGAATTTTCACATCCAATTAGCGGTGACTTGCTGAAATTTACTGCTCCGCCAAAACAGCCTGATAATTTGTGGTTGGCTTGTATGCAGTCTTGCCTGTCTTGTGAATGCTCGCAAAAAAAATTGGAAGATAACAAATGAAAAAACGAAAACAAAAACTTCTTGGGGCGGAAGCCTTTGATCTATACTATGAGCAACAATACGGAGAGCGATGGGCAACTTTAAAGGAGGCTCTTTTGGCTGAGTCTCGCCATATGGCTTATGATGAGAATTTGCTTAAACCGTATTATTTGGACTATGCCAGTGTTCAAGCGGCTCTGGCTCTTCCGCCACTTGAAAACGGAACTTGCTTGGATATGTGTGCCGCTCCCGGTGGGAAGACCCTCGTTCTTTCAAATGCCATGGGTAAGGATGTAAGCATAACTGCGAATGAAATTTCTGCGGACAGGCGAAACAGGTTGGTGAAAGTTTTAAATGAGCATTTGAAACCTGAATCACGTGAACGAATAAAGATAAGTGGCTATGATGCATCAAAAATGCCTCGATACGAAAAAGCCGTCTATGATAGAATCTTGCTTGATGCACCCTGTTCTTCGGAGCGCCATGTTTTGCAGCAGGAAAAGTATCTAAAGCAATGGACTGAAAGCCGCATAAAGAATTTGGCGCAACGGCAGTGGTCGCTTTTATCTGCGGCATTTTTGTTGCTAAAGGATAATGCTTTTTTAGTTTATTCTACCTGCGCTCTTTCCTGTCAAGAAAACGATGAGGTAATTGCCAGACTTATAAAGAAATATAAAGATCAAGTGGAAATAATTTCTACACCAAGCTTAGAAGATGCAGAGAAAACGCAATACGGAAATATATTTTTACCTGATAGAGCAAACGGAGCCGGCCCAATCTATTTTTGCTTGGTAAAAAAGAATGAGATGAAAAATTAGTTTTTAATTTTAGTTTTATTCTACCGGATCTATGGGGATATCTTGTTCTTTTAAATAGGCATAGAGTTTTTTTGCTGTAGTTTCGCTTATAGCGTGCTCCATTTCGCAAGCATCTACATCTGCCGTTTCAAAGTCTACATTAAGGACGTTGATCAAAAAAGCTCGAAGAGCATTGTGTCTTGTTCTAACATCTTTTGCAATGTTTCTTCCTTTTTCGGTTAATGTGATTGGACCATAAGGTTCTTGCTCAATGTAACCATCTTCTTTTAGACCTACCAATGACTTATTTACACTAGCCCTAGAAACATTTAAGTTTTTTGCTACATCTATCGAACGAACCTTTTCGTTTTCTTTAGATAAGTCAAAAATGCATTCAAGATAATCTTCCTTAGAAGATGTTATTGTTCCGACAATATGAGTTTTTCTATTTATCATACTTAATTATATAACATTTTTAGCTATAAGGCAAGAGCTTTTTTTATCTTAATTTATTTTTTTTCAGAGCAGTCAGTAAATTCATTAAATTTTGATAAGAATTCGTTATAATTTGAAAAATAAATATCAGCTTTTTTATTCTTATTTCTTTTGAAAAATTTGTGTATAGCCAAGCTGATTGGATTAGAAATATATGCGGTTTTCATTCCGATCTGTTTAGCGCCTAAGACATCATATCTAAAATTATTGCCTACATAAAGAATTTCTTCCGCTTTTGTGTCTAAGCTTTCTGCCAGATTTTCAAATACAAATTTTGACGGTTTTAATACTCCCATTCTTTCAGATGCGAGAGCAAGATCACATAAGGGTAAGATTCCCCATATATCCTGTTTTTGTTCGGGAACGAAGTCAGAAAGTACAGCAATTTTTAAGCCTTGTTTTTTTAGTTCTTCAATTACATTTTTAGCGTTGGAATATGGTTTTATAGCATGAAATATCTCTTGCCAGCCTTTGTAGACTTCTTCTTCTACAAATTTTTTAAGATATTCAGCGTCTTCATTTATGAATCCGGAAAATATTTTTGCTTGAAAAGTGAAAAAGTCTTCATTAATTTTGTCAGGATTATTAGCCTGCCAAACTCTGATTTCTTTTCTGGTTTTGTTAAAAGCTTTCATGAGTTTAAAGTGCTTTATGAAAAACGGAAAAACTTTTATGTAAAAGCGCCATGATGGATAAAGAGTTCCATCGATATCAAAAGCTATAGCAGAAACGTTATTTTTCATTTTTACATTATACCATAAAATATATTTTTTTCAATAGAGTCTTATATTCTGACCAATTAGTTTTTTCTATATTTTTCTTTATATTCTCTTTATATTTTTTTCAGGCTAAGAGTTATTTCTTACAAATTCTTCAAATTCTTCTTCAAATAAAGGTTTAGAGAAATAATAGCCTTGAATTTCTTTACAGTTTAATTCTTGCAAGAACTTGAGCTGTTGTTCTTCTTCTACACCTTCTGCAATTGAGTCGAGGCCTAAAGATTCAGCCAGTTGTATTATTATTTTAACAATAGCTTCTCTCTTCTCATCTATTCCTATTCCGTCTACAAAACTCTTGTCAATTTTTAGTCTGTCTATTGGGAGTGATTGTAAACGATTTAGTGAAGAAAATTCTACACCAAAGTCATCTATTGCTATAGAACAACCTAAGTCTGCAATTTGAGAAAACCTTTCAAAGAGGAAGTTGTCAGTGCTTGTAGCAACATTTTCAGTTATTTCCAATTCGAAATAGTCTGTATCTACTACCCAGTTATCAAGAATTTCTCTTAGTTTATCAATTAATTTGTCATCTTGAAATTGCACTACTGAAAGATTTGCTGATAGTCTTATCTTTGGCAAGCCTTTTGCAGCCATTTTTACTTGTTGCATTGCAACTTGTTCAATAATCCACTCTCCAATTCTGACAATTAAACCTGTATGTTCCAAAATAGGGATAAATTTACCCGGTGAAATCATTCCAAATTCCGGAGAATCCCATCGTATGAG
>PDWI01010801.1_pt1 | contig 10148 bp, 6 predicted proteins | sample 1430891 | NCBI WGS metagenome assembly PDWI01 (sample SAMN01162508, study PRJNA174530) | Oral metagenome, whole genome shotgun sequencing project. | biome: Marine environment; feature: Marine mammal; material: Swab sample of the gingival sulcus; isolation source: swab sample of gingival sulcus... | reverse complement strand
TGTATCCCGCCAACGCTCCGGTCCAGGTGAACAGCTACACCGTGGGCGCGGTGCCCCCGCCGGGATCCGGGGCCGTCAAGCTGCTGATCACCGAGGTGAGCGTGGATCCCGTCGAGGCCGAGTTCATCGAGATCCACAATCCCCAGAACTTCGAGGTGAACCTCAGCGACTACTACCTGACGGACGCCATCTACTATTCCAGCTACGGCAACCAGCTGTACTGGCAGATCGCCTGGGCCGAGGTGGACCGGTCGGCCGTGGGGGGCGGTTTCTACAACGACTTCACCGCCCGCTTCCCCGACGGTTACGTCATCCCCGCGGGGGCGACCATCACCATCGCCATCCGGGGCAGCGACAACTTCCAGACCACCTTCGGTTTCGCGCCTGATCTGGAGCTGTACGAGGACGGCGCCACGGCGGATGACATCCCCGATTTCCGCAGCGTCTTCAACACCGGTTCGGACAACAGCATCGTCACCTTCGGCGGCGACGAGCGCGGTTATCCCGAGCTGGAAGAGTACTGGGGCGAGCCTGTCATCCTGTACCACTACGTTCAGGGCGACGACTTCGTCACCGATATCGATTTCGTGATGTGGCGGCAGGATGTGGGGGAATACCCCTTCACCTTCGACAAGACCGGCATCACCATCGGTAGCCACACCTACGCTCCGGACACGCCTGTGGCGGATCAGGTTTCCCCTGCCGGCCAGGTGGGTGCCGGCCAGAGCTACACCCGCGTGGTCAGCGACGCCACCTTCCAGCCCCAGACCGGCAGCAATGGCGTGGACGGCCGCGACGAGACGGGCGAGGCGCTGAGCACCACCATCCAGATCGCCCCCTGGTCCCCCGGCGAGTATGAGCCGATGGAGCTGGACCTGGACAGCGTCATCAGCCTGCGCATTCCCGCCAAGACCTTCATCCCGGCCATGGGCGAAGTCATGCCGGTGGATTTCTCCGCCGACAGCAGCTTCGAGACCAAGGTCCGCATCCTGGATCTGGAGGGACGGGTGGTGCGCACCATCTACGAAACGCGGCGCGACGGCGCGGCGGGCCTGCTGAGCAGCGCCTTCTGGGATGGCCGCAACGATGAATTCGAACAGGTCAAGGCCGGCATGTACATCGTGCACGTCCTGGCCATCGATCCCGCCACCGGGGAACAGTACACCGAAACCGCGCCCGTGGTCGTGGCCACGCGGCTCAGCCGATAGAGAGGGTGAGCGATGCTCAAGAGAATCACGATCATCTGCATCCTGGCGGCGCTTGGCCTCTCGGCCGGCTCCGCGCTGGCGGCCTTCGAGGACGTGGCCGTCAGTCCCCGCGCCCGGGGCATGGGCGAGACCGGCGTGGCCGTTCCCGACGGGCCCTACGCCACCTACCTGAACACGGCGCAACTGGGCGACCTGACGCGGAACCACCTGGTGGCCAGCTACGTGCAGCCTTTCAGCCTGTCCTTCGCGGACTACTACCACCTGGGCGTGGCGGTGCCCCTAGGGCGGGATAAGGGGGGCTTCGGCTTCAGCTTCAGCCAATTCCAGGTCGAGCACCAGGATGTGGATCTGCTGGACGAGACCCAGCTGAGCCTGGGCTACGGCCGCACGCTGTACAGCGATGTGCACAGCAGCATCGCCCTGGGCGCCGCGCTGAGCATGTACCACCTGAAATTCGGTGAAACCATCACGGGCCTGGATCCGGGCAACGATTCCGCCCTGGGGCTGGATGTGGGCCTGCTGGCCACCGTGCACAAGCGCACGCGCGTGGGTGTCATGGTCAAGAACATCAACAATCCGCAGATCGGCATCGATCAGGAGGAGCTGGCCCACCGCATCGTCGGCGGCGTCAGCTACGAGCCCTACGCCGGGGTCATCACCACCTTCGAGATCGACAACGAGCTGGGGCAGGATGTGCAGTACCACGGCGGCATCGAGATGCTCGTGGTGGACAACTTCGCCCTGCGTGCCGGTGTGACCACCAACCCCAGCAAGCTGACGGCCGGTTTCGGCTACCAGCTGCATCCGGTCTCGCTGAACTACGGTTTCTCCACCGGTGGCGGCACCCTGGAGAGCACCCACCAGTTCGGCCTGAGCGTCGCCTGGGGTGGTGAGGCGCCGTGATGAAGAACAACCCCATGAGCGGAGCCATCCGCCGGCGAGGGTTGTGGGTCCTGGGCCTGGTCCTGACCCTTGCGCTGTGCGGCCCCGGGGTTTTCCCCGCCGGCGCGACGGCGCAGGCGGCGCGGAGCGGCGTCCCGAAAGTCGACCTGAACAGCGCCTCGCTGGAAACCATCAAGGGCCTGCCCATCACCGAAGAGGTGGCCCGGAGTATTTACGACTACCGCACCTACGTGCGCTTCTTCGGCAACGTCTACGAGCTGCGCGAGGTCCCGGGCGTCACGGGCGAGGTCTTCAAGACCCTCAAACCCCTGGTGGCGACCATGCCCCCTCCCGAACAGGATGCCTCCCTCAAGCGCCTGGGCAACAGCTACCGGCAGGTGCGGCGCTACATGGGACAGGAGGGCAGCAACGAGGGCCTGGCCGATGAGTACCTGGACCGCATGCGCAGCCCGGAGAACATCAACCACCTGGACCTTTACGACCTGATGAGCTACCAGAACGTCTCGCCCGTGGATGCCACCAACATCCTCAAGGCGCGCGACCGCCTGGGCCGCTTCGAGAGCAGCCGCCAGCTGCGCCGCAGCGAGGGCCTGCGTTATTGGGCGTTCCGCAACCTGCGGGATTTCGTCGTCTACGACGACAAGGAGCTGAGCGGCGAGAACAGCAACGACATCACGGGCTTCGTCTCCACCCGCTACCACGAGACGCCCATGAGCAACGATGACGAGGAACTGGGCGCCTTCGCCAGCGGCGCGCCCCGCGGAAGGTACCACGTGGGCGAGAAGGCTCTTTACAGCCCCGGTTTCTTCAACAAGGTCACCTTCAGCAGCCGCGAGGGCGTTGTCGGCGGCCTGATGACCAACCGCGAGTACGGCGAGAACAAGTTCGACGAGACCGTCAAGGCCTATGTCGGCGTTCGCGACCTATACGCGGGTAAGGGCGGCATCAAGGGTATTTACTTCGGTAGCTACCGCGTGGCCTTCGGCCTGGGCCTGGTCATGGACAACACGGACTACATCCACTTCCGCAAGACGGGCTACGGCTTCAACAAGCGCATGCTGGGCGTGCGGGGCGATGTCAGCCGCAGCCACGAGTACGCCCTGCGCGGCGCCGCGGTGGAGGCCCGGTACGGCCGGCTGAACGCCACCCTGTTCGTCAGCAACGACCGGAAGGACGGCATCCTCAACCAGGACGGCACCATCAACCGTTACGTGGTGATGCAGCCCCGGCCGCCTGCCGACTGGCTGGAAGGCCGCGTGGTGGGGCCCAGCGTCAGCTACCTGCGTCGGGACGCCTTCACCGAGAACATCATCGGCGGCAACATGAAGCTGATGCTGGCGCCGGGCACCTTCGTGGGCGTTACCGGTTACGAGGCCAAGTACAGCCGCGGCTGGCGGCCCGACGTCAACACCCTGGTCTTCGGCAACAATCTGGACCTGCTGGAAGGTCGGGACACCGAGATCTGGAACAGCTACGACAGCGTCGTGACCGAAGAGGACGGGTCCGTGACGGAGCACAAGTGGCGCCGTGTCATGGGCGCCGAGGCCCAGGCCGTCTACGGGAACACCGCCGTGCAGGCCGAGTACGCCTTCCTGCAGGATCCCCGCAACAAGTTCTTCAGCGGCGACAATCCGGACGCCTACATCATCAACGCCTTCAGCCAGTGGGACAACCTGCACCTGCTGGCCATCTGGCGCGACTACGATGTGGGCTTCGACAACCCCTACAACCGGGCTTTCAGCAACGACAACCGCTACGAGCAGACGCTGCTGGACGCGCCCTACCGGCTGAACGACGACCTCTACACCTGGGTGGAGGCCAACACGCCCCAGCCCAAGCCCGAGAAGGGCATGTTCCTGGAGGCCCGTTATCGCATCAGCCGGAAGCTGATCCTCAATGGTCTGCAGTACGACCAGTGGCAGCGCAAGAGCGACGGCGCCGACCTGATGCGTTACACCATCAAGGCCGAGTACCAGCCCAAGTTCAACTTCCGGGTTCGGGTGCGCCATCGTTACAGCAGCCGCAGCGAGGCCAACGCCGACGACGTGCGCGTGTACAGGAACTGGGAAACCCGCTGGCAGTTGATCACCCTGCTGAGCAACTACAACCGGCTGGGCTTCACCTACATGACCAGCAACGTGATGTTCCCGGCCCGGCCCCGTCTGGGCGGCACCGACGGGTCGGGCGAGGGTTCTCCGGCCGTGGGCACCGCCGGCATGCCGGCGCACGCCTTCGAGGCCCGCTACGAGCACAACCTGACCGAGGGCATCAAGCTGACCTTCGCGTCCTCCGTCTACGATGGTTTCCTCTGGAACTTCGAGGGCAACGAGTTCGTGCTTTTGGACGGCAACGGCTTCCGCAACTGGCTCAAGATCGAGAGCCGGGTGTCGCAGCGCTTGCTCTTCCAGCTGAAAGTCACCCGTGACCACAACCTGCCCAAGACCTATGTCGACGTGCGCCGGTTCGGCGAACCCTCGGGTGCAGAACCCGATGCCCGCTACGTGCCCGTGGACAACACCATCGTCCGTTTGCAGATGGACTACACGTTCTGATAGATCCGAGGAGATTGGGAAGATGAAAACGACTCTGAACGACAAGGCCTTGGCGGGACTGCTGGGAATCCTGGTCCTGCTGGTCGGCATCGGTCCCGCCGCCGCGGTGCCCGAGATGATGGCCGACTACGGTGACCAGATGGCCTGGCGCGGTGCCGACATCAACGCCATGGGGGGCACGGGGGTGGCCGTTTATCGGGGCGCCCTGAACAACGTGTACAACCCGGCCATGCTGACCGCCGGCCCCCAGAGCGGTCGCCTGGATCTGAGCATGAGCCTGGACCAGGCGCACGAGGACCGCTTCCAGCCGTTGTTCGACAGCTTCAACAGCTATGTGGCGGACGCGGCCATCGCCAGCAATCGCGAGCACTACTGGCAGAGCGGTTTCGGCATCGTGGGTTCGCTCCCGGGCCGGGACGCGCCGGTGCGGGTGGGGCTGTCCCTGGTGGACCGGTATCCCTTCAACTACACCTTCCGGGAGGAGATCCGGAACCCCAACGGTTATCCCCCTGATCCCGGACAGCCGGCCCGCGACCAGATCATCGAGTCGCGTGAGCGCGAGGTGCGCGGCACCCTGCGCACCCTCAGCCTGGGTGTGGGCGCGGACGTGGACGACGAGATCGCCATCGGCATGGCCGTGCACTACGGCTTCGGCAAGCGCGAGGAAACCCGCCTGTCCCGGGATTTCTTCACCACGGACGGCGATGACGGCTACACCACCACCACCGAATACGACATGGACGGCGTCAGCTTCAGCCTGGGCGCGCGCGGCAAGATCAGCGAGCGCGTGGAGATCGGGTTGGCCTGGGAAAGCCAGCTGAACACCAAGGGCGACTACACCCGCAGCCACTACACGGCCGCCAGCATGAGCACCGTGGAAGAGACCTGGGACGGCTCCCTGCGCTACCCCAACGTCTTCCGCGGCGGCCTGGTGCTGCGCCCGCGCACGGATCCGCGGACCGTCTTCACCGCGGAGGTTGAGTACCTGGCCTTCAGCGAGCTGATCGACAGCCAGAACCCCGGCTACGAGAACCCCCAGAACCTGCAGGATGTGACCGACGTGCGCATCGGCGTGGAGCACATGTTCTACAACGGCACGCCCCTGCGCTTCGGTTTCCGGCGCTTCGACAGCTACCGCGACCCCGAGGCCGGCTGCAGCGTGTTCACCGCCGGCACCGACTTCGGTGTGGGCCGCGGCCGGGTGGCCTTCTCCGTGGAGTTGGGCAAGATCACCAGCGTCCGGGACCACCAGTTCGCGTACCCGGCGGACTACCTGGGCGACAACTACGTGGTCGATCCCCAGGCGCGGGTTGAGGACACCCGGTTCCGGGTGGGCGTGGGCTACACCCAGTACTTCTAGCCGAATCGGGCCGCCTCGGCGGCCGAAAGCGAGATGACGATGATGCGCAAGAGCGTGAACCCCCTGCTGCTGCCGGCCTTGCTGCTGCTGGTCTTGGCGGCCCCCGCCATCGCGGCGGACAAGCAGGACGACGGCCTGATGCGGTTGCACATCCTGTGGACCAACGATGTCCACGGGCATATCGCGCCGGAGCCCGCCCGCTTCATGAACCCCGCTTTCCCGCCACCCCTGGGCGGGGCCCCGTCGGCGGCGCGCTACATCAAGGATGTGCGCCGTCAGGCCGAGGAGGCCGGCGAGCCCGTCCTGCTGGTGGACGTGGGGGATATGTGGCAGGGCACGCCCATCGGCACCATGACCAAGGGCACCTCCGTCATCGATTACTTCAACAGCATCGGTTACGACTTCGCCGTGCCGGGCAACCACGAGTTCGACAAGGGCGCGGACAACGTGGAGCGCCTGGCGCGCATGTCCAACTTCCCCTGGGTGTGCTGCAACCTGCTGGATGAGAAGACGGGCGAAATCCTGGATTATCTGGAACCGTACATGATGCTGGATATCGAGGGCGTGAAGATCGGGGTGGTGGGGATCTTGACCCCCGCCACCAAGAGCATGAGCTTCCCGGAAAACGTGGCCGGGCTGGAGTTCGCCCCCATGCCGGAAAAGGTTTCCGAGTACCGGGATCTTCTGCTGGCCAAAGGCGCCGATCTGATCTTCCTGGCCATCCACGAGGGTCTGCCCTACGACCCGGACAAGGGCTGGAAGCGCATCGTCGAGGACAACGCCGCCGCCACCGCCGGCGAGCAGCAGGGCACCTTCGGCAGCAACCATTCCGACCACGGCATGAACCTGATGGAGCTGGTGCATGAGGTGCCCGGCATCGACTTCGCCGTGGGGGGGCACACCCACCGCGGGTACCATCATCCCTGGATCGATCCCGTGAACCACACCATGTGCTTCGAGACCTTCGGCAACGGCAGCAGCATCGGCCACGTGATCCTGCTCATCGATCGGCAGAGCAAGACCCTCATGGGATACGAGGGCGCCCACGACCGGGGCACCCTGATCACCCTCTTCGAGGACGAGATCTGGCCCGACGCGGAGACCACCGCGGTCATCGAGCCCTACATGGAGGAAACCGAGAGGGCCATGAGCCGGGTGCTGGGTTCCAGCGCCATCCCGCTGGGGCGGGGCGGCCCGGGGGCCAACCTGGTGGGCAACATGGTGACCGACGCCATGATCGATTACTTCGATGCCGATTTCAGTTTCCAGAACTTGGGCGGTCTGCGCGCCGACCTGCCCGCCGGCGACCTGACCAGCCGCGACATCTTCGGCGTGCTGCCCTTCGGCAACGAGCTGGTGGTGGTGGAGATGGACGGCCGCATGGTGCGCCGGATCATCGAGCGCAAGCTGGCCGGCCGCAGCGGCGGCCTCTGCATCGGCGGGGCGGAGATGAGCTTCGACAAGACGCGGGCGGATTACGACCGTGTCGTCAAGCTGGAGATCGCCGGCGAGCCCTGGGATCCGAACCGCGTCTACAAGGTGGTCTGCACCAGCTTCCTGATCGAGGGCAACAGCGGCCTGGACTTCCTGACCGGCATCAAGGGGCCGAAGGTGGCGCCCACCGGCATCATCACCGCCGAGGCCGTGGAACGGTACCTGCAGAAGCATTCGCCCATCCGCCCGCAGGTGGATCAGCGTTGGGTCGAGGCCACCGGCACGCCCCAGGCCCCGTACCTGGCCGCCAAATATTTGCATTGATGCGCCGGCTTGCCGTTTGGTGAGCTAGCTTCTGCTATTTCTCAGGTTTTCACGCTCAAGCCGGCCTCTGGTCTTCCGAAAAAACGGCCAGAGGCTGGCGCCAGGAGGGCGCCGTAACAAGGCGGGCATGGACGTGAAAATTCTCAAAAAAGACAAGCGGAACGAGCAGCTTCTTCGTTTCACCACCCACATGAACAAGATGGTCGTGGGCCAGCCCCTGGCCATCGACAAACTCACCGACAGCTTCTCGCGTTTGATCGCCGGGGTTCACGATCCCGACTCTCCCTTGCTGACGATGATGTTCATGGGCCCCACCGGCGTGGGCAAGACCGAGACGGTGCGCGCCCTGGCGGAGACCATCTTCGGCAACAAGCGCGCCTTCACGCGGGTCAACTGTCAGGAATACAGCGCTCACTACAACATCAGCAAGCTGCTGGGTTCCCCTCCCGGCTACGTGGGCGGGGAAATCCGTCCCCTGCTCTCCCAGGAGAATATCGACCGACACCACCGCAAGGCCGTCGAGAACCAGTCCGGTCTGGTCTGCGAGCCGGGCAGCAAGCTGAACGCCATGTATCCTCCCGAGAGCGAGAAATCCCTTTCCATCATCCTTTTCGATGAGATCGAGAAGGCGCATCCCAAGCTGTGGAATCTGCTGCTGGGCGTGCTGGAGGATGGGACCGTGGTGCTGGGCAACAACGAGGAAGTGGACTTCCGCCAGTCCATCATCATCCTGACGACCAACGTGGGCAGCGAGGCCATGGGGGCCCACCTGGCCCAGAGCAGCATCGGCTTCAGCACCGGCATCTCCGATGAGAAGATGGACCGGGATATCGAAGAGGCCGCCATGCGCGAGGCCAAGAAGGTCTTCCCCTTCGAGTTCCTCAACCGCTTCGACGACATCATCACCTACCACACGCTGAAGGAGACGCACCTGTACAGCATCCTGGACATCCTCATCGCCCAGGTGCACCACCGCAGCCTCATGTGCGCGGAGCCCTTCCTGCTGGAGATCACCCAGGAGGCCAAGACCCACCTGGTGCAGGCGGGCAAGGACATCCAGTACGGCGCGCGGCCGTTGAAGCGGGTGGTGGAAAAGGAAATCGTCACCCCCATCAGCCACTACATCTGCAGCGATCAGATCCGCAAGGGCGACCTGATCACCGTGGACGTTGCCGACGAGGAGCTCGTCTTCCGCAAGGAAACCGGCGTCACCAGCTGGGAAGAGCTGGAGAGCCTGGGGCCCTTCCCGGAGGAGCAATGGGCCAAGGAGGATCTGGGCGTGAAGGACGACGGCGGCGAGAAGAAGCAGCTTGTGGAGGAGATCACCCAGGTGGTGGCCGCGACCGCGACCATGACCGGTAGCGAGGACTGACTTTCCCGCCTGATTCGGGGACTAGAGAAGCCGGCTTATCCATGCAGGAGCGTCACGAGGGGGGATTATTCCCCCCTCGTGACGCATAAACAGGAAGCGGATTCCGGATCTGTTCGGCCATGGACATGAATAAAAACATCAGGGGCCCAGACATCAGGGGCCCAGTGGCCCACGTCTTGAATGAACCCGTCCAGGAAGCCGACACCCATGAATTTTGCACGACCAGGGCAGGCCCATCATGCGTCATCAGACCATCATCTTCCTCATAATTTCTCTGATTGCCGTCACTTGGATGACCGGCTGCAGCACACCCACGGAAACCACGCTCCCCACCTACGGTGGCCATCCGCAAGGTGACCAGGATCCCGATCCCGGTTCCTTGACGGGGGTGGCGGTGGGCAACCAGGCCCCCGCTTTCACCATGGAGGACTCTTACGGCAACACCCTCAGCCTGGCGGACATGGCGGACAAGCCCGTGCTCCTGTTCTTCTGGTCCGAGAGCTGCCCCTACTGCCGGCAGCAGTTCGCCCACATCCAGTCCATCGAGCAGGAATACGGGCAACAGATGCATGTGGTGGGGGTCAATCTGGGCGATACGCCGGCAGTCATCAACGCCGTGCGTTCCGAGCACGGCCTGACCTTTCCCTGCCTGGTGTGCACGGCGGAGGTACAGGAAGAATACAAGATCTTCATCATCCCCAAGGCGATCATCATCGGGGCGGATGGAATCGTCACCTTCAACGACCACGCGGCCCGGGTCACGGACAGCGTGATCCAGGAATATTTGCCTTAGGCCGGCCTAGGGCCAGTACAGGATGCGGCCGCAGCTCTCGCAGCGCTGCACCTTGTTGGCGTTGGTCTTGCTGACGAACTGCGAGGGGATGTTGGCGAAGCAACCGGTGCACAGGTTGCTGACCACGGGCACCACGGCATGGCCGAATTTCTCGGTCAGACGGCGGTACCAGCCCATGTGGCGGGGATCCACCTGGCTGACC
>PDWI01010799.1_pt1 | contig 10151 bp, 8 predicted proteins | sample 1430891 | NCBI WGS metagenome assembly PDWI01 (sample SAMN01162508, study PRJNA174530) | Oral metagenome, whole genome shotgun sequencing project. | biome: Marine environment; feature: Marine mammal; material: Swab sample of the gingival sulcus; isolation source: swab sample of gingival sulcus... | reverse complement strand
CTCGGTATTTCTATCACCAAAATCTTGCGATTATTACGTTTAAGTCTGTTTGAAAGGCGTTCTCTTATTGATTTATTGAAGCCTCCTGACAGACAACCAGCTGTTTCTCCTCAACTCTTGTTGTGGAGTCAACTATGAGACACCAGTGATGAAAAATAACAAAGCTCTTTATTTCTACTCTTCTTCCCCAATAAATTCAGCTACTTTCCTGCACTGAAAAAATCAATACCGACAAAAGCATTTTTTGCCCTTTGTCGGGTGTTTTTTTGCATAGCTCTTGGTTTTGATTTGCTCCAGAGCCTTTTCTATATTTTCCCGATTGCGGTATTTTTATTCCCGTATTTGGTAGAAGGCTGGTTTCTTTTACTTTACAGTACGTTCCCAAAGAACAATTCCTACTCTCCCCAAGATAAATATCCTGATAAAATCTATCAAGGAGTAACAAATGGCAGCAACAACAGAACAACAAATCCACACAGACATGGACTCCGATCTGTCCCCACCCCCAGGAAAAGGAATTTGGGTACTGATGCGCCCGGTAAAAAAAGGCATTGCCACCGCCATGGCCATGGGTGCTTTGGGAGTAATTCTCGGCCTTGGCTCCATTGCCCTGTTTGCCGGTTGTCTGGCCGGACTGCTTGCAGCAGGCGGCCATCCCTGGTGGTGGTTCTGGGGTGCGGTCATTCTTACCATTGCAAGTATCTTTCTCCGAGTTCATGCCTTCAAGGTCTCCCATCTGGCAGCCTTTGATCTGGAAGTGATCCTGCGCAGCGATATGGCGACTCGTCTGGGTCGGCTTCCGCTTGGCTATATCCTCCAGGAAGGAACTGGCTCTCTTGCCAAGGTCATTCAGGACGATGTCCGCAGTCTGCATGCCTTTGTCGCTGATTCCACGCCGCTGGTTGGCCGCAGTGTAGCTATGCCGGTGGCAACCCTGCTGTTGATTGCAATCATTGACTGGCGATTAACGCTTGTCTCTTTAGTTATTCTATTTGCAGGAATTGCGGTTATGTCCCTTGCAATGCGCAGCAATAAAGAGCTGCAACGGGAGTATGATTCTTTGCAGGAGCGAGTTGCCGGAACAGTCATTGAATTTGTCCAGGCCATGCCGGTGGTGCGCACCTTTGATGACGGCGCCTCTTCGTTTGGCCGGTATCAAACAGCCCTGGAAGGGTTCAAGGATGTTTTGATCCGGTGGTTAAAAATTGCCGGCACCAGCGGCAGGATCGGTTTTGTTCTCCTTGGCCCGTTGCCGACACTGCTGGCCTTGACCTATGTCGGCTATATTTTATTTCGTGACGGCCTTATCTCCATCCCAACATGGACAGCCATTTTATTGCTGGGAACCGGACTGGCCGAATCCTTAATGCCGTTGATGTGGCTCAACCATCTGATCCGCAAGGCCAATGCCAGTGCGTTGCGAATTCAGCAACTTCAGGATAAAAAACTGCAGTTCAGTTCCGCCTTTCCCCGTCTGCCCCGCGATAATTCGGTGACTTTTGAAAAGGTGAGCTTCGCCTATGAAAGCCGCGAGGATGAGGCATTACGTGAGGTCAGCTTCCATGCCCCACAGGGAACAGTCACCGCCCTGGTCGGCCCGAGTGGTGCCGGCAAAACCACGGCGGCCCGGCTTATCCCACGGTTCTGGGATGTCACCGCAGGTTCGGTACGGATCGGAGATGTAGACGTACGCGATCTTGAAACCCAGACCCTGATGGAGCATGTCTCGTTTGTCTTTCAGGATACCTTCTTATTCAAAGATACCATCGCTGCCAATATCCGCCTTGGTCGCCCTGATGCAAGTGATGACGAGGTACAGGAAGCAGCGAAGGCCGCCCAGATCCATGATTTTATTACCCGTCTGCCCGACGGGTATAACACCATTGCCGGAGAACGGGGCACCCGGTTCTCCGGCGGAGAGCGCCAGCGGGTGACCATTGCCCGGGCCATCCTACGCAACTGCCCCATTGTTGTACTCGATGAGGCCACCGCCTTTGCCGACCCGGAAAACGAGGCCGCAATCATCGAAGCCATGGCCAACCTGATGCAGGGAAAGACCGTAATTATCATCGCCCATCGTCTCACAACCATCCAGAATGTGGATCAAATTGTGGTGCTCGATCAAGGCCGGGTCAGCGAAACAGGACGACATAAAGAGCTCGTTGCCCAAGACGGAGTCTACGCCCGGTTGTGGAAAAAATATCAACAGGCCCAGGGCTGGAGCCTGCGCAGCTAAAAGAGGAAAACGCTATGAACGACACATCCATCCCCCCCCTGCATCAAACCTGGCAGCGGATGCTTCTTACCGCAGGGCAGGAGGCGAAAATCCTGAAGAAAAGTGTATTTTTTACCATCGTGGCTGCCATTGCTCAAGGGCTGGCCTTTGCCTGCTTCTATCCGCTATTTTCAGCCCTGTTTACCTCACCCACCGATGGAAAAAAAGCCCTGTTCTGGCTCGGAGCATTGATATTGTTCACCCTGGTGGATACTCTGGGTCGCTGGCTTGCCAGAGATTTTGATTATTCCGAATCCTTTGCCACCATTACCCATGAGCTGCGGATGAATCTGGGAGAACAGCTGCGCCGTATCCCACTGGAAATCCTCTACAGCAAACGCAGCGGCGAATTGGCCTCGGTGCTGGCCGGCAGTGTGGACGAGGTGGTGATGCCGATGGGCATTATGAGTTCAGCTTTTCTTAATATCATTATCACTCCGGTGGTGGCAGCCCTGGCAACCTTTTTTGTCGATTGGCGGCTGGCCATCTGTATGCTGCTGGTCTTTCCACTGGCCATCCCCTTTTATCGGGAACGACGACGCGCCAAAGGAAAAGGATTGCGGGAACTTGCTGAGATAAATGCCAATCTCCAGGGAGAACTGGTGGAATATGTCCAGGGACTGGCTGTACTGCGTTCCGTGAACCGTACAGGGAAACGCCAACAACGCCTCTCCAGGGTTCTCGAGCATCTCCGTGAAGTGCAGCGAAAAGATGTACTGGCTTCAGTCCGACCCCAGCTCCTCAGCTCTACCTTTGTGCAAGGCGGCCTGCTGGTCATTGTCGGGCTTGGTCTCTATTTTGTATTGGGCGGTAGCCTGGAAATGGCTTCTCTCGCCGCCTTACTTGTTGTTTTGGTACGCTTTACCGAACCGATTGCGATCCTCTTTGGTCTCATTGCTGTCTTTGACCTGATGGAAGCAGGTTTTGGCCGGATCGAAGAAACCCTGGCCATTGAACCTCTGCCTGTCGAGCAGCCTGTCCAGGTTCCCGATACCTTTGATGTCTGTTTTGACAAAGTCAGTTTTGCCTATGCCGGAGGTGATGACAATGTCTTTGAGAATGTCTCTTTTTCCGTACCGGAGCGGAGCCTGACTGCGCTTGTCGGCCCGAGCGGTGCAGGCAAAACCACGGTGACCCGGCTTTTGATGCGTTATGCCGACCCCCAAAGCGGCAGCATCCGTATTGGCGGCAAAGACATACGCTCCATGGAACAAGAAACCCTTATGAGCTATATTTCTGTGGTCTTTCAAGATGTCTATCTCTTTGACGATACCATTGCCGCCAATATCCGTATAGGTCGCCAGGATGCAAGCGATGAAGAAGTTGCAGCCGCTGCCAGAGCCGCCCATTGTGATGAATTTATAAATCGTCTACCCGACGGCTACAACACCCAGGTCGGTGATATCGGTGGCCGACTGTCTGGCGGAGAACGCCAGCGCATCAGTATTGCCCGCGCCATTCTGAAAAACGCACCCATCGTTATTCTTGATGAACCCACAGCGGCGCTGGATACGGAAAGTGAGGTGGCAGTACAACAGGCAGTGGATGCGCTGGTCAAGGAACGCACCGTCTTTGTTATTGCTCATCGCCTCTCGACCATCGCTGCCGCAGACAAGATTTTAGTCTTTGATAATGGCCATTTGACCGAAGAAGGAACCCATAATGAGCTGCTTACCGCAGGCGGCCGTTATCAGGCCATGTGGCAGGCCCAGGAGCAGGTCAAACATTGGCATGTATAAGACTCTGACTCAGGAAGATTATTGCCATTGGGCGATCTTCCTGAGCAGTATAGAAAAACTACATGATCTCTTCCAAAAGCGATGAATATGGGTAACCAGCCAAACTTCATCGTTTTCCAGACATCTTTCAAAGCCCTTTATTTCTCGGCATAAAAAAGCCTTAAGAAAAACAGGAAACAAGAATGCTCCGATGTATGTTTCTATCAATAACATCGATACATATTTAAAACATCTCAATCTTGATATAATAATGGTCAAAGGATATATGATGTATCATTATTCAAAAAAAATATTAAAAAGAACTGCTTTGACGACTAAAGCAAAAATGCTTATTTCAGATTTATGTAAAATGGTCAAGATTGAACACATACGAATAAATTAACACCGACGATACATCGTTAAACGAGACTCGTCTCACCCACCGGGAAACGCATCGCTCCATGGAACATTTACACAGAGAAATACAAAAATATGCTATTGAGACATTACGCCCTGATGGCAGCTCCTGCCTCTGTCTTCAGTATTCCAGCGAGCAGAAAATAGCAGAAAAATATGGCTGTAGCCTAAAAAGTGTGGAACACGCCGCCCTTTCCCGGAACATCATCCCCAAAAGATACCTGAGAAACCAGAACACCCTGTCAAACAAAAACCAACAATGTCTCTTAAACTCTCATGTGGCTGTGGTCGGTCTGGGTGGTCTTGGCGGGTATGTGATCGAATGTTTGGCCAGAATTGGCGTTGGCACCTTAACTCTCATTGATGGCGACAGCGTTACTGAAAGTAATCTAAACCGTCAGCTATTAAGTTCCATTGACAATCTTGGCGCAATGAAGGCAGAGATCGCCGCAAAACGAGTCCGAGCGATCAATCCTGCGGTAGAAACAACAGTTTGCAAAGAATTTCTTACCATAAATAACGGGAAGCAACTTCTTGAATCAGCTGATCTTGTCATTGACTGTCTTGATACTATCCAGACTCGCTTTGCTGTTGAAAGTGCGGCCAAGGCCCTCAATATCCCGATGGTTTTCTCTGCCATTTCTGGAACAAGCGGCCAGGTCATGGTCATTTTCCCGGAAGACGAAGGACTCGTACGCATCTATGGAGAGAAGAATGAAGCAGCCAGTACCGGCGAAGAAGCAACGAGCGGCACCTTAGCATTTGCAGCAATGGCCACCGCAGCCCATGAATGCAGCGAGGCTATTACCCTTCTTTTACAGCGCCCTCCTGCGCTTCATAAAACCCTGCTTTTTACCGATCTTGCAGACCATTCAACTGAAAAAATCACCATGGACTGAAAGAGAGGTGTAAGATTTTTGAAGTAAGAGGTAAGATTTTAGAATTGCTATCAATACAACAATGACCTCTTGCTACAGAAAGCATGCCCAGAGGCTCAATGATTGAGAATCTGGTCAAGAAAGTCTCGGCAGCGTTCCTCGCGGGGGGCGGTAAAAAACTCATCCACCGGAGCATATTCAACGATTTGGCCCTTATCCATAAAAACCATGGTATCGGCGACCTCTCTGGCAAAGCCCATTTCGTGGGTAACACAGATCATGGTCATGCCCTGCTCTGCCAGCTCCCGCATCGCATCAAGCACCTCTTTGATCATTTCAGGATCCAGAGCCGAGGTCGGTTCGTCAAAAAGCATGATCTTGGGCTGCATCGCAAGGGCCCGGGCAATCGCAACACGCTGCTGCTGGCCTCCGGAAAGTTGGCCGGGAAACTTGTCTGCCTGCTCAAGGATGCCCACCCGCTCAAGATAGCCATAGGCAATTTCTTCAGCCTGTTTCCTGGGCATTTTGCGAACATGGATCGGCCCCGCAGTGACGTTATCCAAAATGCTCATATGGGGAAAGAGATTAAACTGCTGGAAGACCATGCCCACCTCTTTACGGATCTGTTCGATCTTTTTCACATCATTTGTCAGAGGAGTACCATCTACGACAATGGTACCCTCCTGGTGCTCTTCAAGACGGTTGATCGTACGGATAAGAGTCGATTTTCCTGAACCCGACGGGCCGCAGACCACCACCTTTTCCTGCTGGCGAACCTGAAGATTGATATCTTTTAAGACATGGAACTGGTCATACCATTTATTCAGACCATGAATATCTATGACCACAGGGGCATTTTGTAAATTGTCGGCGGTGTCGCACATGATATTTCCTTCTATTTGCCGGCAGAGGGCATTTTACGTTCAAGATGCTGGCTATATCTGGAAAGCCCGTAACAGAACACCCAGTACCAGAATGCGATAAAGACATAGGCCTCTTCAAGCCGGCCAAACCACTTGGGATTAGAGGTGGTGGCAAAGGCGATCTGCAAAAGATCGACTAGGCCCACAATACCCACTAGGGAGGTATCCTTGAAGATCCCGATAAAATTGTTGACCATCGGGGGAATGACAATGCGAAGAGCCTGAGGCAGGATGACGACCCGCACCTTGGCCCAATAGCTCATGCCCAAGGCATCGGCGGCTTCATATTGCCCCCGGACAATGCCTTGTAACCCGCCTCTAATATTTTCAGCCAGATAGGCGGAGAAAAACATTGTAATACCCACCATCGCCCGAAGCACCTTATCAAACTCAGTACCGGCAGGCAAAAACAGAGGCAAGACCACTGAAGCCATAAACAGGATGGTAATCAGAGGCACACCACGAATCAGTTCGATATAGGCCACGCAGAATTGCCGGGCTATGGGCATATCGGAGGTACGACCCAGGGCCAGCAAGACACTGATAGGAAAAGCAGCCAGCATTGCCACCACCGCTAAGGTCACGGTGAGCATCAAACCACCCCAATAATGGGTGCCAACAGTTGACAAGCCAGTAATACCGCCACCATGGAGCAGAGCAAAGATAATGATTGGACTAAGGAGCCAGATTGCCCGAAGCCACCGGGTGCGACGAAATGTGTGAACCAAAGAGAGGCAAACGATGAGTACCACGACAACCAGGGCCAGCAAGGGCCGCCACCGCTCCTCTTCAGGATAAACCCCGGTCATGAATACCGGCCACATCTCGCGAATAAAGCCCCAAGCTGCACCGGATTTGGCCTTCGCAGCCTCCGGGTTCAGAGTAATACTGGCATTGAGCACCGCCCAGTCAACAAAAGGCAGCGCCGCCGACCAAATCAACCAAACAGCGATAAGGCTCAATAGCGCATTATACCACGGGGAAAGCAGGTTTTTACGGACCCATCCAATAGCTCCGATACGGGTGCGAGGCGGCAGACGATCAGGAATCATTTTGCTCTCATTCATCTCTACCTCTCCTTTAAGGCAATTTTTGCATTATAGATGTTCATGCCCACCGAAATGGCAAGAGAGATAATGAGATAAACCCCCATCCAGATACCGACAATTTCAACGGCCTGACCCGACTGATTTAAAATAGTTCCCCCAACACTGACAAATTCAGGATAGCCAATGGCCACGGCCAGCGACGAGTTCTTCGCAATGGCCAGATATTCGCTGGTCATCGGAGGAACAATAACCCGCATGGCCTGGGGCAGGATGACAATACCCATGACCTGACGTTCATTCATTGCAATGGCCCGGGCTGCCTCGCGCTGCCCTTTGGATACCGACTCAATACCAGCCCGGATAATCTCTGCGTTAAACGCAGAGACATAAACGGTGAGCCCAACCACAAGGGCGGTAAATTCAGGAGTAAGACCAGTGCCTCCCTTAAAATTAAACCCTTTGAGTGCCGGAATATCGAGAGTAAATGGAGTCCCGGCAACCAGCCATGCCAGGGCCGGTAATCCGAAGATCAAACCAAGACCCGGCAATATCCAACGCCCTTTCGTGCCGGCATCGTCTCTTCGTTTTACGGCACGTTTATAGAGCAGCCAGGTCACACAGAGAGCAACAAGCAACGCCGAAAAAAAGGCCCACGCACCGGATTCAGGAACCAGGGCGGGCACATAGAGGCCACGCTTGTTTAAAAACAACCAGCCTCCAATATCTATAGATTGTCGCACCCCCGGTAATTGCTGCAACACAATGAAGTACCAGAAAAAGAGCTGCAGCAACAGGGGCAGATTCCGGTTCAACTCCACATACCAGCGGCATAGGGTTCGCATCAACCAATTGGGTGACAACCGTCCCAGAGCCACCAACAACCCCAGCAACGATGAAGCCACACAACCGATTACCGTAACCTTGAGGGTGTTAGCAAGGCCGGTAACCAGCGCCATCGCATAACTGGACGAAGCGGTATAATGGGCAATCTCAACCGTATCCCGGAAAAGATACAGGGTGAACAACGGCAATCCGACAGCAGCAATAAGACAGACAGCCAACCCAGCCGTGGACATCGAGATGCCCTGCTTTCTGGTTCGCCGTACAAGGAGCTGAGAGACGCCAAGCCCTACGGCAAGACTGAGCAAGAAATATAAGAATCCGCCTTTGGGCAGAGGGATTCCGGTGACTTCACCAATTTGAAACCCGGCCTCGGCACTGAGAAAACCAAATCCTGAACCGATGCCACGGGTTTCCAGGTTTTCCAGGGTATTGCCATAAATACTCAGGGCAAACCAAACAAAACCACCGAGCATGGCCAACTGAAAGAGCCATGATCTCCCCTTAGGACTTCGCCAAAGAGGAACGCTGTCTGTCGGGGCCATTCTGGCTGGGGAATCAGTGGAAGACACTGCCATTCTGTTCAAACCTTCAAGCAAAACCCGGAATCTCAGCGACGAAACCTTTTCGCATACGAGATTCCGGGTCGTTCATATCAAAAAAGACAAAAAAACACCCTGTTTTCCCCAGGCCAGCATTGCCCGAAAAAAACAGGGTGTCACTAATACTACCTAAAAGGCGGGGCGTAAATCAGACCGCCATCGGTCCACTGGGCATTGAGACCACGTTCCAGGCCCAGAGGGGTATTCGGACCAAGATTGCGCTCAAAAATCTGGCCATAGTTACCAACGGTTTTCAGTACACGAATCGGAGCTTGGGCATCAAGACCGAGGTCAGTCCAGAGAGTTCCGGTTTTGCCGAGCATCCGCTGTACTTCAGGATCCTTGCTCTCTGCCATCATTGTAGCGACATTTTCAGAGGTAATACCTTTTTCTTCAGCGGCCATGGTCAGCCAAATGGTCCAGCGAACAATATCTGCCCATTGGTTATCGCCATGACGAACCACCGGTGCCAGGGGTTCTTTAGAGATAACCTCCGGCAAGATGAGATGGTCTTTGGGATTTTCCATAAGAGAACGCTGGGCGGCGAGACCGGAAATATCCGTGGTGTGCACATCGCAACGTCCACTGTCATAGGCCTTACGAACATCAGGCTGTTTATCGAAAACCACCGGAGTGAACTTCATACCAGTTTTGCGGAAATAGTCGGTGATATTCAACTCAGTCGTAGAACCAGTTTGCAGGCAGACGGTGGCACCATCAAGCTCCTTAGCGCTTTTTACCCCAAGCTCTTTTCTTACCATCATTCCCTGGCCGTCATAGAGGGTGGTAACCGTGAAATCAAGGCCAAGTTGCGTGTCCCGGCTCATGGTCTGGGTGGTGGTTCGGGAAAGCAGGTCAACTTCCCCGGATTGCAAGGCCGGAAGCCGCTCTTTGGAAGTCAGGGCTGTGTATTTGACTTCCGGCACATTTACCGCCGCAGCAACCGCCCGACAAAAATCCACATCAAAACCAATGCGTTGCCCCTTACTGTCAAGAGCAGAAAAACCGGGATTTTCAATATGGGTACCGCATTTAAGGAACCCGTCTTTCTGCACATCCTTAAGAGTTGCAGCCTGGACACCTGCCACTGCCGTTGCCAACAGGGCAACAGTGCTAACTGAAATTAAAAAAGAACGCATAATAAAAAAATCCTCTTCCCCTGAAATTAACGGTACATCTCCCCAGGGCATTGGGATCTCACGGCAAAACCGCACATGTACCATATTAAGCGAACACCACATATAAAAAAAAATTTAATAGTCGCTCAAAAAGTACCCATAAATAAATCACACATTTAAAGATATGTAAATAACCAACTTCATAGTTATCTGATGACAGTCATTACATGAATTTATATGAAACTCTCACTTTGAAGTGGGATTGCTCCCTCTTCACTACAATTCTGTCAGACGCAGCCACTGGCAATAATTTTTATATTCGTAGTCCTGA
>PDWI01010798.1_pt1 | contig 10151 bp, 5 predicted proteins | sample 1430891 | NCBI WGS metagenome assembly PDWI01 (sample SAMN01162508, study PRJNA174530) | Oral metagenome, whole genome shotgun sequencing project. | biome: Marine environment; feature: Marine mammal; material: Swab sample of the gingival sulcus; isolation source: swab sample of gingival sulcus... | reverse complement strand
CGATTCTATTTTTGGCGTTTTAAATTTTCCCATTTGCCCAAAATTTTCGGCAACAACCGTTGCGAATGGAAAGACGGTAGAAGACCCGACAATATTAATAGTATTGCGCTCGGCAGCCGTCGCTATAAACGCAGAAGAAAGAGACGCTACAATCAGTATTTTTTTCATAAGTGTTACCTTTTTTAGGATGAGTGAAAAACTGAGACCATTGCAATAAAGTTAAAACTTGCGATAACTGCGTCAAAATAACCTAAAAAATACTCATTTAGACCACTAAACTCCGTTTTTTTAGAACATTTTTCCTTGTTCTCACAAGTTTTTCCTTTATTGCAAAGGTCTCAGACTGTGAGTATTATGGCAAGAGATTGTGACGCCTATTTGAAAGAAATATGAAGTTTTTGTGACAGCGACGATTGATTATGCACGATTTTATTTTTGAGGACTGGTATAAACGTCTATTAGAGCTAAAAACATTTCTACCCCCACGTTGTACGCAGTATATGATACAGTTTTTACAACGTGGGGGTAGAAATGGCAGGTTGTTCTCAAAAACTCACACAATCTTCACATAAGACTCACTATACTGTCTGCGACGGAAAGCCTTGTAGCGAATATTTTTTAACCTAACTTTACAACGTGGGGGTAGGAAAATCATATTCCCTACCCCCACGTTGTATTTATTTCTCGAAGCTACACTGTTACCAGTTTGGTATCATATTTCTTTCGCTCCTATTTTGGCTATAAACTTAAAATTCTCATCTAAAAGAATATACGCACCTTCGTATTTGCCTTCAATAAAGAGAAGCCACGTATTTTCGTGATTTTTTTCTCGATTTTTCAACTCGTCAGCAAAGCCTTCGTTCTGTAGCCTTTTTCTAAAATATGCATCAGCCTTTCTCAGTTGCTTTTTATACTTCAAAGGGTTTTCGTAGCCAAAAATAACAGCAGGCTGAGCTTCTGCATCCTTCGTTTTGATGATATCCATAACATCAAAAGATAAAGGGTCACTCTGCACAGTCGCCTTTTGAACCAGCATCACAGTTTTCACACCTTCAATAGTAAAATCTGTTCCCGCTGGCAAATCTTTGAGGGAATCGACCCCATCAACAGTATACGCAGGCAACGCCGCGCCGTTGGCTTCTTGGTACAGCATCAAGAGCTTCGGATGCTGAGTTTGTACTGTATAAAAACCATAGACAAGAGCAGAAAGCTGAACCAATGCTATCACCGAGAAGTCGAGTATTGTCTCCCTCATGCTTTTTTTGGGGTTGTAGACAATCAGGGTCAACAATGGACCGATAAACATATCGATAGCGAACATCATTTCTAGCCCGCGAAACCCACCACTCAAGCCAAAGTAAAACGAGGGGAATAAATAAAAGATAAGGATTCCTGCGATAATCAGAAAAATCCCCAGAGAAATTAATAAATGTATTAATAATGCCTTGATTTTTGCTTTCCTTAATTCTTTTTGTAACATGTATTACGCTCCTAAAATTCCTTATTAGTTTAGTGTTGGCGTTTCATAGTACCTAAAAACTACTCCGTCGGCACGTTTAATTGAGCAATCTTTTCTTCTAAAATCGCCAGTTTTTCAAGTGCGGCGCGCAGGATTGCTCGTTGCTCTTCGAACTCTTCGCGCGTCACGACATCGGCTTTTTTAAGTTGGCTTTCAAGCAGGGTGCGTCCGACTTTGTCGGCTTCTTCTTTGATATTTCTAGCCGTCTCTGGTAACGATTTTAATAAGTCTTCAAGTGGGGTTTTGTCTTTCATCGGAGTTGTCTCAAAATTATGGTAAGATTGAAGCCTATTATAACAAATTTTTAGTCAATCAACGCATGCACATGCTCAACAATTATCACTCCCACACGATACACACCTACTTTGGCAGTCGCACCGAGGATTTGAGCGAGATTTTACTGCAACATATGCCAAGTGCACAGCAGCGTCGAGCCCACCCGTTTTCTCGCACCCATATTGTTGTACCCAATTCGGGTATGCAACGCTACTTGGAGCTCAGTATCGCCCAGCGATGTGGGATTTGTAGCCACATTGACATGAGTTTTGCCAGTCGATTTTTGCAGGCTCGCTACCGAGACATCCTTCCCGAACACTATTCGCGCGCACATCTTGATACGCGACAAATAACGTTTGCTATTCTCAATCTGTGGAACCAAAATCGTTTGCCCTCGGTTTTTGACGATACGCCATTGCCAGCTTTGTTGCAGCAATACAGCACCGCACGACAGCGCTACCATTTGGCTGAAAATATCGCTCGGCTGTTTTCTCAATATCTCAACGAACGTCCCGAGCTAATTTGTGCGTGGCAACGTGGGGGTAGCGTGCACAGTTCGGAAAATCGGCACGAAGAGTGGCAAATGCACTTGTTTAACGCATTGCAACTGGGCGATTTTTCTGGCACTGACGTGCAACAGCAATTTCACACGGCTCTGGCTGAAAATCAATACGATATTCCCGATGTACACCTGTTTGGTTTTCACGCCATGCCTCCTGTGCAGCTGGCTGATTTTGCAGCACTTTCGACACAAGCCAATGTCTATGCTTATATTTTTAACCCCTCAGTGGCATACTGGCAAGATATTGTGCCCGAATCCGTAAAAATGGAAAAAGAGTTAACCGCCGAATCAGAAGCCGCACTTATGACGGTGGGAAATCCACTGCTGGCAACGTGGGGGCAGGCGGGGAAATATCTTATCGAACAACTCAATGAATCTGATACGCCACCATTTAACGTCGACGAGCAGCTACAAGAACAGTGTCCGATTGTTGTCGATTCAGTGCTCGCGTGGGTGCAGTCTTCGGTGAGAGACTGGCACGACGACGAAATCACCCGCGCCAGCACCGAGCGCAATAGTGAGTTACAAACACTGGCAAACCGAGAAATAAATAGTGACAATTGCAGTATTTCCCTGCACGCTGGGGCAAGTCCTCGACGAGAAATCGAAATACTGTACGATAACTTATGTCAGTTATTTACCGACAATGTTTTAAACCCATCAGACGTTCTGGTTATGATGCCAAATTTGCGCGACTACGCTCCGCATATTCAGTCTGTTTTTGGTGCGGCATCGACCATTCCATTTAGTTTGGCGAACCAAACAGCAGCTGAAGCTGACCCCGATACGCAGGCTTTTTTGGCATTGTTGACGCTAATTAACAATGATTTTTCCGCTCAGTCGCTGTTTGATGTTATCAGCGAAGCCCACATTCGAGAAAGGTTTGAGTTGTCGCTCGCCGATATCGAGACTATTCGCTATTGGCTGACCGAAAGCCGTTACGCCAAACACTACCGTGACGATAGTAATGGACGCGCGGGCAGTTTGGAAAAATTGCTCGATGCCTTGCTTTTGGCGTGTGTTGGTGGCGATGATTGTGAAGTCGATTGTGACGGGCGCAGGCGCGTTGCGTTGCCTGCATACCAAAGCAGCCAACGCGAGAGCTTGCTCAGCTTTTGTCGTCTGCTCACCTCCATTGCGCAATTTGCGCGTATCGCACAGCAACAACGTTCTATCAGCCAGTGGCGTGATACTTTTGTACACATCGCCTACGATTTTTTGGGCGAGCGCAACACGCTGACGCCGCGTCTGCAACAGTGGCACGACAGCATCGTATCGGCGCACACCGAGGAACAGCACGAGGCGATAACAACCGCGCTTTTTGACTACGACACCGTTACTGCCGATATCATCGCCTTATTAGAGAGCGAAGAGCTACACGGTCCGTTTTTATCAGGAGGAGTTTCGTTTTGTGCCATGGTGCCGATGCGCTCTATTCCCTCGAAAATGATTTGTTTGTTGGGCTTAAATCAATCGTTTCCGCGCATCGTCGCCAAAGATCCGTTGGATTTGCGCGCCGCTGCTCCCTTGTGGTCAGACCGCGATATCAACAAAGAGTACAAATATTTCTTTTTAGAAACGCTGATGGCAACGCGCGAGCGGCTGTACCTCAGCCACGTGGGCAAAGACGACAAAACGGGCGAGGCCATTCCGCCATCGGTTATGGTTGACGAGCTTTTTGCCTTTATCGAGCGTCACTGCCCCGACTATCGCCACGCGGCATGTAAAGACTACCCGTTACAAGGCTTTTTACAGACTGAAAAAGTCACTTATCAGTCACTGTATCAGCCGCCAGAATCTGATTCAGAATGCACATCCTACCCCCACGTTGATAACAATGATGTTGAGAATAGCGATATTAGTGAGAATGCTACCCCCACGTTGCCGACGCAAATGCGTGGGAAATTCCTCGCAGATTCGCTCTGCGAGCCGTTTCAACTTCATCTAAAAAACTATTTGGGCAGCAGTGATATTGATGTGTCTGAAACAGGGTTGGCGGAACACGATATGATTTCGTTGGACTCGGGGCTGGACAAATGGCGATACAAAGACGCGCTGTTGCAATCAGTATTATTTGATGTCGATGCCGTAGCCGATTTAATCCAACAAAACCGCTATCCGCCGACACCGATTAGCGAGCCGTTGCTTGAACGGGCACACAGCGATAGTGCTGTGCTCGTCGCCGCTTTGCGTCCGTGGGTTGAGGCAGGGCATGAGTCTCACACGCGTTTTATCGAAGCAGTATTACATGGCGATGATACAACGCTTGATTTTCACGTGTTGTGGGAAAGCCAATACCTGAGCAATCGCGGACAGTGGCAATATTCTGCTGGTGCAAACAATGCCAAGAAAACCATGCGCCTGTGGGTCAACCACGTTTTACAGAGCTGTGTCGAAGGCTTGCCAGACTACCATTCGCACCTTTTTACCCTCGAAAAGGGAATTGTCACGCAAACAACCTTTGCGCCATTTGACAACGTGGGGGTAGCGCGTAGCGCACTTTCCGATATGCTTGCTTGTTTTCAGCATGTGTTTTGCACGCCGTATGCCGCGACGCTGACAAATGCTGCGAAAAAATCACCTGCCACATGTGTGTACGAACGCGCAGATTATCCGCTGTTTCCGCGCCTTGCGGCTGAGGCGCAATTCCATGAAGCCAGCATGCTGAACGAGTATTTTGCGCCCGTTGATGCGCTGATGTCAGCGCACCTTTCTACAACGGAGATTCAATCATGAAGAGCTTTGACTTGATTAATACGCCGCTGGATGGCAGTCATTTGCTCGAAGCAGGGGCGGGCACGGGAAAGACTTTTAGTTTGAGTTTTTTGTACCTGCGACTACTGCTCGAAAAGCAACTTCGCGTCGAGGAAATCGTTGTCGCAACCTTTACCAACGCCGCTACCGCCGAGCTCAAGCAGCGCATTTACGCGCGTTTGTTTGAGGCAGAAACGGCACTCACACAGCTTATAAAACACCAGCAGTCACCCGAAACTACACCTTGTGACAGCAATGACCCGTTGATTATTTTATTGACGAGGTTGCGCAGTACAATTAGCGATGACGAGCTTCACAAACGCTTGCGTCTTGCCCAAGCACAATTTGACCGCGCTCATATTCACTCGATTAACGGCTTTGCTCTGCAACTGTTGCACGAGCACGCAGTAACGCTGGGGCAAACGATTCCCGAAGAAATCGCCAACGATGATAACGAGTTGATTAAAAATTGCTACTTGGAATTGGCGCACGACAATTTTGCCGAGCTCGGCGAGCACGCCTCAGCTGTTGGCAAAGTAGTCGCCAGTATGAGCAGCGACGAATTATTCGCCTTGTTGACCAGTATGCATGAGCACTACGACGCGCTCAGAAATGCAGAAGAAAAATTCCCCAACGTGGGGGTAGCAATCGAGGAATTTGACAACACGGTTGCCCACATTCGCGATGACAAAACCGAGCGCGACTGCGCTATCGAAAGCATTATCAGTGCTCTCGATGCAGGATATGTGAGCAAGGCAAGTTATAAACTGGACAAAATAAACAGCTTGCGCGCACAGCTCGATCACGAAAGCAGCTATCAAGCTGATAAGATTGTCGCATTTGCGCTGTTTACGGCACAAAAACTCAACGCCAGCTTAGTCAAAAAAGGCAAAGACGCAGGCATTTCATTTCAGCATCCCGTGTTTTCAGCCTTTGAACGGGCAATTGAGCTTGCGCCAATAGTCGCGCAAAAACAGCATATTGAGTTCTACCACTGCCTAATGCGCTTGCTGGATGTTATCCGAACGCATTTAGATGCCGAAAAAGCCGATAGCATGACCATGACTCATGACGATGTGGTCAGCGTTGTCGCCGACGGTGCCGATAAATTGCGTCTACCGTTTAAAGCGGCTCTGCTCGATGAGGCACAAGACACCAACAGTGCTCAGTTGAGCATTTTCACCAAACTATTTTTACAACGCGGACACATTTGCTTTTTTGTCGGCGACCCCAAGCAAGCCATTTACGGCTTTCGCGGCGGCGATGTGTACACCTATTTGGCAATTCGCGACAGCGTTGCCCACACGCATCGCCTGCCGAAAAATTATCGCTCCACCCACGCGCTTAACGATAGCGTCAACGACTTGTTTGCCCACAATCCATTTGCTTCCGAGGGCATAGACTATCGCGATATCGACTGGGACAAAAGCAATGACGAATCAGATTTTGGCGCGACTTCGCTGTCGCTCTTGCCTTCGCCGAGCAAAAGCGTGGACGATATCACCGCTACTGCGGCAAACCGCATCGTCGAGCTTTTGGGCGAAGGACGCATTATTGGCAAAGACGGAGAAAAACGCCCTCTCAGCAGCGGCGATATTGCCATTCTCGTACGCAGTCAAGGACAAGCCGAGCGCATGAAGGCAGCACTTGCTGAGCGCGGTTTGGCAGCCTCGTACACGGGCAGAAAGAGCATTTACAGTAGTGATGAAGCACTGCTGATGCACGCTCTGTTGCAGGCTATCAGCAGTGGGCACGTGCGCGCGGTAAAATCCTTGATGCTGACGGTGCTATTTGACTATGGCTCTGATGATGTACTCGACGATGATTGCGTCAATTCGCTGCGCCAATACCTTCATCACTGTGCCAGTGTCTATACTCAGCGCGGTTTTGCCACTATGTTTTATCGCTTTATGCACGACTTCAACGTGGGGGGAAGATTGCTACAACTCGCCGATGGCAAACGCCGTTTGAGCAACTGGATTCAGCTGTTTGAGTTATTACAGCAAGCACTCCAAGGTCAGTCGCTGACGCTACTGGGGCTCAACGATTGGCTGTTGCACGCTATCCGCGAGCACGAAAAAGACGAAACACCGTTTCGCCTAGAGGACAAAAACGCCGTCAGCATTATGACTATTCACAGCTCCAAAGGGTTGGAATTTAGCGTTGTCTGCCTGCCGTATTTTCACTATCAGCCCTCACAACGTGGGGGTAGCGCAGACTCTGTTATCGTCAGTCAGCAAAAACGCCTCGCAATACTCTCGCGACTCAAGATTGATGAAATTACTCAGTTGTGCGAGCGCGAGCGCATGGCAGAAGACATGCGCCTTGCCTACGTTGCCCTCACGCGAGCGACATTTCAAAACATCATCGTCGAGCAGCCTGTAAGCGGTCAAAATAAAAGCCGCGACGCCAGCCTGTGGGCGAGGCTCTTGCACAATCGTGAAACCGCCATTGCACAGCAAGACTTTTGCGAAATGCGAGAAATTGGCAACGGCGATATGATTATGTTCCAAGCTCCACCCAGCCCAACATTGAATATTCGGGAGCTGCCCGAAACATTGCGACCAAAGTGGTTGATGACCTCGTTTTCAGGGTTGCAACAACGCATGAGTCACACAGATACTAGCGATTTTCCTACCCCCACGTTGTCCGCTGGCAATAATGCTGGACGAGAGAATTACACGGAAAAAGAACCGTCGGCACTGTTGCGCTTTCCTGCAGGAGCGCGTGCAGGAGTAGTGTTACACACGCTTTACGAGCACTATATGCAAACGCGCCGTTGTGATGACGAATTTATTGATGTTGTCGGTGAACAGCTCAATTTGTCAAAACTGCCTCTTGCAGGAAGCGTTGCCGAGGTTGCACCAGAGCTTGCCCGCAATATTGCAGAAACGGCGACAATTCCGCTTGCGCCACATAAATTTTGCTTAAACGATATTGCTGTTGAGCAGCAAAGTATCGAAATGGCATTTTTCTTGCACCTCTCACCGCAGCAGCGACAGCATCTGTACCAACACTTTGGCGAATCCATTGCCGCAGATATCGACGGCTACTTGCATGGCTTTATCGACTACTGTTTTTGTTATGACGGTAAATTTTACGTGCTCGACTACAAATCTAACAAACTGGGAGATGCGCAGTCAGACTACCACCAGCAAGCAATGCAACAGGCAATGGACGAGCACCACTACGAGTTGCAAGCGTTGATTTACACCCTCGCGCTCTGCAAACATTTAGGGATAGATAACGAAGCCGATTACGAGCGTATCGGTGGATACTATTATTTGTTCATTCGCGGTATGGATGATGAGCTCTACCCCCACGTTGAAAACAGCACGACAAACACAGCCAGCGGCATTTATTACAATGCCGTCAGCTGGGATATGCTCGCCCCGCTGCTTATAGTGAAATAACTTACTAAAACCTACCCCCACGTTGTGAGAGAAAGTTTATTCACAACGTGGGGGTAGACTAAAAAAATTGGCTAAGCACGCCTTTATGGTTTCTTGTTTTTTCTTTTTAAGTCCCCATTACAAACTAATTAATATTTAAATATTTCTTGAGGAACATTATGTCAAGCGAAACTGAAAAAAATGCAAGCAATGCAGAGCTCCACCAAAGTGATGAGCAGATAGTGGATGACGTCGATGCGGACGCCGTGACAGAAGCAGCCAATGAAGATGCCAACGCCGAAAGTGTTGATATAAAAGCATTACAGGAATCGTTAGCCAAGGCAGAAGAAAAAATTGCTGAGAATTGGTCGCTCTTTCTCTCAGCCAAGGCCGAAGCTGACAACATCAGAAAGCGCGCTGAGCGCGACGTCACCAATGCCCACAAATACGCACTAGAGAAGTTTATTCCCGAGTTGTTAGCGGTAAAAGACGCTTTGGAGCTGGGTACAAAAGCAGCTTCTGAGAGCAACGATGGTGCTGATGACCAAACAATGTCTAAATTTATCGAAGGCAGTGAAATGGCGATAACAATGTTTGCTGATGCATTGAAAAAAGTCGGCGTTGAAATGGTTAACCCTGAGGGAGAATTATTTAACCCAGAACTACACCAAGCGATGACTATGATACCGAACCCTGAGCTACCCGCCAATACCGTTATTGAGGTTATCCAGAAAGGATACACGCTCAATGAGCGTTTGCTGCGCCCTGCAATGGTTATCGTGTCAAAAGCAGATTAGCGCGTGCCCTAGGGCATGTCCACAATCCAAATATGTTCGCTATTATAACGTGGGGGTAGAAATGGTTCTTAAAACGCAATTCTACCCCCACGTTAGTATTAGGGCTTGTCTTTAGGCAGTGGGGTTACTTTAGGGCGTGCCTTAATAATAACTTTTTTCCCAGTATTGAGCACAGACTGCATATTTTTGATAAAGCTCGTCAGGTCAACGTGGTCTATGGCTTCTGCAATCGCTTTTCGGGAAGAGGCGGTTTTACCCGTTGTCACAATATCAGACCAGTACAAGTCCGCTGCCGATATCAAATTTTCTGGCTTCTGCAACATTTCTCGCTTTAAAATATTTTTACTCTCACTCAGCGAGTCCTCAGTCAACGTCGAAAGCTCTTTTGCAAACGCGTGCTTAAATTGCTCAATTTCAACCTCTAAAGTGTCAGCACTGGCGACTGGCGACTGTATTGTAAACGCAAGCCCCGATTGATTAAACGTAGGTCTTGGGTAAGCGAAGACAACATATCCAAGCTGCTTTTCTGTTCGCAATTTTGTAAAGAACTGCGGCTCTAACATTTTCGCTAACAAGCCTATTTCAGCTCGAGCTCTGTAACCATTGCCACCTTGAATATAGTGCGTGATGGCACTGTCAGAATGGTTGCCGTCAAAAGCTTTGACATAATCCTGAGCAAGAACTACTGCTGAATTCGGCACCCACGTGTGATTAAAGTCAGTACCATGTAATATCTCGCCGATACTATTGCCTAACGCTTTTGCTTCAGCATAGCTATTGTTACCGTACACCATGACGCGAGCTGCGAGCTGGGGGAAGACTTTTTTTGCAAAGGTAGTCACAGTGTGCTC
>PDWI01010797.1_pt1 | contig 10151 bp, 9 predicted proteins | sample 1430891 | NCBI WGS metagenome assembly PDWI01 (sample SAMN01162508, study PRJNA174530) | Oral metagenome, whole genome shotgun sequencing project. | biome: Marine environment; feature: Marine mammal; material: Swab sample of the gingival sulcus; isolation source: swab sample of gingival sulcus... | reverse complement strand
GAAATACTGAAAGAGTGCGAAAAAACAATATATAAAAAAGAGAACTCAAAATACATAAGCGATATAAAAGAAATTACAGAAAATAGCAAAATAGACTTTTCCATAGAAAAAACCAAGCTAAAAAGTCAAAAATACATAAGCTCACAACAAATAAAAGAGTGGCTCTCCCCAAACGGCATTTATGGTAAAGAATTACAATCTAAAACTAAAGAAAATATTGAAAATATGGAAGAAATAAACAAAATAAAAAAAATAGAAGAAAAACTTCTACAAAACATAGCAAATAAAAGCCACAATTGGACAAAAACAGTCTATTTTCTAAAAAAATAGCTAAAATCTTCTTCTGGGGACAGAGCAGAATTTGCACAGTCCCTAAAAAAATATTAATGCCACATCTTGCGATAAATCGCAAGACCGAACTATCCGCTTGTATCTTTTCCCTCATTCTTAAACAAAGAGTGTTGTGGCTAATCGCCCCAACTACTGCAGAAAAAAATCGTGAAAAGGATACCGCTTCTATTTCTTGTGGGGCAATAAAAAATCGAGGGGACAGAGCAAAATTTGCTCTGTCCCCACAGAATTTTAAAAAACTAATCCAAAATAGTCTATAAAATCCACTTAATATAATTTATCCTATATATTGTCTATAATGTGATTATATGATATTTTTTGTCTAGGAGGATTTAATGTCTGTAAAAAAAATTGTTGCAATTTCTTTGATATTTATTTTTGTAACTACTGCTTGGATGATTTTAGGTGGTATAAATTTCTATAGGACTTCAGAAGCCCAAGAAAATTTAAAAAAAGAAATTATCACTCTCTATGGAGATAATGTTGAAATAACTATGCCCAAATGTTCTTCTGTAAAAAATACTAAAAATAGTAAATACTATAATAAATTAGAAAAATCTAATGTTACAATAGATATAAATTTAGATCCTAGAAAAAAAGGAAACTTATGGTTCCCTACCTTTAATTATAAATATAAGGGAGAATATCTCTTTAAAGCAAAGCAAAAAGGTGAAAGACAATATCTTTTTCTTCAATTTGGAAAAAGTGATTCTGTATATAAAAATATTCTTTTATCTATAAATGGAAAATATTTAAATAAAAAAGCTGCTATCGCTAATGAAGACTACATCATAGTATATCCTAACAATAAAGGTTATATAAATGTTAAATTTGAATATGAAAGTAGTGGTTTAGAAAACCTAGAATATATAATAAGTGGATATAAAAGTATTAGTGAAATAAACAATTTTTCTCTAGTAATAAATACTGATTTTGAAGATTACGATTTTATAAATTCTACAATGAGTCCAACAATAAAAGAAAAAACTGAAAATGGCTATAAACTAGCATGGCAATTAAATGAAGCTATAACAGGAAAGAATATTGGTATAAAAATTCCAAATAAGTTAAATCCAGGAGATATAATATCTAAAGTATCTTTTTTTGCTCCGGTAGCCCTATTCTTCTTTCTAAGTGCAATTTTAACTTTAGTTTTGGTCTTTAAAATAAACTTTCATCCAATGCATTTTTTACTTTTAGCAGCTACTTTTTTCTCCTTTAGTTTAATGTTCTCTTATTTTTCTGATCAGATGAATATCTATTTAGCTTTCTCTGTTGCCTCTGCTATCTCTTTAATTTTAACTATAACATACTTAAGATTTTTCACTCCTAAAATTGTTTATTTAGTTTTTGCTCCTTTAGCTCAATTTATATATCTGATTGTATTCTCATTTTCATTTTTTTCAGATGATCTACCAGGGTTTATTGTAACAATATGTGCTGTTTTAACTCTATTCCTTATTATGCAGATTACTGGAAAATTGGACTGGAATGAAGTTTTTAAAGATAAAAAGAATTGCAAAAAAGATTTGCCAGCGTCCAAATAAAAGCAAAAGAGATTGAATCAAAATCCTCAAAACTCTTTCTGTGGGGACAGAGCAAATTTTGCTATGTCCCCACAGAATTAAACTAAATCTTTATCAGAAATGCTATAAAATAGCCTAAAAAGTATAAATTTTTTCTATTTTATTCATATTACGACCTTTTAAAAGGGGTATGCTTAAGTTATAATAATTTTCAAGGAGTAAATATATGAGAAAAAGAGTTTTTTTTATAGTTATAATCTTGTCAATATTTTTTGCTTGTGAAGATCAAAATGTTAATAAAGATAATAATGAATACACTATAACATATATAGCTAATGGTGGAAATGGCGTAATGGTAGAGCAAAAAGTAAAAGGTGGAGAAAAAATAAAATTGAATAAAAATAATTTTACTAGAGATAATTTCAGTTTTAAAGGTTGGTCAACAAAAGCTTCATCTAATTCTGTAGATTATACTGATGAAGTTGAAATTACAATGCCAAGTTCTGATTTAACTTTATACGCTTTTTGGAAATCAAATACTACTTCAGAAGAGGATAAAATTATATTTCTTCATCACAGCACTGGAAAAGATATATGGAATGGTGGAAATGGAGATAATGTTCCTAAAATAATAGCAAATTATAATTTGGCACACAATACAAATATTCAGATAAGTAAGAGTGGTTATCCCTCTACTCCTTCTTATGGATGGCAGAACTATCCTTATGATTACTGGAACATTTGGGTAAACCATGGAGAAGAAAATCAATACAAAGGACAAGATACTCTAATACCTTTAACCACAGAATATGATGTTATTATTTGGAAGCACTGTTATCCTGTTAGTGATGTATTAGAAAATGGAGCTTCAAGTAGTATTTCAAGTGATACTAAAACAGTTGCTAATTATAAATTGCAGTATGAAGCTTTAAAAATAAAAATGAAGGAGTATGCTAATACAAAATTTATAGTTTGGACAGGAGCTGCTAGAGTTAAGTCTAAGACTAATGAAGCGAATGCAAATAGAGCAAAAGCTTTTTTCTACTGGGTTGTAAATGAGTGGGATGAAAAAGGAGATAATATATATATTTTTGATTTTAGAAAATTAGAAACAGAGGGTGGTCTATATCTTAAAGAGGATTATGCAAAAAATTCTAGTGATTCTCATCCTAATAGTGATTTTTCAGAAGCAACAGCTCCAAAATTTGTAAACAGAATTATAAATGTTGTAAATGGAGTAGGAGATAATACAAGTTTAACAGGGGAGTAGTTTTATAAATCTATATTCCTTTTTATGTATGAGGAGTAATCTTTTAGTTGTGCTTTATAATCTGAGTTAAATAGTGGTGATGATATAATAAAGTCTGCTGTAGATCTATTTGTTGCATTTGGAACATTATATAAAGCAGTAATTCTACTAAGAGCCTTAACATCTACATCGTGAGGTTGAGGCTCCATAGGGTCCCACAAGAATATTAGAAAATCAATTTTACCTTCAGAAATCATAGCACCTAACTGTTGATCTCCCCCTAGTGGTCCAGATTTTAGTCTTATAATATTAATTGTATCTTCTTTTAAATCTAATTTATCTTCTGCAATTTTGTTTTTTAGAGCTTTTTCAATTAATGAGCCAGTAGTTCCAGTGCAGACAAGTTTATGAGGAAGTAACTTTTTGTAATTATACTCAACCCATTCAACAATATCTTTTTTTCTGTTGTCGTGAGCAACCAAAGCAATAGTTTTCATAAAAACCTCCGTATTATTAACAACAGTTTACTATATAAATTAAAAAATACAAGACTTTTTAAGAAAAAGAATTTTTTCTAAAAATTTTCCTTGCGGGAGAATTTGAGTTTTTTAGTAAAGCTCTTGTTGGTAGAAATCTGCATTAGTGACGGGAGAGGAGAGAGTGTATTGTTTTAACAATACACTCTCTGTGATTTTTGACATTCCAAATGAATGGCAAAAATTACCGATAGCCTCGGACAGAACGGCGATTTGCCAAGTGCTGAGCTTTGCGAAGTTTTGGCAAAGCGTAATGCCCAAATAATTACAATTATATATCTTGTTCTTTATTTTAGTTATGTGTATATTGTTTTTATGAATAGAGAAGATATTAAATTTCCTGTGAAGACTCCTTTGAAGGTTTTTGTTGAGAATATTTACTCTTTGTCTGAGGCTAAGAGAATTTTTGAGGAAGTTTGTAAAAATAATGGAACAGAAATAGAAGAGTTTAGAGATAAGCTTAGTAAAAATGGAGCTTTTGTAAGTTATACTATTCTTGTCGAATTGAAATCTTTGGAGATGTTGGAATCTGTTTTTTCAGATTTGGGAAAAGTTAAGGGAGTTAAGACTGTTATATGATAAGGGCTTCTAAAAGTGGTGGATTGGGAGAGTTGCTTGCAGTGGCTTTCCCTTTAATTGTTTTTAATGCTTGTGATACTGTAATGGTTGTTACTGATAGGATTTTTTTGTCAAAGCTTGCTCCAGAGATTATGAATGCTTCTTTGGGTGGAGGACTTTTTTTTGTTGCAGTAACAACTTTTTTTGTTGGAATTATTAACTACTCCACTGCTATTGTTGCTCAATATTTGGGGGCTAGAAAAAAAGAGTTTTGTTCAAAGGTTGTTTCTCAATCTTTTTTTATTGCACTCTTTTCTTATCCTATTATTTTAGCATCACTTTTTTTTGTTGAATATTTTTTTGAATTTATTAGAGTTACTGATAAACAACTGCCTTATCAGTTGATTTATTTTAAAATTTTAATTTTTGGATCTATTGGGGCTTTGCTCCGAGCTGTTTTTAATAGTTTTTTTACTGGCTTAGGTAGAACTAAGATTGTTATGATTTCAGCTTTAAGTGCAACTTTAGTAAACATATGTGTAAACTATATTTTGATTTTTGGTAAGTTTGGTTTTCCTGCTTTAGGTATTTTTGGTGCTGGAATTGGAACTATTTCTGGAAGTGTTGTTGCTTTAACTATTTTAATTGTTGCATATTTTAGAAAGTCTAATGTAAAAGAGTTTTCTGTTAGAAATTCTTTTAATGGTAGCTTTGAGGTTCTAAAAAAACTTTTGAGGTTCGGAATCCCTGGTGGAATTGAGCTTTTTTTAGAGGTGTTTTCTTTTTATCTGATTGCCGTTATTTTTCAATCAAAGGGAGATGTTAGTTCAACGGCAGTATCGATTATGTTTAGTTGGGATATGGTTGCTTATGTTCCTCTAATTGGTATTCAAGTTGGTATAACCAGTTTGGTTGGAAGATATATGGGTGCAAATGATATTAAGAGAGTTAGAGAAGTTATTTTCTCTGGTTTAAAAATGTGCTCGGTTTACTCTGTTTTTATTTTAGTTCTATTTCTGACTTTTCCAAAACAGTTGGCTCTAATTTTTAAACCAGCAAGTGATAGTCTAATTTTTAATCAGGCATTTCCTATTTCAGTTTCAATGTTGAGAGCGGCATCAGTTTATATTGTGGGAACAATTTTTTTTATTGTAATGATTGGAGTTCTTCATGGTGCTGGCGACACTTTGGTCAGTATGATTTTAAGTCTTGTAGGAAACTTTTTGATGTTAGTAGCACTTTTTTTGGCTCTGCATATTTTTGATTTTTCAATTTTAGCCAGTTGGTGGGTAGTAGTTTTATCATTTCTTTTTACATTCACCCTGGTTGCAATCAGATTTTTTACTGGTAAGTGGAAGAGTATAAATATTGTTTAGATTTTTTTATTTTGGGGGAATCAAAAAAGCAGAGCTTTTTTGACCAGGCTTTCGCTTTTACTCCTCGCTTCCTCTTCTATCTAAAAATAAAAAGCTATCGCTTTTTCTCTTCTATATTGAAGGAAGCTGTGGGGTATCAGCTCTATCCTTTTCCCAAGTAGAAAAGTTGTCAACTCAAATTCTGCTGTCGGGAGAATTTGAGTTGAGCAAAATTTTCCTTGTAGAAAAATTTTAGATATTCTGTGTTAGGTAAATATATAAAAGTGTATTGAGCCTTATTGATAAATAGGTTTCATTGGGTTATAATATAGAAGATGAGAGCAGCAAAAATTATAGATCAAATTCAACATTTACCTATTGAGCAAAGAATATATGTTGTTGAAAAAACAATGTCTTTGTTGAGACGGCAAGAAGAGTATAATTCTATGAAAATTGCAGCAGATGAATTATTTTCAGATTATAAAAAAGATAAAGAGTTGACATCTTTCACAACATTAGATTTTGAGAATTTCTATGAAGCAAAATGAGATTTGGTTGATAAATCTTAATCCCACAATTGGTGCTGAAATAAAAAAGACACGCCCAGCAGTAATAGTAAATGACAATGCATTAGGAAAATTACCACTGAAAATTATAGTTCCAATTACAGATTGGAAAGATAGATATAGTGTTGCTCCTTGGATGATAAAAATAGAAGCTAATAGAAAAAATGGCTTAACTAAAAATTCTTCAGCAGACTGTTTTCAGGTTAGGTCTGTTTCTCAAGAAAGATTTGTAAAGAAGATAGGAAGTTTATCTATTGATGTTATGAATGAGATTAGAGAAGGTCTTTCAAAAGTTTTATCTATAGAAAATTAGTAAATATTAGATTTGCTAGAAGTTTTAATTTTTGCTAGCTCCTGCGTTAGGGCGGAGGCGGATATCCTTTACCTTTTTTGTTTGGGGATTAGATTATGGCAATAGCCATAATTTTGTTTTTTTGATTAAAAAGGTAAAGATAGGAGCTGGAGACCGACGGCGATTTATCGCCGTAACGCCCAAATTTTTACTTTCATATTGAATCTTTGTAATTTATAAGGTAATATTGTGGAAATTATTTTGTGAGGTTTTTTAAGATGGGTAGTGATGCTACTATGGATAAGATTGTTTCTCTTTGTAAGAGGCGGGGTTTTGTTTTTCAATCTTCTGAGGTTTATGGGGGATTGTCTTCTGCTTGGGATTATGGTCCTTTGGGTGTTGAGTTGAAGAGAAATATCCAAGACTTTTGGTGGAAGGAGATGACTCAACTTCATGATAATATTGTTGGTTTGGATGCTGCTATTTTGATGCACCCTAGAGTTTGGGAGGCTTCTGGGCATGTTGAGAATTTTTCTGACCCTATGGTTGATTGTAAGGAGTGTAAGAGTAGATTTAGGGCTGATCAGATTGATTTAGATAAGGCTTGTCCTAATTGTGGAAAGAAAGAGTCTTTTACTGAGCCTAGAGATTTTAATTTAATGTTTTCTACTCATTTGGGACCAGTTAAGGATGATAAAAATATTGTTTTTTTAAGACCAGAGACAGCTCAGGGTATTTTTGTAAACTTTAAGAATGTTGTTAATTCTAATAGGATGAAGGTTCCTTTTGGTATTGCTCAAGTAGGTAAGGCTTTTAGAAATGAGATTGTAACTAAGAATTTTATTTTTAGAACTTGTGAATTTGAGCAGATGGAGATGCAATTTTTTTGTAAGCCTGGGACAGATGATGAGTGGTTTGAATTTTGGAAGAAAGAGAGAATGGAATATTACTCTAAATTGGGTATTCATCCAGAGAATTTGAGATTTCATAGGCATGGAGAAGATGAATTGGCTCACTATGCAAAAGATGCTTTTGATATTGAATTTCTTTTTCCAATGGGGTGGCAAGAGCTTGAGGGAGTTCACTCTAGGACAGATTTTGATTTATCTAGACATATTGAATTTTCTGGCAAAAATGATTTACTTTATATGGATCCTCAAACTAATGAGAGATATGTTCCTTATGTTGTTGAAACTTCAGCTGGTTTAACTAGAAGTGTTCTTATGGTTCTATCTGATGCTTATGAAGAAGAGAAGTTAGAAAATGGTGATGTTAGAACTGTTATGAAATTTCATCCAAAGATTGCTCCTGTTAAGGTTGCTGTTCTTCCTTTGGTTAAAAAAGATGGTATTGCTGAGTTGGCTAAAGATATAGAAAAGGGATTAAGAGAAGATTTTACAACTTTTTATGACCAATCAGGTGCTATCGGAAGAAGATATAGAAGAATGGATGAGATTGGAACTCCTTTTTGTATTACTGTTGATTATGATACTAAAGAGGATAACTCAGTTACTGTTCGTTTTAGAGATAGTATGGAGCAAGAGAGAGTAGCTATTTCAGATTTAGCTTCTTTGTTGAAAAAGAAGATGAATGAGTATAGCAGAGTTTAGTTTATTGGAGATTTTTTATGAATAAGGCACTTGAAATTTTAAAAGAGAGAGGTTTTTTTCAACAGTGTACTAATGAGGAGCTTTTAAACAAAAAGTTAGATGAGGGTTCTGTTAGATTTTATGCTGGTTTTGATCCAACTGGACCATCTTTGCACTGTGGACATTTAGTTCCTCTTTTTGCTATGGCTCATCTACAAGAAGCTGGTCATAGGCCAGTTGCTTTGGTTGGAGGAGGGACTGCAAGAATTGGAGATCCTTCTGGAAAGACAGAGATGAGACAGATGTTGACTGTTGAGCAGATAAAAGAAAATGCAGAGAGTCTAAAAAAACAGATCTCTCGTTTTATTGATTTTGAAAAGGGCGAATCTTTGTTGTTAGACAATGCAGATTGGCTATCATCTTTAAATTATATTGAGTTTTTAAGAGATATTGGGCGACACTTTTCTGTAAATAGAATGTTAACTTTTGAGGCTTATAAAAAGAGAATGGAGAGTGGTCTATCTTTTATAGAGTTTAATTATCAACTTTTGCAATCTTATGACTTTTATGTTTTAAATAAGGATTATGATTGTGTTTTACAAATTGGTGGAGATGATCAGTGGGGAAATATTGTTGCTGGAATGGAGCTAATTAGAAGATTAGGAGGTTCTGATTCAGTTGGTTTAACTTTTCCTTTGGTTACTAGAAGCGATGGTAAGAAAATGGGGAAAACAGAGAAAGGAGCTGTTTTCTTGGATTCATCTTTAACAAGTGTATATGATTTCTTCCAATATTGGAGAAATGTTGCAGATGCAGATGTAGAGAAATTTTTAAAATTATATACATTTTTGCCTACAGAGAAGTGTGTAGAGTTAGGTAGTTATAAAGATAATAGAATAAATCAATCTAAAGAGATTTTAGCTTATGAGTTAACTAAAATTATTCATGGAGAAGAAGAGGCTAATAAGGCTTTAGCAGCAGCAAAGGCTATGTTCTCTAATGGTAATTCAGCAGATAAAGAGGGTATGCCATCTTTAGAGATGTCTATTTCTGATTTGGAAAAAGGAGTTGGTATTATAGATCTCTATGCAATGACATCTTTGTGCTCAAGTAAGGGCGAAGCTAGAAGATTAATAACACAAGGTGGAGCTAGAGTTAATGATGAACAGATAAAGGATATTGATAAAATTATAGATTCTAGCTTTGTTAAAGATGGAGATATAATTTTAAAAGCTGGTAAAAAAAGGTTTTTTAGAATAGTTGTTAAGTAGCATATTTTTTTTATTCAAAGGGTTGAGTTTTTAAGCTTTGCCCTTTTTTTATTTTGTGAGGTAGTATATTATGGTATATTTTATTGTAAATCCTGCATCTTCTTCTGGTAAGGGAATTAAATTATGGGAAAAGGTTAAGTCTATAGTTGATAAAGATTTTTCTTCTATAGAGTATGTAGTTTATTTTTCAAAAGAGTCTGGACATATTCAAAATATTTTTGATGAAGAGTTAAAAAACAAAAAAGATATTGATAAAATAGTCTGTGTTGGGGGAGATGGAACTTTAAATGAAGTTATAAATGGTCTAGGAGAATTAAATAACATTCCTGTTGCTTTTATCCCTTGTGGAACAAGTAACGATTTTACAAAATCTATGTCTATGCCATATGAGTTAAAAGAGAGTATAGCTTTGGCTCTCTCTGAAAATAATATTGTTGATGTTGATGTATGTGAAGTCTCTGGAGATGCAGAGAGTAGAAAGTTTATAAATGGATTTGGTTTTGGATATGATGGGCAGATTATTTATAATAGCGAGCATTTTAAGTTAAAATCTGTTTTTAACAAGTTAGGAATAAGTAGTTTTATTTATATGTTTTATGGAATAATGCTTATGTTTACTTCTAAAAGATTTAATATAAAAGTTAAGCATGATGGCAATGTTTCAGAATTCAAAAACTGCTATATGGTTTTAGCAATGGTTAATCCCTACGAGGGAGGAGGAATCTATTTTGGACCATCTGCAGACTCATCAGATGGACTTACAGATTTAGTTATAATGCACTCAAAATCAAGGTGGAATTTTATAACACATCTATTTCGTGCAACAACAAAAAAACAGGCAAAAGGAGAAGGCTACAC
>PDWI01011541.1_pt1 | contig 10152 bp, 12 predicted proteins | sample 1430891 | NCBI WGS metagenome assembly PDWI01 (sample SAMN01162508, study PRJNA174530) | Oral metagenome, whole genome shotgun sequencing project. | biome: Marine environment; feature: Marine mammal; material: Swab sample of the gingival sulcus; isolation source: swab sample of gingival sulcus... | reverse complement strand
TGATTACGTGTTGCCAATAGGAGCTGTTGATAATTACAGTGATTGCCTTGCTCCTCAAATACAGGTCTATACACAAGATAAAGCGCAGTGGGTAAAAATTCATGAAGATGTGCCGGTTTTGGGCTAAAAAAACATAACAAAAAGCTGCAAAAGGACGTTTGGCTCCGTGGTTCATTTGTGCGCTCGCTTAGTTCATTGTTGCACAAATGCTTCGCTCCACAAAATACCTCTGAGCTTGGCGTTATAAGCATTCACAAGTTATTCAATGATTGAAAATTCCCTAACTACCGAAAAACAACACCAGAAAAGCTCTCATGGGGGATTAGGGCCGGTAGATTTATACGAAATCTGGGAGAAATCTGACTTCAAAAGCAATATTGATTTTATTGATCGTGTAGTAGTGCCGCCAGGTTCAAAAATAGGGTTTCATAAGCATGGTGAAAATGAGGAAATGTATGTTCTGCTTGAAGGCACAGGGATAATGAAAATCGAAGATGAAGAAGTTCTTGTTAAGAAAGGAGACATGATCTTAAACCCCATCGGTGGGCGACATGGTCTTACAAATAACTCAAAGGAGAGCATCGACCTCCTCGTAATACAGATAAGCATCGATAACTAAAAATGCTTATAACAAGCGCATGCAGAGCGACTTCAAAATGGTTAGGTCGTTTTTCGATGCCTGATGCAGGGTGTTAAGCGAAAGACTTGCTGAGGCGGGTTTTGCTGCGTCAGTTGGCAGTGTCGGTGATTTTTATGATATGCCACGGCCGAGACGATTAACGGCTTGTACAAAGCCGAGGTGATTAACAAAAGCGCGGCCCGTGGCAGGGGTAGAGGAAGTTGAATATGCAACGCTAAATTGGGTCGATTGGTTTAATCGACGCCGTATTCTTGAGCCCATTGGTGATATTCCACCCGCTGAGTTTGAAATACTGTATTATACGAGTGCTGAGAACGCGGTTGTGTGACTCAGACAAAACACGCTCCAATAAACTCGCGGAGATTCATGTATGTTGGGAGAGAGAAATGAAAATAACAGAAGAAATAAGAGAATATATCGACAAAAGGGTTTTATGCTGGTTGGCGACAATATCAGCTGATAATATACCGAATGTTTCCCCGAAAGAAATTTTCAACTATTACGGAACGGACAAAATAATCGTTGCGAATATTGCTTCTCCGCAAACTGTTACGAATATCAGACAGAATAAAAATGTTTGCGTGAGTTTTATTGATATTTTGGTACAAAAAGGATTTCAAATAAAAGGAACAGCAAGAATAATCGAGAAAACGTATGCTGAATTTTTGCAAATGGAAGGGATATTGGCTGAAATGACCGGTGGCGATTTTCCTTTTACTAGCATAACGGAAATTACAGTAGAGTGAGCAAAACCAATTATTGCACCAAGCTATATCCTCTATCCGGAAATAACCGAAACGGAACAAATTGAAAGTGCTAAAAGAACATACGATTTGAGCTGGCCTACGGTGAAATAATGTTATGCTGCAAACGATAACCAAACTAAATTATTTAAAAATGAATTTGGACAAATGATACAAAATATTCGAGATGTTTCTAAAAAAGAAATAGTGGATTTAGCGCATAACTCTGCGTTGTGTGCTATCGGTAAATTGAGGTGAGTGTGATAACTGGTAGTTGTCTCTGTGGAAACGTGAGTTACAAAGTATCCGGCAAGGTCGGTGAAATTGTTCATTGTCATTGCAAGACATGTCGTAAGGCTCATGGGAGTGCTTTCTCAAGTGTAGCGGCGGTCACTGAATCGGAGTTTCATCTTGAAGGGGCTAATTATTTAAATTACTTTGAGTCTTCAAAAGGAAAGAAACGATATTTCTGTTCCATTTGTGGTACACAGGTTTATGCTAAAAAAGAGGGAGTTCCACATATAGTGCTTCGCTTGGGTTCGCTCGATAACGATCCTTGCTCAAGCGAGAAGAAACATATATGGGTTTCCCAAAAAGCCAGTTGGTACTCAATAAATAGTAAACTTCAAGAGTGCCAAGAGTTTGAGTAAATCATATAGCAAGCGCTGGCACAGCAACGGCTTTTTCGTTACTGCTTTGCCTCTACTACAAAACCGCACATTCTGTAGGCGTTAACTTTAAAAAATGCACGGAGCCAAGAGTGTTCAATAAAGAGGAAGTAAAGGTATTCATTATTAAGTTAGGTGAAAAATGGTTTTTCCCTGATTTCACCAATAAACTTACGTGGTATGTGGTTACTTTGGGTGCTGGCTTTGTACTGATTCCTCAGCCTGTAAAGCTCTTCGTTATTAACTGGGCAATTGAAATATTAAACGTAAACTCTGGTTTAAAGATGATTTTGCCCGAAATGGAAGCCAGCAACGACTACGCAATAGGTATAGTTTTAATATTTATGGCGCTTGCTCACAATATTGGATACAAATATTGTGAATTAAAGCAGAAGATGTTTGAGCATAAAACTCGACAGAAACAGCGCATCTCTGATGCAAACCTCTTGGAAAGATTCGTAAAAGAATTTTCATCGAGTTGCCCAAGCTCCTTGCTTCTAAAGGAACATGACTTCGGCTACCCGTTTGATCTAGATAGTCTCAAACAATTAAAAGATTTTTATAACAAGTGGAACGGTGCAGAGTTCCATTTTATCGATTCAAAATTAGACTCAAAAAGAAATTTTTTACACGAAAAAAGCAAACAGTTTTTATTAAAAATCGCTGAATACACAACTCCCGTCGGTAATAGTAATTATAGTTCTGTTGTACCTGATCATCTTCGAGCAGATGATTGGCGTCTACCAGATTGGGTCAAAAGTGAAGTCGAAGAGTTAAACGAGCTCGCAACAGAGCTATTTGAACAGCATCAGCAATTTATCACTTATGCAAAAACTAGAATACGGAGCTAACAAGACCGTAAACTCAGACGCATCTTTCGTCCACTGAGTTCTTAAAAAAACGCCGGTTACGGCTGGCTTTATACGCTTAAGAAAGTCTAATTAATAAAATGAATATTAATGAATAAGCTTAAATCGTTCAATGGCGAATGGACGCCAAAAATTATATCAGAATCAAACGCTAAGTTGGTTAAAATAGCCAAAGAAAGCGGTGAGATTATTTGGCACAAAAAGATAATGAGGATGAGCTTCTTATCGTTTTCAAAGGACGGCTTACTTTGCAATTAATAATGGGGAATGTTATTCTTAATGCAGGTGAAATGTATGTTGTGTCTAAAGGCATTGAGCATTGCCCTATAGTAAAAATAGGATACTCACTTTATACGGTCGTAGACATAGAACTACGGGGTTGCCCGTGGATAAATAGGTCCGGAGATTATGTTTGCTTTATCATGGTGCAGCCTTCATCTACAGCTCATACAGGTGAAACTCAAGGTGGATTTAGCGTATAATTCTGTATTAAATAGCAAGGAAAAATTATGATAGATCATCAAATGACAGTCAAACATTGTCACGATTTTTTTGAATGAAGATGCGTGCAATAGATTGCTGCATATGAGTTATAGCGTTAAGTGCAAGGAGGAATAATCATAAGCAAATTACTTGTTGTTTGCTTAACAAACTGTTTCGCCCTATCAGGGCAAAGGGATATATAGGATGATTGCTGAGACCGATCTAAAGAAAATCAAGCCCAAGGAGCCTGTGGCGGCTCCTTCATCTGCGCATGTGCAATCGGGTATTCCTGTTCCCAAAGCTGCTCGCGTCAAGAATTTTAGCCCTGATGATTGGGAAGATTTTATTGAGGAATGGTCAACGAACCTTGAAGACACATATGTGAAGGTTCGTCGTTTCGGTGGTTCTGGAGATTTTGGGGTCGATATCGCCGGATTTTGCACTGATAAGGGCTTTGAAAATACGTGGGACAATTACCAATGCAAACACTATGCGCATCCGTTGCGACCGAGCGATATTTGGGTTGAGTTGGGTAAGATTATTTATTACTCGTATATTGGTGAATATTTGCCACCCCGAAAACATTATTTCGTGGCATCCCTCGATGTCGGAACGATGTTGGAAAATTTTTTAAACAAGCCTACCAAGTTGCATCAGAAATTCAAGGAAAATTGGGACGGACACTGTAGGAGCGGAATCACCTCAACTAAGGAAATCAAACTGAGAGGTAAGCTACTGTCGTATGTCGACTCTTTCGATTTTACGATTTTCTCATCGAAGTCACATGTTGAGCTGATTGAAGCGCATAGCTATACCAGGTTTCACGCAGTCCGCTTTGGGGGTGGTCTTCCTGCACGACCAAAACCCAAAACACCTCCAAATGTTCCTGTGTCATCAGAGAGCCGATATATCCGTCAGCTGCTTGACGCTTATGGAGAACAATTGGGAAGGAGACTCCCCGATATCAACGCGCTCGTCACGCATAGTATGTTGGGAAAGGATTTCAAGAGGCAACGTGAGCGTTTTTATCATGCTGAAGCATTAAGAAACTTCGCCAGGGATACGGTGCCTGATGGCACATTCGATGAACTCCAGGATGAGGTTTATCATGGCGTCGTAGACGTTACAGAATCCACCCATTTCAACGGGTACGAAAGGATGAAGGCAACAGTGGCACAGGCATCATCTGTTGCTTTGACCGCAAATCCACTTGTGTCAGTGACTAAATCGCAGGACCGGCAGGGTATCTGTCACCAACTAGCTAATGAAGACCGTCTCAAATGGGTGATGGATGATGACTAGCCTTTCACGCCCAGCATTATTCAATAGTCCGTTGGAGACAGGTGTCCGCTCTTTAGAAATTTTAGTCGCTGCCTATCCGGCGGCTTTCGACCTCGAAAGGCTAATCGAAATGGATTATCTCGTCGTCCATTCCGGTGATGCCGATGGGCCCGAAAGTCTTCATGCTGCCCTGCCTATGAGGGCAGGAGAGTTACTGGTTAGACGCAGGCTTATTGAAAATGGCCTTCTATTGATGGTGAGCCGCAACCTCATACAGCGGATATCCACAGAAGACGGCTTCGAATACATCGCTGGAGACGCGGCTGCGCCGTTTCTTGCTTCACTTACAACTAGCTATTCTCAGAGGCTCAAGGAGCGAGCGCTATGGGCGGTAGAGCAGTTTTCAGGTGTGGCAACATCGGAGATTCGACAAATCACGCACCGGCTGTTTGAGAATTGGTCAAGCCAGTTTCAGGCTATAGATAGACCGAGAGGCCATCAATGAGCAACAGTTATCTCCAGCTGCGACGGATCGCCTTTTCCGGTCCCAAGAAAATAGCCGAGATGACATTTTCAAACGGCGTAAATGTGATTTGCGGCGCGTCAGACACAGGGAAGTCGTTCCTCGCTGAATCGATTGATTTCATGCTTGGAGGGTCTGAGCTAAGGGATATTCCGGAGCGAACTCCGTTCGGTGAAGTCCAATTAGATCTTGATGTGACCTCCGGCGAGAAATGGCGGTTCTATCGTGCGAGCTCCGGCGGAAACTTCAAGGCCCAGAATTTGCTCGATGAGAAAGCCGAAGTTGTAGTTCTTAGAAAAAATCATGATCACGGAAAAACCGACAATATGTCGGGATTCCTTCTCGATAAAATCAGGCTTCTTGGAAAACGCATATTACGAAGCAAGAAGAATGGTACGACGCAGAGTCTAAGTTTCAGAAATCTGGCAAGACTATCCATTGTCCAGGAAGGCGAGATTCAGCAAACTGGCTCTCCTTTTTGGGGTGGTCAATACACTTTGAAAACTGTCGAGTTGGCGACCATTAAACTCCTTCTTACCGGAATTGATGATTCCGAAGTTGTTGAGTCAACGCCGGCTGGAAGAGATAAAACTAAACAAATCGAGCTAATCGATGAGCTGCTCGCCGATATCAGACAGGAAATTTCCGATGTTGGTGAAGAAGAGGGGGACCTTAAAGAGCAGATTGATCGCCTTGACGAGACTATTGAGCAGCACCGGAAAACTCTCAATAATATTCAATCTAAGCTTGATTTTCTTTTGGCGCAACGGTGGGAACTTGTGGATGCTCGAACGGCAATTCAGGACCGTCTGAACGAGATTGCTGATTTATTGACGAGATTTGATTTGCTTCTGGCACATTATGCTGTCGATATTAAACGTCTAACAGCCATCCAAGAAAGCGGAGTGATGTTCTATCATGTTAAATCGGTTCTTTGTCCTCTCTGTGGAGCATCGCCGGAAGCACAACAACATGATGCTACCTGCGATGGGGACGTTGAAGCGATCGTTCAAGCAGCTTCCGCAGAAATCGATAAAATATCGCAACTTAAAGACGAACTCCAGGCAACTGTTGCTGATTTAAAATCCGAGGCAATTTCTCAAAATCAAGAGCTATCAAATAAGAATAAAGAGTATGAGAAAGTTAACACTCGGATTCAGAAAATTATTGCGCCGACGGTGAGTGAAAAAAGGGCATCTTTCTCGGAGCTTATTGAAAAGCGTGCAGAGGTACAAAAAGGGCTCGACCTTTATGAAAGAATGGCAAAGCTTAAAGAGCGTAAGGCATCATTAGAAAAGAATGAAGACGAAAAAGGTTATTCCAGAGTTATCGTCTCTAGTCTGCCTCATTCTGTTGCTCATGATTTTTCACTTAGGATTTCCTGTTTGCTGAAGAAATGGGATTTTCCTGGTGACTGCATTGTTCATTTTGACGAGAAATCTACCGATTTTGTTATCGATGGCAAACCAAGAGGTAGCCGGGGCAAGGGACTTCGCGCTATTACGCACGCAGCGATAACGATCGCATTGCTGGAGTATTGCTTGGAAAACGATCTACCGCACCCTGGCTTTGTTGTTCTAGACTCCCCGCTTTTGGCTTATTTCAAGCCGGAGGGCGACGAAGATCGGCAGCTACAGGGCACAAATTTGAAAGAGAGTTTTTATTCTTATCTTGTTGATCACCATAGTACCGATAGCCAGATAATAATCGTCGAAAACCAGCACCCTCCCGATTCAGTGTTGGATGGGCTAAAAATGACCGTATTCACTGGCAATCCTAAGGAAGGCCGGGAAGGCTTTTTGTAGCACTATTTTATGCGATCGTAGAAATAACAACACGGGGTAACCCGTGGATGAATGAACCCTTAGACGATATTTGCTTTGTAATGCGGCAAAGAAGTTATTTTTTTATTACATATGGCTTATTATCTTCACTATTATATAGTTTGGGTCTGCAAATATCGTCATAGGACCCTGAAGTCAGGTATCCGAGAATATTAACATAAGATTTTGTTGGACTTGCTGCGAAGTATGCCCAGTGCTGAATTAGAGACGATTGGCTTTGATGGAGATCATTTACATATGGTAATGTTCATCCCACTCAAATACTCAATAGCAGGTGTCATGAGAAGGCTTAAAAGCTAGTCGTCGTCACGTATGAAGAAAAAATTCACATGGCTATCCAAGGTTTACTTGAAGGAGACTATACTTTGGTCGCCGAGTTGCTTCGTGAGCAGTGTAGGGATAGACGAGAGAATTATTAAGAATTATGTTAAATGATAAGGATAGATGGACTCAGGTCAGTCCCCCAAGAACCCCAGCTCTAGCCGGGGATATCTCTAAATATACTGAGTGTTATATTGTGAATTTTAGATGCATAGCAATTACATGCAAACGTACAGCAGAAAGTGCTGCTACCTTGTCACTCCGCTGTTTGCGGCCAATGATGTGAAGCGCCTGTCAACAATACAACCAACAAACATCATGGAGCATAAAAACGACTTCTTAATTAAAATTTGTATTACGCTTGTGCCTCGCTCATTACATCCTATAAGTGTTGTTGTTTAATAACTCGCGAGACATATAGATTATTAGGCGAAGTTTTTTCCATTTGTATAACAAAGCTATCCTCTGTTACTGCTTCGATATTTGCAATAATCGACTAGGACTCAACGGAACTTTATGTTTAATATGCCAAATAGTGTTAATATTTGATACATTAACTGTGAAAGAAAAATTATTGATTAAGGTGAAAAATGAATACTAATAACAAAGTGGCAATTTTTACTGGAGCAGGCAGAGGTATCGGTGCTTCCACGGCAAAACTATTTGCCCGCAAAGGCTATGCTGTTTGCATAAATTACAAATCCAATGCAACAGCGGCAAATGAGGTTGCTGATGCAATAGCAGCAACAGGTGGAAAGTGTATTACGGTTCAGGCGAATGTTTCGCTGGAAACTGATGTACAGCGTTTATTTTCTGAAGCTGACCAAAAGTTAGGTACTTTATCTGTTCTTGTTAACAACGCAGGTATTTTGAAAAAGCAGATGCGTTTGGAGGAAATGAGTGCAGATAGGCTTAACACAATTTTCACCAATAATGTGACAAGTTATTTTCTTTGTTGTCGGGAGGCGGTAAGGCGGATGTCTACGCGTCACGGTGGTATATAGGTGGCGTTATCGTCAATGTTTCTTCTACGGCGTCTCGTTCTGGTTCTCCTAACGAATACATCGATTATGCGGCTCTAAAGGTGCCATAGATACGCTAACAAAAGGTCTGTCGCTCGAAATTGCGGCAGAGGGCATACGAGTCAACTGCATTAATCCATACTGATATGCACGCAGATGGTGGTGAACCAGAGCGAATAGCCCGCCTAAAAAAGAGGATACCACTGCAAAGGGGCGGTTTGCCGGAAGAAGTTACCGAGGCAATTTATTGGCTGGCGTCAGATAAATCTTCCTTTTCAACAGGTAACTATTTGGATCTGGCAGGTGGTTTATAATCGCCAGCAGCCCATATTCTTATGCTTGAATTCCGCCACAATTTTTTGGCATCCTAAAGTTTATCGTATTTTCATCAAAATCAATTAATTGAAAATCTATAGGCTTGTACAGGTATTGTCCTTTTAAAAAACTACCGGGTCTTTCGGGAAACGGATAACAAAGGTAACACGTCTTTAAAATGTGTGTTTTTTATTTTCTAAACAAAACGATAAAAAATAAGCATTAGGTAACAAAAAGGTAACAAAAGGTAACATTGATTTTGTGTATTTTTTATCTATCTGTTATTTATATAAAAAGAAGTGATTTTTTTGTTACCTCGGTTAGGTAACAAAATAAGGTAACATGTTACCTTGATGTTACCTTATTGTTACCTTTTTATGAAAGTGATAGTCTATTGAATTAAAATAATTAAATCGATATTTTTTTTGTTTGTTACTTTTGTTACCCACTTCCCTAAAGACCCGAAAGTTTTTTTTCGTTTTTTGATAAAAAAACTATCATATTGATTTTTAATGAATCGCTTTTTTATCGTTTTACAGCGAATTGAGATAAAGAAAAGGCAGATAAGTTGCCTTATCTGCCGGTTTAAATAAACGTGTTGATGTCAGTATCTTTCTTTTAGATAATCACTGTACCATTGCATCATTTCTTTGCGTTGCTCCAAGTAGTCAGCTCGATTATAAGAGGCACGTACCGTATTTCTTTCTGCATGGGCCAACTGTCGTTCAATCACATCAGGAGCGAATAAACCACTTTCGTTTAAGACAACCGATGCTAGGGAACGAAATCCGTGCGGCACGGCTTTATTTGCATAGCCTAACTGCTTCATAATATAAGAAAAGAAATTGCTATTAACACTTTGGTGTTTTTTTCTTTTACCCAAGCTCGCTATCGTTGAGGCTGCGAAGTTCCTCTAACAATTCCAATGCCCAATCAGACAAAGGTACAATAGGTACAATATGCGAGCGGTTTTTTTTCATGCGCTTTGCCGGGATACGCCATTCGTTGCCTTGAAATTCAGACCATTCTGCTTGTCTTAATTCAGTTGGTCGAACAAAAGTCAACATCAGAAGCTGGATCGCTAATTGAGATTGACGACACGGATGAGATTTTAATTGTGTAAAGAATTCACTAATCTCATCGGCAGGTAATGCTAAAAGGTGTTGTGTTTCTTTAGCAATCGCAGGATTGGGTATTGATTGGGCCGGGTTATAAGTGGCTCTGCCTGTTTGAATAGCATATTCAAAAACCGAAGTGATGCACTGTTTGACTTTTTTACAGGTGGACGGTGTTTCGCGTATTCTGTTGAGAATATCCATGATGTCCATTGGCTCAATCTGAGTGATTATCGTATTACCCAAATGAGGGAAAATCTCCTTTTTAAGGATATTCTTTATCCGCGCACCATATTTTTTGCTTCGCCAAGTTGGTAGTTTATACTCA
>PDWI01010796.1_pt1 | contig 10152 bp, 10 predicted proteins | sample 1430891 | NCBI WGS metagenome assembly PDWI01 (sample SAMN01162508, study PRJNA174530) | Oral metagenome, whole genome shotgun sequencing project. | biome: Marine environment; feature: Marine mammal; material: Swab sample of the gingival sulcus; isolation source: swab sample of gingival sulcus... | reverse complement strand
TCTTGCGTCCTCGGGTAATGGATAAAACGCCGGTGATAATGAGTCCATAGCCGATAAAAACCGTGGCACCTCCCACCATTAGTAGGGTTTTTTCCAGAGATTTCATGATGACCTCCTTTCTTCTGTTTAAAATGGGATATCTTTAAAGTCAAAGGATTGTTGACCATTGGCATAATCCGCAACCCGTTGACCTTGGCCTCGTAGTTGATATTTATAGGTAATCAATCCATCCAGTCCCACCGGTCCCCGGGCATGGAGTTTTCCGGTGCTGATGCCCACCTCGGCACCAAAGCCGTAGCGATAGCCGTCCGCAAAACGAGTGGAGCAATTGGCATAGACTCCGGCAGAATCAACGGCATCCATAAACTGGTCAATGGCCTGGGAATCCGTGGATAATATGCCATCGGTATGGTGGGAACCATAGGTATTGATGTGGGTTACGGCTTCTTCCAAAGAAGTTACCGATTTTACCGTCAAAATGGTATCCAAATGTTCCCGATAATCTTCAGGACCCTCGGCAACGGTGATGGAAATCGCTGTTTCTTTGAGTTTTTCCAATAATGTTTGGTAATGATCTTCGTGAATCAAAAGGGTTTCCACTGCGTTGCAGGCGGCGGGGTATTGGGTTTTTGCATCTACGATCATGTCCAGAGCCTGAGATAAATCCGCCTTTTGGTCCACGTAAAGATGGCAGATTCCGTCGGCATGACCCATGACCGGTATCTTGGAATTGGCCATGATGTATTGGACAAACTCATTGGATCCTCTGGGGATGATGAGATCGATGAACTGATCGTAGGCGAGAAGTCGGTCGATGCCCTCTCGGCCTTCCACTAAGGTGAGAAATCCCGGAGGAAGTTGGGCGGTAACCCCGGCTTCGTGGATAATATCAAAGAGCATTCGATTGGTATGTGTGGCTTCTTTGCCTCCTTTCAGGATGGCGCTGTTGCCGCTTTTTAAGCAAAGAGCCGCGATTTGAACCAGAGCATCGGGGCGGGATTCAAAGATGACCCCGATGACGCCGATGGGGCAGGTGATCTTTTTTAATATCAATGATTCATCCAATTGGCGTTGGAAAAGAACCCGGAACAGGGGATCCTCCATGGCAATCAAGTCATGGATTCCCGCAAGACAGGCATCCAGCTTTGACCGATCGAATTTTAATCGGGAAACAATGGGTTGGGGCAAACCGTCACTCTCTTCCAGATCCAAGGCATTGGCATGGAAAATTTCTTGGGACTTTTCCTCCAAAGATTGGGCGATTTGGGCCAGAGCTTGATTTCTTTTTTGATGGGAGGTGGTGGCTAAGACGTGGCTGTCCTCCTTGGCTAAGCGGGCTAATTCTTGATAATCCATTTTTTTCCGATCCTTTCGATATATTGGGCAATACATTGATTTATTTTATAATATTGGTAGTCTTCACCTTTTGCAATAATAAAATACCCTTGAGAGGTGGCACTTTTTTCCATGCCGTTGATTTTTCCGTCAATGAGGCGAAGGGTTTCCGCTTGGATTGTAGGAATGGAGAAGGAAAAGCGGTGGCCGGTGAACTCGCCGGAGATTTCTTTTTCTCCAAAGTGGATATATTCTAAGGGGTGGGGGTGATGGGTTCCTCGAACCTGAATACAGGTGGATTCGATTTTGATGGTTTCTACGATGAAGAGTTCTTCGTCCACTTTAACCGGGAATCCCCAATGGGAAAATCCTCGATGGTAATCGGTTTTTTTGCTTACCGACAGAAGTTGATATAATTGGAGGATGTCGTCGTAATTATGCCTTAAAATTTTTTTCAAATCCTCTTCCCGTCCATGGGTCAGATAGTCCTTGTAAAGGGAAACGCTTTCCTTTCCTGAGATTTCATCGTATCGGGAAGTCCAAAGACCCATAAAATTCTCTAGGGTTTTTTGTTTGAGGTTGGGAAGCATCTTGGCAAGGGGGGAAAAATGGCGAACCAGGGCATACAAATCCCAATGGTAATGGTGAAACCCGGTGGGAATGCCCCATAACCCACATCGTTCCTCCAAGAAGGGCAAATCAAAACTTCGCCCGTTATAGGTGATGATTACATCGCAACGATGAAGGTCTTGGGCGATTCGACTCAGAATATCCTTTTCTTCTTCTAGGCTTTGGGCAAAATACTGTTTGATGACCAGGTGGTTTTTTCGGGGAAAAACCAAACCGCCTAAAATGATGGGATCTCGCCTTTTGTTTAATCCCAAAGTTTCCAAGTCAAAAATCCCCAAGGAACAGTGGGAGAAATACTGAGAAAGCAGGGGCAAATCGGGGTTTTGAATGGACTTGGTTTCTTCAATGATTTTCATGATTTCAGTATAGCATAAACGGAAGATTAGAGAAGAATAAATCCGAAAAAAAGAGGAATCCCAGGTACAAAATAAGAAGAAATAATGATATAATAGTCGAAACTGTCTTGAAGGAGCAAACATGGAATCAATTAGTAAAACACTGAAATCAACCAAGAAAATGGTCATCAAAATCGGTAGCAATGTGCTTTCCTTAGAAAATGGCCATATCAATGAGGAACTTTTAGAAAATATTGTGGATCAATCCTGTCGGCTTATGGAGGAGGGGAAACAAATCATCATTGTCTCTTCCGGAGCAGGCATTTGCGGAGCCACCGCCATAGGCAAATGGTCTCGGCGGGGAGATATGAATTATAAACAAGCGCTCTGTGCCATCGGGCAGGTGGAATTGATGATGGCATACAAGCACTTTTTTCGAAAATACGATCAGACCGTGGGACAAATTCTCTTGACCCGCAATGATTTTGCCAAGGAAGAAAATGCCCTGCATATCCGAAATACCTTGTTTACCTTAGCCGATGAGGGCGTCGTTCCCATCGTCAACGAAAACGATTCGGTAAGCGTGGAGGAGATTAAAATCGGCGATAACGATACGTTAAGTGCCTTGGTGGCCAATTTATGGAATGCCGATGCCCTGGTTTGTTTAAGCGATATCGATGGCCTATATGATAAAAATCCTAAGAAATATGCCGATGCTCGCCTTATTGAGGTGGTGGATGATATCGAGGAAACCCTGGGGAAGATTCAGGTGGATGGAACCAGTGATTTTGGAACCGGCGGTGTGATTACCAAAATCGAAGCCGCAAAGATGGTTCGTAGCTACGGTATTCCCACCATTTTACTTAACGGAAAGAAAAAGGATGTTTTGTTGAAAGCCATGGAGGGCCGGGAAAAAGGAACCGGTTTTTCGGTATAGAGAAATCTGAGGGAGAAAGATGAATATTGGTTTTATCGGTTTTGGAAATATGGGGAGTGCCATCGCCAAAGGATTGTATCAATCCTCCATTCCGGGGGGATACCGGCTTTTTGCCTATAATCCCCATGAGGAAAAAATACGACGGTGGAAAGAAACCATGGGCATAAAGGAAGAAGAGGTTGATCCTTCGCATTCCTCCTTCTCCGAATGCAATACCTTTACGTCCTGTCCGGATATTGAGACGGTGGTGCGACAAAGCCAATGGATTCTTCTGGCGGTGAAACCTCAAATCTATGATCGGGTTTTACCGGAAGTGACCAAGTTTTTGAGAAAAGACCAGATTATCGTTTCCATGGCTGCGGGAATTACCATTGACATTTTAGAAAAAAAATTGGGCAACAGCCGAGCCATTCTTCGAATTATGCCCAATCTGGGTGCCCTTCAAGGGGAATCCATGACGGCAATCTGGGGGAATTCTCAGGTTTCTTCGGAAGAATTGACCTTAGCCATTGGGATGTTTGAAGGAATGGGCAAAGTGGAAGTGGTTGAAGAATCCCTGTTTCATCAGGTTATCGGTACTGCCGGAAGTAGTCCGGCCTATACCTTCTTATACATCCAGGCTTTGATGGAAGGGGCTGTGGAAGGGGGTATTCCCGAAGAAACCGCTCGCATTTTAGCGGCTCAAAGCGTCTTGGGGGCAGCCCGGGTCGTCTTGGAAAGCGACACTCCCCTGTCTCAATTGGTGGATCAGGTATGCTCCAAGGGAGGAACCACCATTGAAGGAGTCCGGACTTTAAAAGCAGAATCTTTTCAGGAAGTGGTGAAAAAAGCCCGCCGATCGGTCATCAAAAGATCCGAGGAGATGGAAGAATCCTCGTAACCATTCCGGGATAAAATCAATGGTCTTATCCAACAAAACCAAGGAGCAGAGGATGTATATCGAAGAATTTATCCACTATTTGAAAAAACAACGGAAAATGGCCCCCAATACCTTGTCGGCCTATGAAGGGGACATCAAAGAGTTCTTGGGGTTTTTAAAATCCAGAGGAATGGAAAAAGAGGAAAGGGTAACGAAGACAGAAATCGTTGCCTATATTTTGCACCTCAAAGAAACCGGAAAATCTTCTTCCACCATTAATCGAAAGATGGCTTCTCTGCGAGGCTATTTTCTGTGGATGATGGAGCAGGGCTATTGTCGGGAAAATCCCACCAGTGAGGTGAAAAGCCCCAAAATAAAGCGAAAGGAAGTGGAATATCTCACCATTGAACAGGTCAATGCTCTCTTGGAAACCCCCGATGAAAATACGACTTTAGGAAAAAGAGACCGAGCTATTTTGGAATTGCTCTATGCAACCGGCATCCGAGTCAATGAAATCATCTTGGCCAAAGTGGAAGACGTCAACTTACGAATCGGATTTTTTACCTGCAATGGAGATTTGGGCAAGGCTCGAATTATTCCCTTGGGTGGTCCCGCCAAAAAAGCCTTGGAGGAATATATCTATCATGGAAGAGAGGCATTGGTAAAGGGTAATAAAGAAGAAAAGGCCCTTTTTGTCAACTATTTTGGCAAGCGGATGAGTCGTCAGGGTTTGTGGAAAATTCTCAAGGAATACGGGGATAAGTCGGGTGTTGAGATGAAAATCACCCCCCATATTTTAAGAAATTCTTTTGCGGTCCACATGGTACAAAACGGAGCCGATTTGAAGTCATTGCAGGAGTTACTGGGCCATGAAGACCCTACGGCAACTCAGATTTACCTATCGGTGACCAGAAATCGCATCAAGGATGTCTACGATCGAACCCATCCCAGGGCATGATGGAAGAAATTAGGTATTGCCCTAAGCAAATAAATATGATATTGTGTATTGGTTAGTACGGACGCTCCGCTGTCGGATTGATGCGGCATGAACGTCTATGAGGGAAGGAGGAACGAAAATGAATATTTTGGACCAAATTACGAAGGAATACCAAAAGGAAAATATTCCCGAATTTCGTGTAGGCGATACGGTAAAGGTGCACATCAAGATTAAGGAAGGATCCCGAGAAAGAGTACAAGTCTTTGAAGGATTTGTCTTAAAGCGTCAAAACGGCGGCATCAATGAAACCTTTACGGTGAGAAGAATTGCCTCCGGCGTGGGTGTAGAAAAGACTTTTCCCATCCATTCACCCAAATTAGAAAAGATTGAAGTGGTGAAACAAGGAAATGTTCGAAGAGCGAAGCTCAACTACATGCGACAACGAACCGGAAAATCAGCAAAAATCAAGGCAAAGAAAACCGAAGAATAAGGCAAAAAAAGAAGGAGTCATAGGACTCCTTTTACTTTATTGGTGAAAAGGAGAAGGCCATGACACAGACCATGAATTGGTATCCCGGCCACATGAAAAAAACCAAGGAGCTCATTGAGAAGAATCTGAGTTTGGTAGACTTTGTCATTGAAATTACCGATGCTCGAATTCCCTATTCCAGCAGGAATCCTCTGATCGATAACCTGATCGGGAAAAAGCCTCGGGTACTCCTGCTCAACAAAATCGATTTGGCTTCCCCCGAGGGGAGCCAAAGATGGAAAGAACGATTTGAAGCTCAAGGGATTTCCGTGATTTTTTCCAATGCGCAAAGAGGAACAGGAATCAAGGAATTGACGGCCCTTTTGGAAAAGGAAAAACAAAAACGCCGGGGAAGCAAGGGCAATCGACCTTTTCGCATGATGATTGTGGGGATTCCCAATGTGGGAAAATCTTCCTTGATCAATCGGTTGGTGGGAAAAAAGGCGGCCGCCATCGGCAATCGGCCGGGAGTGACCCGAGGAAAACAATGGCTGACCATGAAAAATGGCATGGAGATTTTGGATACCCCGGGAATTTTGTGGCCCAAGTTTGAGGATCCCCATGTGGCAACTCAGTTGGCCTTTTGCGGTTCCATCAAAGAAGAGGTTACCGATGTTTCCCAGCTGGCATTGGATTTGGTGACTTGGTTGTCTCGGGATTATCCCGGGGCTTTAATGAAACGATATGCTATCCAACTGGGCCAAACGCCTTTGGAAACCTTGGAGGAAATCGGAGCCAAACGGGGATGCTTGAAGCGGGGAAATGTGATAGACTATGAAAGGGTTTCCCGAATTGTTTTGGAAGACTTTCGAGGAGGACAAATGGGGAAATTCACCTTGGATATCCCTCCTCAATAGGGCTTAAATCGGTTCCCCTGATTTTTCTTATGGTATTGAATCGGAAAGGAAAAAATCGCATCGATGAAAGGCAAGAGTCGAGGAAAAAGACAAACCGGATTGGAAGAAAAACTTCTGGCCATGAAGTCCTTTGAAGAGGCCTTTTATACCGATGATGTGGAGTATCTCGGCGGTGTTGATGAAGTGGGGAGAGGCCCTTTAGCCGGTCCGGTCGTGGCCGCCTGTGTGGTTTTGCCCAGAGATTTTTCCCTTCTGGGCGTCGATGACTCGAAAAAAATCAGCCAAGCCCGAAGAATTCTTTTGGCAGAGGCCATTAAAGAACATGCCCTTGCCTATGGTTTGGGGTTGGTGGGGCAAGAAATCATCGATCAAATCAATATTGCAAAGGCCACGAAAAAAGCCATGACTCAGGCGATTTCCCTAGCAGACCAAAGATTAAAACAACGATGCGGAAGAAGTATATCTTTCTTACTCATCGACGGAAGGCCGGTGGACATTACCGAGTATTCTCAACAGGCCATCGTTAAAGGAGACGAAAAAAGTCTTTCCATTGCCGCCGCATCGATTTTAGCCAAGGTGGCCAGAGATCAAATCATGATGGATTACGCCAAGGACTATCCCCAATACGATTTTGAAAACAACAAGGGTTATGGAACCCAGCGTCATTATGAGGGTTTGGATGCTTACGGTCCTTGCACGATTCACCGCCACAGTTTTTTAAAGAAATGGTATCAAAGCAAAGGAGAAACCTTTGACTGAAACAGATAAAAAAATTGCAGATGTATACAGATATATAGGGAGGAAAAAATGAAAACGGATATTCAAATTGCACAGGAAACCCAAGGAGAACATATCAAGGATATTGCCCAAAAGATCGGAATTGAAGAAAAATACGTAGAATTTTACGGCAATACCAAAGCAAAAATTGATTATAATTTGCTCCAAGAAAAAGAGGCGGAAAAAGACGGGAAATTGATTTTGGTTACCGCCATTACTCCGACTCCCGCCGGAGAAGGAAAAACCACGACGACCGTGGGATTGGCTGACGGATTGAGAGCCATCGGCAAAAAATCCGTAGTGGCTTTGAGGGAACCTTCTTTGGGTCCGGTGTTCGGTGTCAAAGGCGGTGCCGCCGGCGGTGGATATGCTCAAGTGATTCCCATGGAAGATATTAACCTGCATTTTACCGGGGACATGCACGCCATCGGTGCGGCCAACAATCTGATCGCCGCTATGTTAGATAATCACATTCAACAGGGCAATGCTTTGAATATCGATCCTCGAAAGATTACCTGGAAACGATGCGTGGATATGAACGACCGTCAACTTCGTTTTATTGTCAACGGTATGGGTGGAAAACCCAACGGAACACCCAGAGAAGACGGATATGACATCACCGTGGCCAGTGAAATCATGGCCATTTTATGCCTTGCTAAGGACATTACCGACTTGAAAGAACGGGTGGCATCCATCGTAGTAGGATATACCTATGACGATCAACCGGTGACCGCCGGCCAGTTTAAGGCGGAAGGTGCTGTGGCAGCCTTGCTTAAAGATGCTTTAAAGCCCAATCTGGTACAGACTTTGGAAGGAACTCCCGCCTTTATCCATGGAGGTCCCTTTGCCAATATTGCCCACGGCTGCAATTCCCTTATGGCCACAAAGATGGCATTGAAACTGGGAGATTACGTAGTGACCGAGGCCGGCTTCGGTGCCGACCTGGGGGCAGAGAAGTTCATCGACATCAAATGCCGTATCGGCGGATTGAAACCCGATGCCGCGGTGATTGTCGCCACGGTTCGCGCCTTGAAACACCATGGAGGTGTGGCCAAAGCCGATTTGAATCAGGAAAACTTGGAAGCCTTGGAAAAAGGGTTGCCTAATCTGCTCCAACATGTAGAAAACATGACCACACGGTTCCAAGTTCCCACGGTGGTGGCCATCAACGCTTTTCCCACGGATACTCAGGCAGAATTGGATTTGGTGGAAGAAAAGTGCAGACAATTAGGGGTCAATGTGGCTCTTTCCCGGGTATGGGAAAAGGGCGGGCAAGGAGGCATCGCCCTGGCGGAAGAGGCGGTACGTCTTTGCGAAGAAAAGGGAAACCTGACCTTTACCTACGAAAAGGATCTTTCCATTGAAGAAAAGATTACCCAAATTGCTCAAAAAATTTATCGGGCAGAGGGCATTACCCTCCTTCCCAAAGCGGAAAAACAATTGAAACAATTGACCCAATTAGGATTTGGGGATTTACCCATCTGTATGGCTAAAACCCAATATTCCTTTTCCGATGATCCGAAAAAATTAGGAGCACCTCAAGGGTTTAAACTGTCCATCAGCAATTTGAAAGTTTCCGCCGGAGCCGGATTTATCGTAGCACTCACCGGGGATATTATGACCATGCCCGGACTGCCGAAGGTTCCTTCCGCAGAAAAAATCGATGTGGACGACAGGGGCAAAATTTCCGGTTTATTTTAAGATTAGAGGAGAAGACCATGGCAGTATCACTTTATGGTGAGCCGGTGACGGAGAACATCAACAGGCAAGTCGGAGAAAAGGTCGCGGCGTTAAAAGCCCAAGGATTAACACCTACCTTAGCGATTGTTCGGGTAGGAGAAGATTCCGCTGCCTTGGCCTATGAAAAAGGGGCGAAAAAAAGAGCAGAGATAACGGGGGTTCGGGTTCGAGTTTTTGACTATCCCGCCCAAATCAGCCAAGAAGCTTTGGAAAAAGCCGTGACAGACATCGATCAAAGACAAGAAATTCACGGAATCTTGCTCTTTCAACCTCTGCCGGATCATTTGGATCAAGAAGCCATCCGACGGTGTATCTCCCCTCGAAAAGATGTGGATGGAATCACCTTGAACTCCTCGGGGGGGATTTATGAAAATCATCCCATCGGCCATGCGCCTTGTACGGCTCAGGCGGTGGTGACCCTCTTGGATTATTATGGGATTCCCGTGGAAGGTCGGCGGGTCGTCGTTTTGGGACGAAGCCTGGTGATCGGCAAACCGGTGGCCATGATGTTACTCCATCAAAATGCCACGGTGACCCTATGTCATTCCCGAACAGAGCATCTCGAAGAGATTACCCGGCAAGGGGATATTCTCATTGTTGCGGCGGGAAAAGCCCGGTGGATTGATGATTCCTATTTGAAAAACGGTCAAACGGTAATCGATGTGGGTATCAACTTTACCCAAGAGGGCAAGCTGGTGGGAGACGTCAAAGAAGAAAGCATTGCGGAGATGGATGTAAAGTATACCCCGGTCCCGGGAGGGGTCGGAGGCATTACTTCTTCTCTCTTGATGGAACATGTGGTGGACTCCCTATGGACGCAGGTAAAACAAGGAGCGTAACCATGGATTATGCCAATTTGGATTTTCAACGAAAAGAGCGGACCGGTGTGATGGAGGCGGTTTTTTGTCAGGGCAAGAAAAGCATTCAAGTTGCCCAAATCATGCGGTCCTTTGTGGAACAAGGCAAAGAAGTGATGGGAACCCGGGCAACTCCCAAGGATTATGAGGAAACCGTCAAGCTGGTTCCCCAAGTCACTTATTATGAAGAGGCACGGATTCTTTCCACCTTTGTTCCTTCACCTTCCCAAAAATCGGGAACCATTGCGGTAATCAGTGCCGGAACCGCCGATGTGCCCGTGGCCGAGGAAGCTGCGATAACCGCCTATCTTTTGGGCAATAAAGTGGAGAAATACTATGATGTGGGGGTTGCGGGAATC
>PDWI01010795.1_pt1 | contig 10152 bp, 9 predicted proteins | sample 1430891 | NCBI WGS metagenome assembly PDWI01 (sample SAMN01162508, study PRJNA174530) | Oral metagenome, whole genome shotgun sequencing project. | biome: Marine environment; feature: Marine mammal; material: Swab sample of the gingival sulcus; isolation source: swab sample of gingival sulcus... | reverse complement strand
GTTCTGGCCGGAGCTGAGTTGTCGATAACCAGTATCAAGACACTGTTCCATATCAAGTGCCTGTAAAAGATTATGGTATTTTTTCCAATTTGGTAGAAATTCACGTACCAGAGTTCCTGGATCGGGATAGTCAAGGAAATCGGAATCGTCATTTGCAATCTCTTTTTCAAAAAGCTGCTGCTGTTTTTTAAAGCTTAGAAAATTAATTTTTTTGGGAAGCTGCAGCTGGTCGACATCATAATTATCCAATGTTTTTTCAAGGAGTTGCAGCAGGATTGATGTACCAGAGGTATTACCCCCGTAAATACACCAAGATTCACCGGGCTGTATGGAAAATTGTTGAAAGGCAAGTTGTGAATGTTGAAAACTTTGGATAAAAATGGTCATCTGTTCCAGTAAATTACGAATTATAAATAACCTTATTAAATACTACCTTTTATTATGAAAAATGTCTCTTTTTATAAAAATAGCTCTTTTTCTTCTTTTCTCATATATTTTACTTCTCTTTTTTTTCTATATTGTTCAGGAGCGGTTGCTTTTTTATCCAACGACTGCACGATATAAGCCAAAACCCGGAGAAAAGATACAGCCGTATACTCTGCAAAGAGGCAATGTTCGGCTCTATGGGTGGCTGGTTAATCCAGAGTTTTCCCGTGAGCGTCTTCTCATTTATTATGGAGGTAATGGAGAAGATATTTTTCTTAACATTGATGAGTATGAGGATATACAGGCTGCCACTCTTTTTGTTGCGTATCGGGGATATTCAGCAAGTGAAGGAGAGCCGGGAGAAGCTGTCCTTTTTGCTGATGCTCTGGCTGTTATAGATGATATAAAAGAGCAATATCAGCCACAGCAGATTTTTCTTATTGGACGTAGTCTGGGAACAGGTGTTGCTTGTTATGCCGCGTCAAGACGAAATGTGAGTGGTGTTGTGCTGGTAACGCCTTTTGCAAGTATTTGCCGACTGGCAAAATTGTGTTATCCATGGATGCCTGTTTCTCTGTTGTTGAAGCATAAATTTTTATCAGAACATTATGTAAAGCAGGTAACGGTGCCTTTTTTAGTTCTTTATGGAGGAAAAGATAGGGTTGTCCCTCCAGAGCAAACTAAAATTTTGCTGGATGCTATAAAGGGTAAAAAAAAGGAGATGTATATCAAAGGTGCTGATCATGGAACCATTGATATGCATCCCCAATACTGGCAAGCTGTTCTTGAATTTTTGCTTGGAGAACAGAGTGATATTTAATACCTGTAACGGATTAAATCGTCGAGGCAGATTAATTTTGTAAATATTGCTTTAGTCGTTTTACACCCTCAATAATCATCTCCATATCTCTTGTATAGGCAAGGCGTACGTAATTTTCCGCCTTATGGAAGCCAAAATCTTTTCCCGGAGTTATAGCAACACCAGCTTCTTGTAGAATTTTATGGCAGAAGTTATAACTGTCTGTTGAGAATTGCGAACAGTCGGCATAAATATAAAAGGCACCTTCCGGCATGACTGGAATCTTAAAACCCATTTCTAGTAGAGCTGGATAGAGGAAATCCCGGCGTTTTTCAAATTCCTGCCGCTGTTTTTCGAAAAAAGCGATAGATTGCGGCTCCATTGCGGCAAGAGCCGCATATTGAGACGGCGCAGGAGGCGAAATAAAAAAGTTTTGTGCCAGCCGAGCAAGAGGATCAATCATTTTCTGAGGAGCAACGAGCCAGCCGACTCGTAACCCCGTCATCCCAAAATATTTAGAAAAACTATTGAGAACAACCAGATTTTCACTGATAGAAAGTGCAGAGTAGCCTTTTGTCTGGTAGAGCAGTTTTTGATAAATTTCATCAACAATAAGAAGCCCACCTCGTTCTTCCACTACCTGGTAAATTTTTGCCAGTTCTTCTTTTTCAATCAGTGTTCCTGTGGGGTTTGATGGTGTTGCAACCATTACTGCCTTTGTTTTTTCTCCCCAATGCTTTTGTACTATATCAGCAGTAAGTTGATAATTGCTTTCTGGTCCAACAGCTATATTCTTTGGAATACCGCCAAAAGAAAGCACAAAATGGCGGTTGCAAGGGTAGGTAGGATCGGGGAGAAGAACTTCTTCTCCCACATTAATTGCCGCCCCAATAATAAGCTGTAATGCCCCGGAAGATCCGGGAGTAATAATGACTCGCTCAGGGGATATATCTACATCATAGTCCTTATAATAACGGCTCACAGCTTTACGCAGTTCAGGGAGTCCACAAGCTGTGGTATAGCCGCTCTTCCCTTGAGCAAGTGCGTTGGCGGTTGCCGTGGTGATTTGCTGAGGCAAAGAAAAAGCAGGTTCACCTACTTCCATATGGACAATAGTCTTTCCTCCGGCCTCTAGTTTTTGTGCCTCTTCCAAGAGCTCCATAACATAAAATGGGGCTATGTGGTTCATACGTTCAGCAATAAGGTTCATCTTTCAAGCTCCCTATAGAGAGCGAGCACACCTGAGCGGGAAACCTTGTATACGGTATATGGCTGCAGGTTTTCAATAAGCTGGTTGATGTTTTCCTCAACACCAGTAATTTCGATGATAACAGAGTCATCTGCTACATTGACTATCTTGGCATGAGCTTTTTCCAGTACAGAGCGAAAACCGGGGGTATCTTTTTGTGCGCTGTCAACGCTTATCAATGCCATCTCCCGCTTGATAGCCTTCTCCTCAAGGGTCATATCCCGCAGTTTAACAACATCTATCAACCGGTTAAGCTGGTTCGTAATGTCTGTGAGTTTATCGGGAGTTGCCTTTGTTTTTACCGTTATGCGGGAAATTTCCGGGTCGTGGGTTGGAGCTCCGCAAACACTTTCCATATTATAACCACGTCCAGAGAAAAGACCGGTAATACGAGAGGTAACACCCGGTTTATTGGCAACCAGCATAGTAAGAATATACGTTTGTTCTTCCATTGTTTTCCTGTTGTTACAAGTTAATTCTGCATATGTGGTCCGACAACCATATCCTGATATCCGGTGCCGGGATAGATAATGGGATAGAGCATCTCTTCCCTGTCGGTAATAACTTCAAGAAAGCCAGAGCCTTCAGCATTGAGCAGTGATTTTAGTTTTTCACGAATATCTTCTTTTTTCTCCAGGGTATCAGTATGAGAAAAACCGCACTCTTTGGCAATATTGGCGTAGCTTACAGCTGTTGGTTCTTCTGTTGCGACAATTCGCCCGCCAAATTTCGCTGTTTGGATATTACGCACCATTCCGGCACTTCGGTTATTCATCATCAATACCTTGATCGGTAATTTTCTGGTGCCAATGGTATAAATTTCTCCCATATTCATACGCATACAGGAGTCGCCGTCAATGGCAAGTACAGGAGTTGACGGGTCTGCCACTGCTGCTCCCACAGCCGTCGGCAGGGCAAAACCCATTGTGCCAAAACCGCCGGAAGTGAGAAACGATTTTGGCTGCGCCATTTTCAGGTATTGGGCAGCAAGCATTTGATGGTTTCCCACACCCGTTGTAACCCGCATTTTTGCTGGTATGATTTGTGCCAGCTCTGCCAATACGCCTGCCTGTTGAATAATGGGACTCTCATTGTTATATCCCAAGGGATATTGTTGTTTAAGGGCTATAACCCGCTGCCGCCATTCTTCAATATTAAGCCCTACTGGATGTTGTTGCGCATATTCAAGCAGGTCTTCAAGGGCTGTCGCTGCATCGCCGATAAAACTGAATTTTGGGAAGCGGGTTGTCCGTATTTCCTGGACTTTTGCGGGATTGATATCGATATAGGCAATATCCGCCTCAATACCGTCTTCTCCAACCTTTTGACTAACCCTGTCATTCCAGCGGATACCAAGTCCGATAAAAAGATCATTTTCTAAAATGGCTTTGTTCGCAGATGGAACACCGTACATGCCGTGCATTCCTAATGAGGTATCACGGTATGGATCAAGTACACCTTTTCCCATCAGGCTATTGATAGAGGGGATAGCAAACACATCGTTGAATTCGCGGATAACCCGGCTTGCCCGTTGATTGTTCATTCCTCCGCCAATGTAGAGAAGGGGGCGTCTGGCTTTTTTTAGCAGCTCAAAAAAGGCCTTACATTGCTCTTTTCCAAGGTGTCGCTCATCGTCATATTTAGCTTGATAGATTGCTGGAGCTAATCCTTTGTACTCCATATCTGAGCGTTGAGCGTCAATGGTATAATCAATAACAACAGGTCCAGGTTTTCCCTCTTTGGAGTAGAAATAGGCATCCTTGATAATTTCTTCTATATTACTGGCATCGGTTACAATGATGACTTTTTTCGCCGCTTTGGCAAAAACATTTGTAACATCAATATGTTGGAAATCATCAGTGCCAAGCATATCGGATGCTACCTGTCCTGCAAAAACGAGCATGGGAATGGAATCTGCGTTGGCATCCGCTACGGCAGTGAGCGTATTAGTAATGGCGGGGCCGGAAGTAACAATAGCTACACCCACGTCATTGGTTGCCCGGGAGGCTCCAGCTGCTGCGAAAGCACAAGATTGTTCATTGGAGCTTGTGATTACATCTATCCTATCACTTGCTCCAAGAGCGTGAAAAACGGGGAGAATTGCCGCTCCAGAATAGCCATGTACCTTCGTAACACCAAGATCCTCAAGGGTTTTTACAAGAATGTCTGCGCCGTTCATAGTTCCTTTGTCTTAAAAAAGGTTTAATAAAAAACTTCCTCCATAAAAGAGACAATACCATTTTTATCAGAAAACATCATTGAAAACAGTATCGTAGGGAATAAAGGGTAATGAACCGATATTGTTTGTTATCCGTAGGTATCTTTTTTTAGTATTTGTTGTGACTATTTACGAGTGATCAGTTTTACCTTAGGCAGGTAATCGTGGAATGTATCCCCATATATTTCCCATAAGGTGATAAAGAGAGCGGTAATGATAGGGCCGATAATAATTCCTAGAAGTCCAAACATAGAGATGCCGCCGAGAGTGCCGAACAGAACGAAAAGATCATGCATTTCCGTATCCTTACCAACAAGTTTGGGGCGTACTATATTATCAAGATTACCGGCAATAAGTCCGCAGATAATACCAAGGGTTATGGCATGGGCAAATTGTCCATCAAGCAAGAGAATAAGAAGTGCTGGTCCCCAGATTACAGCGGTACCAAAAACAGGGATGATGGAAGCAAAGGCCATAATGGTTCCCCAGAAAATAGGGCCCTGAATATCAGCAAAAGCAAAGGCACTACCGCAGATTACCCCTTGCATCAAACCAATAATGAGAACACCCTTCAAAGTAGCTCGTGTTACAGAGGTAAAACGACGTAGCAGGCGTTGTTCAATAACATCATCAAGGGGGAGGAAATAGAGAATCTTTTCCAATAAGATATGCCCCATATTAAGAAAGTAAAACATAACATAAAGCATTATAACTGCGGAAAAAATTGCGTCTATTGTCACTTTGGTGAAAGAAGAGAAAGAGTCAATAAATAAGGTGGAAAGCATACCGACCATTCCACCTATTTTGCGCAAAATGAGATCTCTATAAGGATTAATTTCCTCATAAAAAGGTAATTTTTCGAGATAGCCTGTAACAATGGTTGGCTGGTCAATAAAGGTTTGAATCCAGGGAGTAACTGATTGACCAATGGACATCGCCTGGCCAATAACCATTGTTATCAGGATAGAGAAGGGAACAAGAATAAGGAGAATGAGTAGTAAGACAGTGACTGCTGCTGCAATTCCTTCTCGACCACGAAATTTTTTGCAAAGATATTGATGGAGAGGTGAAACAATCGCAGAAAGTAGGCCTGCAATAAAAATTGCCATTAGAAACTGTCCAATCATTTTCGTAAAAATCAGCGATACAACTAACAGCAGGCAAAGCAAGACTATCTTGGGTAGAGCATCTTTAGCAGAAAATGTATTCATTTATATAACAAGACCCGGGTGATTTTTTATTTCATCATCAATAATGTCAGCGTTAGTTGCGTTATAGCGGATGATGTTGTGTAAGTGATTTAAGTTTTCCGGGGTTATTGAGATGAAGCGGAGCGTTGTCTCTTTTTCGTCACTACGAATAATTTTACCTGTAATTTCAAGATTTGGTGCCATATGGTGCAGTGGAATGATAAGAAAACACTCTGCTTCAGTGGGAAGGGGACCTTCAATATCTAAAAGACATCCACCAACACTGAGATTGATAATATTTTTAACCTGATGCTGGCTGTTATTGAACTTAAGTTCAGCCCTTTTTTGAAAGGGAAGACGGGTAAAAAGCCTTCGATTGCCGTTTTCCATGGCTATTATCTCCTTTGATAGTAAATGTGTTTTTTTGGAGCTACAGCAGCACCTTAGGCAAAGGATACCAGATTTATGGATTAAAGAAAGTCTGATTTTAGTTTTACCTCATGATATTTTTTATGAATTAGGAAAGAAAAGACTGAGGGTATTCTTAAGTATAGCTCGAGCAATATAAACAGGATCTTCCTCTCGTAATTCCGCTATGGATTGTAAAATGGCAGGAAGTGCTCTGGGATAGATGTTCATATAGGGGGCATCTGTCTCCAGCACCAGGGCATTAATGGGCATCTGAGCGACGATGGTTTGTTTTTTACGGGCACGGGGATTACATATCATTCCCCCAATACCCAATAGAAATCCCATTTCATAATATTGTTGTGCCTGCTGTAGGCTGCCGCTATATGCGTGAACAACTCCTCCGCATCCTTTTTGTGCATATTGTCGTTTACGCAAGATGGAGAGTATGGTGTCATGTGCTTTGCGTACATGAAGTAATAGAGGAAGCTTTGCAGAGATGGCAAGCTCTGTTTGTGCCTTGAAGAAAGCGAGTTGCATATCAAGGTTTTCTTTGCTGTGGTATATATCCAGCCCAACTTCTCCGATGGCGATGACTTTTGGCTCCTCAAGTTGTTTTTCAAGAAGAGCAATACTCCTGGCTAAAACCAGTTCTTCAAGAAAGAGAGGATGTATGCCGGGAGCAAGGTAGGCATTGGGAAACTGCCTTGCCAGAGCAGAGAGTTTTTTCCAATTATTCAGGTCAACGCCGGGCACGATAAATTTTTCAACTCCGGCGTTTTTTGCCTCAGCTATTATCTGTTTTTTTTCATCATCGGATTCGATAGCATCGAGATGACAGTGTGTATCAATATATCTCTTTATAGAAAACATAGAAAATCAGGGCTGAGATAAATTAAAAATTTGTGGATTATTTACAGCTTCCAGAGAATGAGATAAAATCCATCCTTTTCTATTATGGCTGTCTCGAACATAGAGATACTCTCCGTGTTTTTTTATAGGGAAGAGTTGTTGACCTTCGCGTAAAGAGAGTACCAGATCAGCCTCTTTTATTGGTGATATCAGGAGCTTTCCGCTTTCAGTTGTCACAATATACGGATTTATTTCATCCCACATATAAGCCACAACAGAAAAGATGAGGACTGTTGCGATAAGGGAACATTTATTGGTAAGGAGGAGCCAGAATTTCTTTTTCTCTTGTAATAAAAGTGAAAGGAGTTGGGTGAAAGAGAATAGAAGAAGAGAGGCAAAACCAAGTAGTGCCCACTGGTTTATATCGAGCAGACTGGTAATTTTCTCCGCTCCTTCGGGCGGGGCGGTAAATACTCCCTGTTTCTTTTTGAATTCTGCAAGAAATGCTGTTATCTCGGAATCTCCGGGAGCAAGATTACGTGCTCTTTCCATGTTCAATATAGCTTTTCCTGATTGCCCGGCTTGAGCGTAGGCAAGACCAAGATTATAGAAAAGAGCTGGGCTTCCGCCGTTATTACGAATAATTGACTCATAATCGTGGATGGCAACAGAATAATTTTTTTTAATATATTCACTGTTTGCCTGATCAAAAAGCTGCTGAATATCGGCAGAAGCGAAATTTGGTAAAAAGAAAAAGCACATAAGAGTACAGCAGAAAATTATATATCTCATAATAAACTCTCCAGTTCATTTTTGAGTTGATAATAAATTTTATCCAGTTCTGTTGCCGGGATACTTTTATTGCCATAGGAGGCAGTATCGGTCATGGAAAAAATCTCGATAACAGGTGAAGACCCTGGCAAAACTTTAACAATATCTCCAAGGCTCACAACAGAAGGGTGAATCCCGCAACGTCTGGCAAGGCTGTTCTGTATCGCAACGCGACAGGCGTGTAAAAAAAGAGTTGAATCGTTATTTTCTTTTGCTGCATGCAGGGTAACAAGGTCTTCCTGTAGGCGGCGAATTGATTTTTTACGTAACTCCTGTTCCTTATTCCTCTCTTTTCTTTTTTGCAGATGTCTGACAAAGTATGTAACTATACAGAATAAAAGAAGAAGCAGTACTGCTACTTGAAACCATTGACGCTGTGGCAGGGGGCGTAGATCCTTGCTTAAAGAACCAATATCAATGTTAAGGATCTGCAGGTTGTCTTCTTTTTTGGTAAGAGTGGTTGTTTTCGTTTCCGGCAAAATACTCTGTTCGTTATAATTACTTGTTTTTCCTGTTATTTTTAGAGGAATTGGGGTGCTTTTTTTGGTGATATACTTTTTTAGTTCAGGGTTAAAATAGCAGAGAGAAAGTGGTGGAATTGCTGTTATTGAACTATCTTTGATAACAACTGCCTGCTCAAAGATTTTCTGTCCTCCTCCTGAATTACCAATGGGTTCAAAGTGCACTTTGGGGGGATACGTCCTCCAACGATTTTCTGGCGGTAGTTCTGGAATGTTGAGTTTGTCAAAATTACCAGCACCGCTAACACTTATCTGTAAAAGAAGCGGGTCACCAACTTCAATCTCTTTTACCCTTGTTGATACACTGATATCAAAATCTCCAACGGCACCAGAAAAGTTTTCCGGCTTCCCGTTAGCGGGAAGGGGAAGGACATTGATATTGTTTTTCCACAGTAGATGAAGTGGTTTTCTTGCATAATTTGTGAAAGCATTATCAAAAAAAGGATCATCAAAAGGATTACCGCCAAAAAAACTATCAAAAGGAGTGTGTCTTTGAGATCTTTTCCTTTGCGCTTGCCGTAAAAGAGCTACGGCATCGGCAGTAATAGATACGCTGTTTTCCCCTTCTTTAATTGCTGAAAGTGTTGTTTGCCAGGAAAGAGTATTCCATATTTTCCCTTTATACTCTTCTCGATTCTCTTTTGGTGTTGTGGATAGAGGAGTCATTATAACCCCTTTTCCTGATATTTCAGGTAGGTGTATACTGCCTGGTTCTATTCTTGTATCAGCGGCAAAAAATAGTTTTATTTCTATGGGGACAGTTTCTCCAATATACATTTTTTTAGGAGAAGAAACCTGAATTATTGCTAAATCAGAGGGAGATTTCTGTATGGTTGAATTTTGCCCACTTTTCTGCAGATTATTTGTTGATGATTCCGCAAGTATAGAGAATTTTATGCTTTTACTTTTTATAATTTTTCCTTGTGATTTAAGAATAATTGGGGGCAGAGTATATTTTCCTTTTTTTTCGCCAGAGAGCATATAGGTGTAACTTGTGGAACTGCTCATTTTCCCATTTATTATACTAACTTGTCTGGACTGACCTCGTTTATGAATGTTGATTCCATCAAGTTTAGGCATAATAAGCTCACCTTTATCTGTATTGATAAGCCTGACGGTAAGTATAGCAAAGTCATTTAGAGGGATTTCCGTAGTACTTAAATCCACGTCTATTTCTGGAGAAGCCATTACCTGATGGACCCCAGAAAAGAGAAGGAAAAGAGTAAGAAAAATAGTGCAATAATAACTGTGGAGAATATTTTTTTGTGCTGTTTTCATCTTTACCAATCCTGTTGAGGGCTATTTTCCTGATAGAGATTTGCAGGGAGGAAATTAAGTTGTTTCTCTTCTGTTTTCAACGCTTGAAGAAGCTGATTGGCTTCCTCTTTTGTCATTTTATTGTTAACTCTTTTTTGTCTTTTTATTGTTTGTGGAGGCTTTTTCTCTCCACCTTCTTTTGAAGGTAATGATTTATTTTTTGTTTTTTTGACATCATTACTGTTTTTAATATTATTATCTTTTTTATTATTTTTACTTGCATTATCTAAGGTATTGTTTTTTCTTTGTTGCTGTTGCTGTTGCTGTTGCTGTTGCTGTTGCTGTTGCTGTTGCTGTTGCTGTTGCTGTTGCTGTTGCTGTTGCTGTTGCTGTTGCTGTTG
>PDWI01012202.1_pt1 | contig 10153 bp, 8 predicted proteins | sample 1430891 | NCBI WGS metagenome assembly PDWI01 (sample SAMN01162508, study PRJNA174530) | Oral metagenome, whole genome shotgun sequencing project. | biome: Marine environment; feature: Marine mammal; material: Swab sample of the gingival sulcus; isolation source: swab sample of gingival sulcus... | reverse complement strand
TTGTTCTGGTAATTCTGAAATAAAACGTGACGGAATATGCTTTTCTTCCTTGCCATATAAACGGCGACTTTCTGCATAGCTTAATGTGAGTTTTTTCTTAGCACGAGTAATACCCACATAAGCTAAACGGCGTTCTTCTTGCAAGCGATCTTCTTCAAAACTGCGTCCGCTTGGGAAAATACCTTCTTCAACGCCTACGATAAATACACGTGGAAATTCCAATCCTTTGGCTGAGTGTAATGTCATCAATTCCACATAATCTTGGTGTGGCGAGGCTTGTGCTTCGCCAGCTTCTAATGAGGCGTGTGTCAGAAAAGCGGTTAAATCGCTCATTTCTTCGGCTTCATCAGGCTTAGTAAATTGACGAGTAGCGGTCACTAATTCGCCTAAGTTTTCAATTCTAGCTTCTCCCTTTTCGCCTTTCTCTTTTTGATACATTTCAAGTAAGCCTGAGCGATTAATCACAAATTCTGCTTGTTCAAAAAGCGGCATTTCTGAGGTTTCAACATCTAGGGCATTAATTAATTCTGTAAAACGTAACAAGGCATTTGCGGCACGCCCTGAAAGTTGTTCTTCTTGGATCGCCACTTGCACTGCTTGCCATAGGGTAATTTGGCGAGTTCGTGTTAATTGGCGTAAGGTGTCAAGGGTACGATCGCCAATGCCTCGCGTTGGGGTATTCACGACACGCTCAAACGCCGCGTCATCTTGACGATTAGCAATCAGACGTAAATACGCAAGGGCATCTTTAATTTCTTGGCGTTCAAAGAATCGCATTCCGCCATAAATACGATAAGGAATATTTGCTTGAATTAACGCTTCTTCCTTCTTCACACCATCTTTTGATTTGTGAGGCTACATAACGAGCTTCGTCTAATTCATTAAAGGCTTCGTAGATTTCCACAGGATCGCCATCGCCACTGTCCGTCCATAATTTTTTACCAAGACGATCGCTGTTATTATCAATCAAAGCGTTAGCACTATTTAGAATATGCCCTGTTGAGCGATAATTTTGTTCAAGGCGAATCGTTTGAGCATTGGGATAATCTTCTAAGAAGCGTTGAATATTCTCCACTTCCGCCCCTCGCCAGCCGTAAATAGATTGGTCATCATCGCCCACAATCATTACATTGCCTGATTGCCCTGCAAGCAAACGAATCCAGCGATATTGAATTTGGTTAGTGTCTTGAAACTCATCAATTAAAATATGTGGAAAACGTTCTTGATAACGTTTGAGAATTTGTGGTTTATCTTTAAATAATTCATAAGCACGCAACAGTAATTCTGCAAAATCAAGCAAGCTAGCACGGTTACAAGCATCTTGATAAATCTGATAAATTTCAACTAATTTTCGCTCATTGGCATCATTTTGATGTTCAATTTGGTGTGGGCGTAAACCTTTATCTTTTTTACCATTGATGTACCACATAACGTGTTTTGGCGGAAAATTCTTTTCATCAATATTGTGTAATTTTAAGAGGCGTTTGATAAGGCGATGTTGATCTTCCGAATCCATAATTTGAAAATCTTGCGGAAGATTGGCGTCAAGGTAGTGAGAACGTAATAGGCGATTGGCGATGCTATGGAACGTACCGACCCACATTCCAAACAGGCGATGGCTAGATGATGAAAGAGTATGCTCAATACGATGATGCATTTCTGTTGCGGCTTTATTGGTAAAAGTGACCGCCAAAATATTGGATTCTGGGATATTCTCAACACCAATCAGCCACGCAATGCGGTGTGTTAAAACACGGGTTTTACCACTTCCTGCCCCTGCTAATACTAAATAATTCCCTACAGGGGCTGCCACAGCTTCTCGCTGTTTATCATTTAGTCCATCTAATAATAATGAAAAATCCATCGCCTACCTCTATTCTTATATGTTTTTTTATACAGTTGTTAATCTGTATTATAAAACAAAGCGGTAAGAGGTTGCAAAAAATTTACTAAATATAAATTTTTTAATTAATAATAACTATTAAACCAATAATTTAAAGCTATTAAAATATGATTTTTAATAACTATTAATTTAAGCGTTAAGCCTTGCTATGACTTAATTTAACTTATCTTTAACAAAATAATTTAAATACGAATAGATTTCATTTAGTCATAAAAATCAATATGTTAATTAATAATGGTTCTTATTTGATTATCATCTAGCTATACTTTATTGAGAATTTGTATTAAAATACGCACAAATCACATAACAATCTTACATTAAAGAATCGGAGAATGAAAAAATGTTAAAACAATCTATTATTGACAAATTGAATGAGCAAATTAATTTAGAATTTGCTTCTTCTAATATTTATTTACAAATGAGTTCGTGGGCAGCAAATCACGGTTATGATGGTGCTGCAGCTTTCTTACTACGTCACGCAGATGAAGAATTAGAGCATATGCAAAAACTATTTGACTATGTAAGTGAAACAGGTGGATTACCTCTTTTAGGGACAATTGAAGCACCTAAACACGAATATAGTTCATTACAAGAAATGTTTGAAATTGTTTTAGAGCACGAAAAATTTGTGACCAGCAAAATCAATGAATTAGTGGAAGTTACTTTTGATAGTAAAGACAATTCTTCATTTAATTTCTTACAATGGTATGTTTCAGAGCAGCACGAAGAAGAAACATTATTTAGTCGTATTGTAGAGAAATTTAATATGATTGGAGATGATAAATTAGGTATTTACTTAATTGATTGTGAATTAGAAACATTAGAAACTGACTGCTAATTATTTATAAAAAAGGAATAAAATATGTTACCAAATAAAATCGTTAAAATGTTAAATGACCAAGTGAATTTAGAATTATATTCATCAAACTTATATCTTCAAATGAGTGCTTGGTGTGCTTTGAAAGGCTATGATGGTGCAGCTGCATTTTTACGTCAGCACGCAGCTGAAGAAATGATGCATATGAAAAAATTATTCACCTATCTTAATGAAACAGGGGCGTATACTAAAATTACTGAAATTGAAGCTCCAAAAGCAGAGTTTGATTCATTAAAAGAAGTTTTAGAATTAACTTTTGAACACGAAAAATTAATTACTAAAAAAATTAATGAGTTAGTTGAAATTACATTGGCTGAAAAAGATTATTCTGCATTCAACTTCTTACAGTGGTATGTTGCAGAACAACACGAAGAAGAAACATTATTTGGTGGAATCTTGGATAAATTAAACTTACTAGGTCAAGATAGTAAAGGTTTATATTACGTTGATAAAGAACTTGCAAAATTAACAACAACAGTAATAAATTAATTCTAGTGTAATAGTATTATACTTAGATTATGGGGCGTATTGTGTATACGCCCCTTATGTTATCTAAATTATTTATCTTCTAGTTTTGTACCATATAAATAAACATAACCAAACGGACTTGTTTTATAGTCTTTTACACGTTGGCTTGTTGGCACAGTGATAATTGAGTGTGCAACAGTCACCCAAGGTTGTTGTTCTCTAATAATCACTTGAGCTTGTTTATATAATTTGGCACGTTCTTCTTTGCTAGAAAGCGTTTTGGCTTTAGTTAATAATTCTTCCACTTCTTTATTACAGAAACGCCCATAGTTATTAATACCAATATTTTCACAACCTAAAAGTGGTGATAAGAAGTTATCTGGATCACCATTATCGCCAGACCAACCAGCAACAATTGCATCAAAGTTACCTTGTCTTGCACGTTTTCTGTAATCTAAAACTTCATTTACCAGCTCAACTTCAACCCCAATCTTTTTCCAGTCAGATTGAATTAGTTCTGCTAGTTTCTTAGGTTCTGGTAATGATGCCCCTTTTTTCTGTGCATTCATTAATACTTTCATTTTAAAGCCGTTTGGATAGCCAGCTTCTTTTAAAAGTTGTTTTGCTTTTTCAATATCTTGCGTATAAGGAGCGATTTCATCATTATATCCCCATACCGTTGGAGCTATAGGGTTTTTAGCTTGAACACCAAATCCTTTGTAAACAATATCAATAATTGCTTTTCTATCAACAGCATAGTTTAATGCTTGACGCACTTTAAGATTTTTGAATATATCTTTTTCATTATTAAATGCAATATAAGACACATTCATTCCATTGTATTTAATGATATTTACTTTTGGATCTTTTTCCATCGCTGGAATATCATTTTGATTAGGGAACTCAATAAGATCACATTTACCCGTTCTTAAATTTGCTTGGCGAGCTGTTGCATCTGGAATAATATCAATAATTAATGTATCAATATTTGCTTTACCTTTCCAATAATCTTTATTTGCAAAATAGCGTATTTTTTGATCTTTTTTATACCCAGCAAAAATAAATGGTCCAGTACCAATTGGTAACTGATCAATTGTTTCGGGTTTACCTTTTTCCATCATTTTATTTGCATATTCTGCAGAATGAATAGAGGCAAAATCCATTCCTAAGCTAGATAGAAAAGTTGCATCAGGTTTATTTAATGTAAATTCAATGGTGTAATCATCTAATTTTTTAATAGATTTAATTAATTTTGGAAAGCCCATTCCTTTAAAATAAGGGTAAATTCCATTTGAAACATTGTGGAAAGGATGTGCTTTATCTAACATACGGTTAAATGAAAAAAGTACATCATCTACATTAAAATCACGACTTGGTTTAAAAATTTTGCTTGAGTGAAATTTAACACCTTGGCGTAATTTAAAGGTATAAGTTAATCCATCTTCACTCACTTTCCAACTTTCTGCCAAAGCAGGTTCAATATCTGTTGTACCACGCTTAAATTCAACTAAACGGTTATAAACTTGTTGTGATGTTGCATTATAGGTTTTTCCATCAATTAATAAAATTGGGCTAAAACCTTTTGGGGCTTTATCTGTACAATAAAAAAAAGTTTTTCCTTTAGCTTGTGCAATACCTGTTGTGAGTAGAAGGGCTGTGGTTAGAACTGAAATTTTAGTGCGTAATGTCATAATGTCTCCAGTGTTTATAGTAAATTAAGTCGAAATTAATACTAGATCATTAAATATTTAGGGAGGTAAGGCATACATCAAAATAAATTATTTAGATAATACAGTGAGAATATACAATATGCCCCTACCACCTAATATTTAATCTATTATAATTTCGTTTTATCGGATTAAAACTAACAAAAAAATAACATTAATGCAATATAAAAGTCATTACAGCAAGAAATCCTTTGTCAGAGCAATCATAAACTCACTTTGATTAATAATAAAAAAATAATAGTTTCTATTTTATAAGTAAGCGGTCACTTTCTTTCAAAAATTTGTAAAAACCTAAAAGAAAGTGACCGCTTTGTTGTATCTAAAAGTTTGTTGAATAATTATTTGGCATCTTCATATTTTAGCTTAAAAGTAGTCTCATATTATGATAAATAGTATTAGTTTTGTTCTTTAAGTCTTTAATTTATATTTATTTTTGTGATCTCGATCGAGAAACTAGGCTTGTATCCTATTAATAAACAGTCATTTAATTTTATATTAAAACCCTTTAATAAAAAATTTAAGACATCAACTCATTAATAGGAGCCTTAGTATGAGTAAATTATTATCGGAAACAAAAGAAATTAAACTATTCTTAGAACAAATTATTGGTTCAATTAGAATAAAAACCTACTTCTCTTATTATGGTTTATTTAAGAATGATATAATGTTTGGATTATATAAAAATGATAAGTTATTTTTAAAATTACCTGATGATTTTATTCATAAATATAATATTTCTAATATATCAAGTAATTGTATCTGTATTCGTGATTTTTATTTATATCCTAAAGAAAATTTATCTGATCTATTTAAAAAAGAAGGTGGATTATCATCATTAATTACTAGATTAAAAAATGAAAGTAAAAATATAGAAACATTAATTAGACATCTGCCTAATATGAATATTAATTTAGAAAGACATTTAAAACGAATTGAAATTAATACTATTGATGATTTATATAATTTGGGTGCTATTGATGTTTTTGTTAAATTAATTGAGCAGGGAAATGATGTGGCGGAAAACTTATTATTTAAACTACATTGTGCATTAAAAAATCAACTTGTTTATACTCTGGACACTAAAGAGAAATTGATGTTACTTGAAGAAGCCGATTCTGCACTTTATGAGGCAGGTTTACGAAAGCGATTTATTCATAAATATTAATTATAAAAAAACCCATCAATATAGATGGGTTCTTGATATGTACTTAACTAAAGTTTAGATATTAAGCAAAATATTTTTCTAGATCTTCAAATCCACCGATATGTTTTCCACCAATGAATACTTGTGGTGCAGTTGCACGACCAGTAATTGCACGAGTAGAAGTCATCGTTGCATCACGACCTAAGATGATTTCTTCATAAGGAATGTTTTTCTCTTCTAATAACATTTTAGCTTTAGTACAGAAAGGGCATCCTGGTTTAGTGATGATTGATGCAGATTCTTTTGCTTCCCAATCAGGTTTTAAGTATTTAATCATTGTATCAGCATCAGAAACTTCAAATGGGTCGCCTGGTTTTTGTGGCTCAATAAACATTTTGTCAATTACACCATCTTTCACAAGCATAGAATAACGCCAAGAACGATCACCAAAACCTAAATCAGTTTTGCTTACAAGCATTCCCATACCTCTAGTAAAGTCGCCATTACCATCTGGAATTACTTTAATATTTTTTGCATCTTGATCTGCTTTCCAAGCATTCATTACAAAAGTGTCGTTTACTGATAAGCAGTAAATATCATTAACGCCTAGTGCTTCAAATTCACTTGCTAATTCGTTGTAACGAGGTAAGTGAGTTGAAGAACAAGTTGGTGTGAATGCACCTGGTAATGAGAATACGATTACAGTTTTACCTGCAAAAATATCATCTGTAGTAACATCTACCCAGCTATCTTCTTGGCGAGTGTGGAATGTAACCTGAGGTACTTTTTGACCAGAAATATCTTTTAAAGACATAAATCTCTCCTATATTGTAATTAACACTTTTAATTAATCATTTACTTAACAGAATTATTAAATAATCTTCACTATTCTACATTATTTATGTAATAATATTACCTATTATATCAATAGGTTTTATCGGAGGTTTCTATGAATATTCGTGATCTTGAATATTTAATTGCACTTTCAGAATTTAAACATTTTCGTAAAGCAGCTGATTTTTGTCACGTTAGCCAGCCAACATTAAGTGGTCAAATCAGAAAATTAGAAAATGAATTAGGTACTATTCTTCTTGAAAGAACAAGTCGTAAAGTTTTATTCACTCAATCTGGATTAATGTTAGTTAATCAAGCGAAAGTAATTTTACGAGAAGTGAAAGTCTTTAAAGATATGGCAAGTAATCAAGGTAAAGAGATGTCAGGGCCATTGCATATCGGGATTATTCCAACTCTCGCACCTTATTTGGTTCCTATGATTCTTCCTACGCTATATAAATATTTTCCTGAATTAGAATTGTATTTATATGAATTACAAACTTCAGAATTAGTTCAGCAATTAGAAGCAGGACAATTGGATTGTGGATTATTGTCATTCTGCGAAGAGTCAGCCCCTTTTATTGAAGTTCCAATATTTAAAGAAAAAATTCAATTAGCCGTATCTAATAAGCATAGATGGGCAAATTTAACAGAAATTGATTTATCCGATTTAACAGAAAAAGACATTTTATTGCTTGAAGATGGGCATTGTTTAAGAGATAAAGCTCTAAGTTATTGTTTATCAGTTGGAGGAAAAGAAGATAAGCATTTTAAAGCCAAAAGTTTAGAGACCTTAAAAAATATGGTAGCAGCGAATATGGGAATAACATTGGTTCCTGAATTGGCAATGCAGAAAAAAGTGGATAGCCAAATTCATTATATTTCATTTAAAGATCCTAAGCCTTGTAGAGATATTGGCTTAATTTATCGACCAGGCTCACCTCTAAGAGTAAGGTATGAAAGACTAGCAGCAGAAATTAAGAAAATTATGGAAACTAATAAACCTCTCTAAATAAGCGGTGAAGATTTAATTCTTTTTTACATATTATGTTTGCAGATTTTAAATTAAATAAACAAGATATTCTCCATAGTATAGGGGTCGTTATTTATGCCATTATACTAGGGGGAATCGTTGCCTTAATTGCTGCTTGTTATGAAAAAAGTTTTCATTTATTGGCAAATTATTGGAAAGATGGAAATTATTTAGCTAATTTTTTTCCACAATGGTTACTTTTTGCATTAGGCCCTTTAATTGCTTGTCCTATATTATATTATCTTCTTAAGAAAATTCCTGAACATCGTCAGCATAGTCCGACCGATTTAATTTCAGGTATCCATACAAAAAATGGAAAAATAAATGCTAAATCGTCTCTTTTATCAGCATTCGCTTCTATTTTTTCAATAGGTTTTGGATTTTCAGTGGGGTATTATTCTCCAACAGTTCAGCTAGGTGCGGGTACGGGTGTTTTATTTCATCATTTAAAATGGATTCGTCCAGTACATCGTTATATTAGTATTGGCTGTGGTGCAGCTGCTGCAATTGCTGCTATTTTCCACTCACCACTCGGTGCGGTTATTTTTGTTCACGAAGTATTACTCCGCTTCTTTTCTATTCGTGCTTTTGCCCCAATTACAATTTCTGCTGTTACAGGCTATGTAGTGAGCAGTAAATTATTTGATAAAGCGATTTTCTTTAGTTTACCTAGTCATTATTCATTTGATATAAGCACTTATTTTCTTGCTGCATTAGGGGGAATAATTGCGGCTTTTATTGGTGTAATGCAAATTCGCCATATAATGTGGGTACAACGTTTTAATGCAAAAATAAAACTCTCTCTTTTTAATCAAATTCTAATTGCTGCTATTTTTACTTCTTTAATTATTGTTAATGTGCCTGAAGCTGCTGGAAGTAGCCTAACGGTAATGAATAATTTAATGACTGGAAGTTACTACACGCTTACAGCTTTATTCCTCATTTTTATGGCAAAAGGTGCAGCAACAGTACTTACCTTTGGTTTTGGTATACCTGGAGGAATATTTGGGCCTACTATTTTTACAGGGGCGGCTTTAGGTGGATTGCTTGCAGGTATTGTACAATATTTTTTCCCTGATCTTCATCTTTCTTCAGCTATTATTATTACGACAACAATGGCAGCTATGATTTCAGCTGTTATTGGGGCGCCTATTGCAATGATTTTAATCACCCTTGAAATTACAGGTGATTTTCAAATTGCTAGTGTTGTGATGCTTGCAGTTGTTATGGCAAATATCACCGCTTATCGTTTTATGGGAACATCTTCTTTCTTTGATCTTCAATTAAAAGCCAGAGGATTAGATCTAGAGCATGGTAGAGATCGTCTTTATACAGAAAATCATACTATTAGTAATTTAATTTCTAAGGATTATTTAGCCATTGATGGGAATTCTGATTTAGATAGTGCAGAAAAACAAATGTTAGAAAACTATAAAAATATTGCCTGTGTTATTGATGAACATAATTATTTAATTGGTCAAATTAGGTTAGTAGATATTGAGTTGTATCGAAATTCTCAACAAGATTATAAAGAAAAAATTATTTCAGAAATTGCTCAAAAAGAAATTGAATTTGTCTATCGAGCTTCTTCTATTTGGAGGGCAATGGAGGCAATGCCTAAAACAAATTTAAATTGTATTCCTGTTTTAGATGGAGAAAATAATCCTAAATTAATAGGCATTATTTATAATAATGATTTAATGTCACGCTACTTAAGTTTTTTAAATCAATTACGCAATGAAGAGAATGTTGTTTAATAAAATGAAAAAAAGTTAATCAATTAGTTAATTTTTTTGTGACTAATCTCTCATTTTTAACCTTTTATTTACACTTTAATTACATTTATGTTTAGACTTACTCCCTAAATTTAATTTTATGGAGTAAACCTATGGCACTTTTTCTTAGTATCTTTCCTATCGTATTACTGATTTACCTTATGGTAAAACGTAATGCCCTTCCTTCTTACGTTGCTTTACCTTGGATTGCAGCAGTTGTTTTAATCGTTCAACTTGTTTTCTTTGAAACAGATATTACAACCATTAGTGCAAATATCGTGTCTGCATTAATTTCGGTACAAACACCAATTACCGTTATTTTTGGTGCAATCTTATTTAACCGTTTCTCTGAAAAATCAGGAGTAACCAACACATTGCGTAAATGGTTAGGT
>PDWI01010794.1_pt1 | contig 10153 bp, 6 predicted proteins | sample 1430891 | NCBI WGS metagenome assembly PDWI01 (sample SAMN01162508, study PRJNA174530) | Oral metagenome, whole genome shotgun sequencing project. | biome: Marine environment; feature: Marine mammal; material: Swab sample of the gingival sulcus; isolation source: swab sample of gingival sulcus... | reverse complement strand
AGTTCAAGTCTCTCATACCCTGGATGCTACCGTGCCAGAGTGGTCTAATGGACGGGTCTGCAAAACCTTGGTTCGTGGGTTCGAATCCCACCGGTAGCTTAATAGAAAAATCACTTGCAACACCAAACAGGAATATTACTATAAAGTAATATTTTTTCTTTTTAATGTAAAATTTATAAATAAAATACTATTTCATGACAATAAAATATTCAGAACAAGCACTCCCTAATATCATCAAAAACCTAAAAGCAGGAGGAATTATTGCATTTCCTACCGAAACTGTATATGGAATCTGATGTTTAATAGACAAACCTGAAGCAATCAAAAAAATTTCAGAACTCAAAAAAAGAGAAAACAAACCATTACAACTCCTCTTTCCCTACAAAAACATGGTCAAAGACTACGGAAAAATAAACAATATCTTGGAACTCAAAATTATCAAAAAATGTATGCCATGAGAGATCACGCTCTTATTAGAAAAAGGGAAAGAACTCGATCAAAATATTCTCTTCGGAAGCCCGTATATTGGTGCAAGAATACCGAACAACACTATTATTCAAGATATTTTAGCAAAACTAGATGCCCCAATTGTAGCAACAAGTGCAAACCTCACAGGAGAAAAAGACCTCATCTCTGCACAAGCTGTTGAACAAAAATTCTGAAAAGATATTCCCCTTATTATTGATGGCTGAGAATGTAAATCTCATACTCCTTCAACAGTATTGAAAGTTGAAAACAATGAAATCATAATCATCAGACCAGGAAAACTTTCAAAAGAAAAAATCTTAGAAAAAATATCCTAGAAACAACATACTAAATCGATAAAAAAAACCCACCTTCATAAGTGGGAATTTTTCTCTAAGTTTAAAAAAGTAATACACAGAAACCCATTATTGACGAGCACATTCCGTTGGTGTCCAAACCGTTCATGCAGGACAAGGTTTTAAGATTATTTTACTATATTTATGATTTCCATATTTAGACTTATCTTTATTTCCTGAAATATATCCTATGATAGACTTATTTCGGTATTTCAAATAATTTCTATAAAATGCACCATTTCATATACTAACAACACTATCTGGAATCATAACCGTTCTTAATTGATTATAAGAAAAAGCATAATCTCAAATCTTTTTTACACCATCAGAGATAATAACATCTTTTAAAAGATTACGATAAAATGCATATTTTCAAATGTTTTTTACATCACTAGGAATCGTTACACTTTTCAGTTTATTATAAGAAAAAGCACGAATTCAGATATTTTCCACACTACTAGGAATAACAATATCTTCTAAAAGATTACGAGAAAATGCCTCAAGTCAAATGCTTTTCACACTATCTGGAATTTTCACATGTTTTAATCTATTTCCATAAAAAACACCTGTTGAAATACTCACTAGTTTATTAGGAATATGAACATACTCTAACCTATTTCTATAAAAAGCCCCCCTCCCAATAACTTTTACAGTATCTGGGATTTCTACATGTTTCAACTTTGTTTTAGTAAAAGCATTATCTCAAATATATTTCAAACCACTAGAAAGTTTTAACGAAGACAAACGAGATCTAAGAAAACTTGCTCTTCAAATATACTCTACACTAGCAGGAATCTCTACACTTGTAATATTTTTTTCATAAAACACCCCTGTTCATACAACTGTTACAGAAGTTCCATTAATAGTTTCAGGAATCACCACATCTGTATTTGACTGGCCATACGATGTAATACTTCCATTACTAAAACCAAAATACGAACGAGAAGCAGAACAATTGACCTGATTTGTTTGAGGTCCTTCTCACTGACATATCCAAGCATACGAATGATCAGGAGCTGAATAATGCATTCACATCATCACTCAAACATCACAAAGTCAGACTGTTGGAGTATGAGTAAACTGTTGTCAATGACTTGTTCCACAACGAGCAACATCAATACATTTTTCGGGTGTCCAAACCGTTCATGCAGGACAATAGTCTAAACGTAATCTACTGTTACTATGATTTCCATACGCAGACTTATCTTTATTTCCTGAAATATATCCTAGCACAGAATTAGAAAGATTTCTAGCAAAAGAAAAATATCAAATACTTGTAATACTATCTGGAACAATTATTTTAGATAATTTATTACGATAAAATGCATATTTTCAGATAGTTTGTACACTATTTGGAATTTTTACACTTTCCAATTGATTCCCATAAAACGCATAGTTTCAAATATATTTCAAACTATTAGGAAGAACTAGACTCACCAATTTATTCCTAAAAAATGCACTTAATCAAATATTTTCCACACCGTATGGTATTGTTACATTAGTTAAATGATTATAAGAAAAAGCACCTATTCAAATAGTTTTCAAATGACTCGAAAGTTTTACATTTTTTAATTTATTTCTAGCAAATGCATATTTTCAAATAGTTTGTATATTATTTGGAATTTCAACACTTTCCAATTGATTCCCATAAAACGCATTTATTCAAATATATTTCAAACTATTAGGAAGAATTAAATTTACTAATTTATTTCTAATAAATGCTCTTGATCAAATACTTTCTACACTATTCGGTATTATTACGCTTTTCAAGTGATTCATATAAAATGCACTTGATCAAATTTTTTTCACACCGTATGGTATCTGTACACTAGTTAATTTATTATTAGAAAATGTACCTGTTAAAATCATTTTAACATTACTCGAAATCTTCACATTTTTCAATTGATTACTAGCAAATGCACTTTCTCAAATATACTCTACAGTATCTGGAATTTTCACACCTGTAAATTGATTAACCAAAAATGCTCATTTTCATATATGAACAATTCCGTTCGGAATATCCACAGCTTTTAAACCACGATTACGAAATACAAAATCTCAGATACGCCTAACAGGAGAAAAATCAATCATACTTGGTATCACAACATAAGTTCAACAATGTGAATTATATGAAGTAATAGTATCGGTATTAAACCCAAAACACGAACGAAAAGCAGAACAGCTAACCTTATTATGTTCAGACCCTTCTCACTGACATATCCAATTATATGTACCATCAGATCCTGTTTCATCAACCCAAACAGGAGTTCCTATTCTACAAAGTCTATCTTTCGGACTAACTGTCAAATGTTGTCCACTACTAGATCAACAAAGAGGAGCTTCAATACAAGCCTTTGGCGTCCAAAACGTTCAATCTCCACAAGGTTCCAAACGTAATTTACTCTGAGAATGATTTCCATATAAAGGAATTTTTTTATTACCAGAAATATATCCTATCACTGAAGAAGACACATTATCTGCAAATGCAGATACTCAAATACGTCTTATACTATCAGGTATCATAGCACTCTTCAATTGGTTTCAACGAAATGCAGACACTCAAATTTCTTCTACACTATCAGGAAGGTGAATATTTTCCAATACATTGTTAGCAAAAGCAGATACTCAAATACTCCTTATTGTATTAGGGATAACCACTCCCGTCAATTGATTCCCAAAAAATACAGATTTTCAAATAGTCGTCATACTACTAGGAATCTTTACATTTGTTAATTTATTTCATGCAAAAGCCGATGTTCATATAGTCTCTATTCCATCTGATAACGTAAGCTCACTTAAACGATTAGCAACAAAAGCTTGATCTCAAATACTTTTTACACTACTTGGAATTTCTAGAGTAGTTAATTTATTATCAACAAATACTTCATTTCAAATAGTTTCTACTCCATCTGGAATAATAACTGTTGATAAATTATTACTAAAAAAAGCAGCATCTCAAATACTTTTTACAGTATCTGGAATTTTCACATTTATTAACTGATTTCTGGCAAAGGCTCTTGTTCAAATACTCGTAACACCATCTGGGATCTCCACACTTCTTAATCCTTTCTCTTTAAATACATCTGGTCAAATACCAATAATATTTTGACCTTCAATAACAGATGGAATAATCAACGATACAGCAGCCCCATTATATCCTATAATAATTCCATGCTCTACGATATACGGTGAAGAAACACCATCATCAGAACAAAGATCATCAGGATATAAGCTACAGGTACGTTCAAAAATAACATTACCAACGTTATCAGAAAAAGAGAATTTTATTTCTGGATGTATATCACCTGAAGCTTCACCATCAAAAGCATAAGAAAACATAGGAGAATAAGGTATCTCCTTCCAAACAGAACTATTGGTAAGTCTGACAAACCTTTTCATACTATTCGGTTCATGATATTCAACAAAATTATCTTCCTGATAATCATAATAAGGATAATAAAAGGGTTGAGAAGGAACACGATCCTCCCATTCCAAGAAAACCTTTTTATTTACTCCTTCAAGAGTATCAAGAACCATATATTTCTGAATAGTAAGCTTAGAACAATCTATATTTTTTACACATTCATTATTGCTAGAATTATATACATATCATGTATCACAAACAAAAAAACAACCAAATTGATTAGGATTATCATTATTTTTCCAAAAATATCTTCTTTCATCTAGTAGATCCTCCTGCCAATTCCAATGATTATCTTGCTTCCATTCTACAGGATCAGACGATGGACTACCAGGAGCCATAGTATTACAATCATGAGTAACTGAATCGTATAGATCACAAAACACCTCAATTTTACTATTAATTTTCTCTGCTCAAGAAAGAGCATCTACATTACAACTTTTTGTAATCTTTACCTGTACCGAAACAGGTATTTCTCCACCTTCATCAACCGTTCAATGCATTCCACACTTTTTTTCTGCAACAACATCAGGACAGAAATCCCAAAGTTTATCATTTTTAATAGTAAAATAATAATTACTACTTGAAGTAAGACTTACCGTTCCTAAATAAGAATGTTCACCAATACCAACAGGAACAGTACCTCAATCCTCATACAAACTAATATGATCATGCACTCCTCCAGATCCAATAATAGTAACATCAACTGGAATAATATTTCCATCAGCATCAAGTTCTGTAACAGCTGGATTAGGGTTTACCGATACTTCAGTAGGACACAAAAGAAACTTTTTTCCACAATCTCACTTATAATTACTTACATCAGTAGTATACATATCCCCATTAAATCCAAACATTGTAGTTGTATCAATAGCGAACCTTCCTGTTTCAACCAACCCTCACCATTTTTCACGATTAATAGTGTTTGTCAATGCAACCTTAGCATAAGGCACTACTTGAAAATTAGGATCCTGAGCAGAATATTTAGGATCCTTTGCAGTAGAAATTACAATATTCCAATCTTGAATATTAACATCATCTGATATCAGATCTTTCCATCCATCATCAATATCTTTCGGCATTCTAAATTTCATACCATCTATTTCAGCTACGATAGGGTCAGTATTATTACCACACACAAAACCTTGAGCTGTATCACATGCCCAAGTATCAATCGTCCCATCATATTTTCACCAGTTATCAGAAGATGTATTGTTAAGACTATGCTTAACACCAGCATCAAAAGCTCTTAATTTTAAAATTTGGATACCACACTTTTTACCAGAAGTAGCCAAAGTACTATCCACACAATGTCTTCTAAAAAATAATCTCTGTGTTCCGTCTCTAGAAATTAAATATAACTCTTTTACATGATCAAAATCATCTATTGCAATAGGTCCCTTACCCAAAAATTCTTCATTCCCCTGATTTACACCACCTGTCATCATATCCCAAAACTGCCATTTATACTGTCCGTATGCTTGCTGTCAATTTTGATTATGTGAAAAACATCAATTTTTTTGACCAAGTAACGAGGTATTTTTAAATATCTTTGGATAAGAAATAGTACCTTCTTCCTCAGAGCTACACGTATACAACAAAGGCTGTGATGACTTATCAGAATATACAGAATTATGATTTCCATACGCTGTAAATTTATCACAATACCCATTTGCATTTACATCCCAAGAAAAATTTGTTCAATCAGTTACATCACACCCTACACGAGATCTATTCCAATACTCTTCATAATCAATGGTATAATGAGCACTCGCATAATTAATATGCTCAAATAAAGTATTAGTTTCTTTATTCAAGGCTGTTATTGCACCCAGCTCATGTCTTGATTTATTGATACTCGTATAAACAAAAACCAATACCGAAACAACAATAGCAAACAGCACGGTAACTAAAAGAACTTCAACCAAGGTAAAAGCACGATTTTTGTGATTAATAGACATAGAAATAAATAATAAAAATAAAAAGATGGAAATTCACTACAATCCTACAATAGCAGATCTCAACTTTTGTCCAGTATAACGATCAAGCAAGGCTTTCAATTGCTTAACTAAGATAATTTTCTTCATATCTTGTTGTTGTTTTGATAATACAGTATATCCATCAATAGCATGAGAAAATGTATCTAAACGTTTTTGTTCCTGAGCAAGGACACTATATAGTTGATTCTTTTCACGAGAAAATATCCCCTCATCTTGAACAAGTTGTGCACACTGATACTGCTTTTCAGGATAATATCTAGACAAGAAGCTATCAAGTGATGAGCTATCCATAGTATAAAGAGGAATAGAAAGCGCATTCGCAAACAAAGCACGAAAATCTTTATCAAAAGATACTAAATACGCTTCTTTAGACTGTAAAACTTTTGTATCATCCTTTGAGAGTCCCTTCTTTTGTATCATCATATCAAAACGATACGCCAACAACTGACGCAATTTAGGACCAATAGCTGTAATCTTTTTTAAAAAATCATCATTAGAAAATTTTGCATATTTTTGCTGAGCCAGAGTTTTCATATCAGCAAACTTTTTCTGAATATCAGTAATAAATTTCATTTTATAAATCAGAGGAACCAACATTTTCTGGTTTTTTTTCACATATCATTGCAAATCACGTAAAAAATCAGCCTTATAGTCGAGATAATGACGATAAATATTTTTTGACGTAGAAGCTATTTCCTTATCAACAAATCCTGAAAGCATCGTCTGAAGCTCCTTTGGATTATCACGCAAGCCTAAATGATATGAATAAATTTTTCCATTCATAGCAACTAATTTCTGCAAAAGTTGGTCTTTACTGTGCGTATCTCCAGAATATTGTAAATTCATTACCCCCAAACAATGTAAACTCATATACGTATATTCTTGTTCTAAAGCTGTTTTAAAAGTATTCCATTCACGAGCAACTTTTTTTTCTTGTGCTGAAACAGCATCTAATACCTTGGTATGAGCATCATCTAGACGACGCATGAAATCAGAATACTGGTCTTCTCTAGCAAAAGAAAAAGAACCTCCAATACTCAATACCACACAAAACAAAAACAATCCCCCTATTACAACATTTTTAAATCTTACACCTCTCAACATAAGTATGATAACTAAAAAATAAAAGTAACAAAACAATAAACTAGAAACCACTAAAACATACAAAATATGTAAAGAAATAAACAACAAAATCAAGAGCATTAGAGTAAATACACACGTAAAAAAGAACTTTAGCTTACGATGATAGAAAAAGTAGATATAATATGTCATAATATCTCCAAAACAAAAAAACAAATACCTATTGATTTACTTTTTCATTTCCCTATATACAAGAAGGTATGATATTTTTTATTTTATTACCACTATTATTATGCCTGCTATTGGATGAACTGGACTTATTGTAATCGTACTTGTAGTACTCGTTTTATTTTTTATCGTTTCATATAACGGAATTGTAAAATTAAAACTCAGAAGAGAAAACGCTTTTGCCGATATTGATGTACAATTAAAATTAAGATTTGATTTGGTGGAAAATTTAGTAAATACAGTAAAAGGATACGCAACCCACGAAAAAGAAACGTTAGAAAAAGTGACTGCTGCGAGAACAAGTTTCATGAACGCAAATGGTGTTGAAGACAAAGTAAATGCGAACAACCAGCTGACTGGTGCATTAAAAAGTTTATTTGCAGTATCTGAGAGTTACCCAGATCTAAAAGCAAATACCAACTTTTTGGAATTACAGACTGAATTAAGTGATATTGAAAATAAATTAGCAGCTAGTAGAAGATATTTCAATGCTGCAACAAGAGAATATAACACTAAAATTCAAATCTTCCCAAGCAATATCATTGCAAATATGTTTGGGTTCAAAGTGTATAATTACTTTGAGCTTGAAGGTGCAGAAGCAGAACAAGCAAAAAAAGCTCCTAAGGTTAAGTTTTAGGTAGTCACTCAGAGCGAAGCGAAGAGTCTAATATATGGATTCTTCGGCTTACGCCTCAGAATGACAAAGAAGTCATTCCTGGCTTGTTCACCCCGTGGTCCTACAGGGTAAGAAGGAGCGTAGTCCCTTCTGTATCTGTTTCGTTCACCTCTTTGCTAAAGAGGGGTTAGGGGTGATTCTTGAGCGAAGGGGGATTGAGGGGGATTCCTTACAAAAGGGAGAGTAACTAAGAGGAGAAGTAAAAAGAAACTTAAAGATAACCTAAAACACCAAGAAATTTTATATCATATAAATTGAGAAAAGTAATGAATGAAATTGAATTAAAATTTCTTGATATAGATGTGCAAGATATAAAAAATAGGCTCAATAAACTTGGTGCAAAAATAAAATTTGATACGGTAATAGAATCTTATTCTTTTTTAGCAAAAGGTTTTGATAGTTGGAATTCTAATAAGAAACTTTTGAGAGTAAGAAAAATAAATAATCAAGTAACGATTACCTATAAAGACCCTGCTAAAGAATCAGATATGACTTCAAGAGAAGAAATTGAATGTAATGTTGATAACCATGAAAATGCAATTTTACTCTTAGAAAAGATTGGATTTAAATGTGATAATGTTTTTAAAAAACATAGAATACATTATGAACTTGAAGATATACACTTTGAATTAGATACTCTAGACAATATACCTACCTATCTAGAAATTGAAACTACAACAGAAGATGCAATGGTGGATATCTGTAAAAAACTAGAATTGGATATTTCTGATGGAAAAAAAGGGACAATTGTAGAAATCTTTCCAGACTTACTTAAGACTAAGTAGAATCACAAAAAATAATTTATTATAGACTATAAAAAAACTATGAAATATATCGGAATACAAAGCTCAATTTGGTCAAATAGAATCAAAACAATCTTTTTGTTGTTAGCATTTCCTTTACTAGTTTTTGGATTAGTGTTTTTGGCATTATATTTTTTGGCAAGAGATGTTCCTGTTGAAGCTTCAACTCCAAAATCAACAATGGTATTGTGAATGACACTAGATTTGTTTAGTTGGATTGGACCTATTATCTTAATTATTGGATTGATTTCTTTCTTTTTTCAGAGACAGTTGATTTTTTCATTTTCATGAGCAAAAAAGATTGAGAGAAAAGATCACCCAGAAATTTACAATATTATCGAAAACTTTTGTATAGAAAAGGGGTTGCTGATGCCAAAAATTGGAATTATTAACTCCCCTGCCCTGAATGCGTTTGCTCTGGGTTGGAAACCTGAAAATGCTTGGATTGTATTTACGACTGGGCTCATAAATACACTTAATAAGAGAGAAATTGAAGCAGTAGCTGGACACGAATTTACGCATATTTTGAATAAGGATTCCTTGATCATGACACTGATTGTGGTGTATGTTGGGGCGATATTGACCCTTGGACAAATTTTTATCAGGATGAGAAGTAGGTGAAGCGATGATAAAAAAAATATTTTGCCGTTAATTGGATTTATATTTTTGATTTTAGGATATCTATTGTTACCATTATTTAGACTTGCAATCTCTAGAAAAAGAGAATTTTTGGCTGATGCAGGGAGTGTGGAATTGACAAGAGATAATTATGCAATGATTGACGCCTTAAAAAAAATTTCTGGACATTCGCAAGTTGAGAGTATCAAAAATCATGGAGTTTCTGCGATGTGTATTGATAATACTGCTGATGAATACGAAGGAGGAGCAGAGAATTGATCCGAGAATTTCAGAGAAAAAAGGAAAAGATCATGGCTCAAAAATTTGCTTTCTACCCATCCAAGTATTGAGGAAAGAATTGAAGCATTAGAACAATATTGATAATACCAATTTTTATTTTTACATACATTTTGCTTAATTATCATTTAAAAAGTACCACCAAATAGACATAGTTAGATTGCTTAGATTCTAACTAAAAATAAATGATGGTACAAAAACAAGGCTAC
>PDWI01010793.1_pt1 | contig 10153 bp, 6 predicted proteins | sample 1430891 | NCBI WGS metagenome assembly PDWI01 (sample SAMN01162508, study PRJNA174530) | Oral metagenome, whole genome shotgun sequencing project. | biome: Marine environment; feature: Marine mammal; material: Swab sample of the gingival sulcus; isolation source: swab sample of gingival sulcus... | reverse complement strand
AGTGGCAGGTTGAGGGCTTTGATTCGCGCTATGTACCGGGCGATGTGGTCTATTATCACATCAACCAGCGGGCGTCGGATGATTTGAGGTTGAAGTAAGTAGAAAGTGGCAGGCGAAAAGGAAAACCTAAAAACCAAATGAATGAAGTCAGAAACGCGATAAGTGTTACGGTGCTTTAATGCTTGCGGGCACTTGTCGCGTAGTGGTGCTTTCAAATGATTTTCGGAGCGCTGGCAGACGCTAGCGCTTTAACTATGCCACTTTTTATTTAAATCAAGAATTTCGGCTTTTTTATCTTCTGATATATCGCCAATCTGTAACTGCGGCGTGCCTATGTAAAAACCCTGCACATAATCAACACCCATGCCAATTAGGTAATCGAGTTCTTCCCTACTCTCGATACCTTCAGCAATTGTCATTGCGTCAATTAATCGACTATACTCTATTAAGTAAGCAAAGCGCTGTTGTTTTTCTTCATCAACATGAATGTTTCTAATTAAATGCATATCGATTTTTATTAAATCGGGCTTAATTTTTAGAAGTGTCTTATCAGTTGAGTACCCCGACCCAAAGTCGTCAATGGCAATCATACAAGCGTAGTCATTTTTATAGCCCTGTTTCACTGCCATACTATTATCGCTGATTTCCTCGTCTTCTGTTATCTCGATGACCAAGCGCGCGCCGTAATTTTTAAGTTTTTCCTCGATCTGTTTTTCTGACTCTGGCGGCAAGGTCTTGCTGGCAATAGAATTGATGAATACTTTTTTATCTGCTAAGAGATCTGCGCGCTTCTCCATAATTTCTAAAACGCATTCAAAGGTAAGCTGTTCAATTTGAGCAAGCTTAAACTGCGGTTTGGCAACAGTCATAACATCTGAAACCGTTTCTAATATTTTTGACTTAGGTCGCATCAGCGCTTCAAACCCATAGATTTCACCTGTTCTAGTGCAGACAATTGGTTGGAAGGCATAATCTACTAGTTTTTTCTCAATTATTTCGTTGAGCTCTTCTTTTGCCGATAGGATAATGTACTCTTTTTCATACAACGCCTTGTCAAATTCGTTGATACTACCCTTGTCAGAGTGCTTTGCACCATACATTGCAAAATCGGCATATTTATATAGTTCGTCGTAGGTTTCGCCATCTTCCGGATACCAGCAAATACCAACTGAAGCCCTTATTTTAACCATTTCAGATTCAGATACAATAAACTTAGTGGCGAGTAATCTTTCCTGAATGTCGATTACTTTTTTGCGAACCTCGTCTTTGTCTTCATCATAGTTCAAAAATACAAAGAACTCATCGCCAGCAAAGCGCGATACATAAGCTTTTTCCATACTTAATAGGCTTATAATTGATGCCGTCTCTCTCAGATATTGATCGCCCCAATCGTGACCATACATATCGTTGATAAACTTAAGGTTGTCGAGATCCCACATGATCATAGCTGCTTTTTGGTCTGGTTTATTGCTCATTCTTGCCTGAACACAGCGCCTAAAGTAGCTTCTATTGAGCAGGTCTGTAAGTTGATCATGGTTTTTTTCATATTCGAGATTAACCATTTCCAAGTATTCTTCAGTATAATCTGTATAGACATGAAAAACCCTTGAATCGACAATTTTTCTAGCATATTTGACGAAAAAGCTCGGCTCTGCTGATGGTTTTTTTGCTGTAAACTTTATTATTTTAGTATCGTCGTCTATTTGTTCCAGCCCAACAAAGCTAATATGATAATTGTCAAGCCTTTTTTCCATCATTTCATTATAATCGGTTTCACTATACTTTTTGATGGCTTTCTCAGCTAAGTCCGGGTTTTGCAATAAAATACTCATTCTACCGGTTCGATTATAAGTTTTCGCATCGGGGTCTTCTTCAAAAATAACAATACCATGACCAATGATTTCTAGTAAACTCTGCATTTGCAAATACGTGTTGGCGACATCTGAAGAAAGCTCTTCAATTTTATCTTTCAGAAGATTTATTTCTTTGATACCGGTTTCGGAAAACTTAATTTGCTCATATCTATCCATTTCTTCTATCTCATGCACTAAGCTCTTGACGGGTTTAGTGAAAAGATTTGCAACGATAAAGGTCAAAACTATGGCCGTTATGATACTTATCGCTATAGATATATTTATGCCGCGCCGATAGCCAATTGAATTATAGTGTAAATTTCTCTCATCTAACAGCAAAACCAAACGCCAGTTGTCGTCTTGATAATAGGAATCTTTGTCATAGATCGTTAATTCATTTTCGATGCCATAGACAGTGTTTTGGTTTTTATTTTGCTTATTCAAAACATAGAACAATGATTTTTCAGATTCATTGCCTTTGTCAAAATATGTGTTGACTTTTTTTATGTAAGATAACGTTTCGCTTTCTGATACAGGTTCAATATAATCACCAAAATAAGCTTCTATTGCCACTTTGTTGGTACCGTTTTCGTCGAGTTCGCCATTTCTTAATACAGCAAAGCCAGAAGCGTACTCTGAATTTAGATAAGAAGACTCGACGATATCCATAATGAGTGCTTCTCTAACTTCAACGCCAAGTATACCGTATATTTTTTTAGAGTATTTATCTATAATGGGGCGAACATACACAAAGCTGTTTTCTCCCCTATTTAGAAGATCTTGTTTTGAAGTCCAATAGGCTAGTCTCGATGATGTTTTATTCTCTACCGACCTGTATTTGTTTAAGACATCTTCCTTTATTTTGTCAATCGCCTGATATTCACCCTGGCTAATGGTAGGACTCCAGTTGATGCCCAGTGCTAAACCCAGTTCTGTTGCCCATTTAAAATTGCCTAATTCTAAAGTTATATCAGAATTGTTTTTATTCGTAAAGCCCTCATTCGTATCGTGAATATAATATATTTGGTCTTCACCTTTGCCCTCAAGCATTTGATCATTAATTAGAATGAAACAACCCGATGCATCGACATTTTCAATAAAATGAACAAGATTTCTTGCAGTGTTTTTATTGATTTCCATGTTTTTACTATTTAATTTACTACTCCAATATTGACTTTCAAGAACATCGATAAAAGAATCTATTGCATTTTTTGAAACCCATTTATTTACCATGCTCTTCTCAAGTCGATAGGCACTTTGATTAAGACTGTTAGAATAGTAGCTATAGGTCGATGTCTCAATCATTTGGAGAACGTCAATCTGTGAAAAAATGACATAGAAAACCCCCGCCTGCAATAAAAGTACTACAAGCATTACAATAGATACTTCATGAAAAGCTGAAACTACTTTTCTTTTTTTCACGTCAATTGCCCTTTTTAATAGCTTTCAAGTATTAATTTTATTTTTTCTGTAAAAGAATTATACCACTTCTCAAAGTATAAATCTGATAAATAATACTCTAAAACTTGCTCATAGCGCTCGCCACTTTCCACTCTATCCTTTACTTCTTTAGCGTCTTTTTTGGCAAGCTGCGCAAACTCTTTTTCAATGATAATTCTGACCTCTTCATAGCCGTCTAACGCCTCTGGCGTATAAGATTTCATGGCACTAAATTGGCCAATACCAACACTCAATGTCTTAACAATATTGTCATCTATATTGTTGTCTTCTTCATACTTGGTGATAACCTCTTCTGTCAAAGCTGCTTTACTAACCGGAAAATAAGAAGACATAATAGTAAATTCTAAATTTTTATCTTTTTCTGTAATCCACTTAACAAAGGTAATACAGGCCTTATTTTTTCTTTCGGTAGTGTCAACTACAAATATGCCGCCTCCTTGATTGATAAAGAGTTCTTGGCCGCCTTTCATATAGGGTGAATGCATAACTTTTAATTCTATTTGTTCTACTTTTTCACCAATATAAGTTTTCTTGGGAAAATAACTAGCACTGGTTGTATAAGATAGCCCCAAAATTAACTTGCCGACTTTTATGTCTTCAGAAACATAGTTGCCCTGTTTACCGGCATGCCCTTTTACAACGGGCACGTAGTAATAATCCCATATTTTTCTGGCATCAGCTTTGCTGAGATTTAAAACAGTTTTACCGTCTCGCTTTAATAACATATCAGAGCCCAGTTGCTTTAAGGCAACTAAAAAGTAATTAGCTACCGAATCAACGCCAAATAAAGCCTTTCCGTCCCCCTTTTGGGGCGTTTGAGCATCGGTGTAGTTGTAATACATTTCTGCCACTTTAACCAAGCCATCATATTCTTCTAAGTCTTCATACGTTACACCTGTAGCCTTCATAAATTCAGAAAATGCTGTATTATTAATCAATAAAATATCTGAAGATTTAGCAATTGGAAACATAATCAGTTTCTTTTTATTATCTTCACTGATATAGCCATCATTTACAAAATCCTCGACATAAGAACTTATTTCATCTTTAGTGTAATAGTCTTCAAAATTTATCAGTTTATAGTTTTCATTTACTTTTTTACCAATGCCCTTATAAGTAATAAACAAATCAGGCATCGGGTGCGCACCGGCATCGCCTTGCGAGGCGCTAATCAAGTTATCATTTATATCATCAACATTTCCAAATGACTTATGCTTAACGATTATATTGAGCTCTTTACCAAGTGTCTCATTAAAGCTTTTTATTTCTGATTCAAATACTTCTCTTTGCCCACCTCTGTAATACGTCCAGACTTTTATTACAACAGGCAAATTATCATTTTGAACGGTATTGCAACCCGTTAAGCTCATTACCAATAGCAGTATCGCCATGCTAAAGCAGCACCATTTTCTCTTACGCATCAGTACCTCCCGTGCTTGAATATAAAATATACATTACAATATTTTTAGCGAAAATATGTTCGATTTCATCTGGGTTTAAGCTGAAAGTAAAAGTTGAATTAACCCAGAATATTCACGCCATTACCCAAAATTCGCTTCAACCTCTGGAATATCTGAATCCTAAAACTCTTCACTGTACACTTATTCGGTACGCCTTAAATTTTTAGAATGTACCTATTCTCAAATCTTATAGTGCTTTTCAGGCATTGGTGTGAATAATCTGGACTTAAGAATAAATCAATTTTTCGTAAAATATCTCTCATATATTTTACGAAAAATTTTACGAATATGCAACAACAATTAAAATATATTCTATTAATATCATTTTTTCTGACAATAATGCGCAAAATTTGGCCTAATAATGACCATGCGTTATTTGCTGCATGTTTCATTGTTCAATGCATGCCTTGATAAGCGCTAAAGCCAAGTGAAACGCTGCATTAGAGATGTCTTGCAGGCTGCGTATTTTTATGTTATCATCAATTAAATAATACGTATTGTAAATCGCAAACCATTTTTTGGTTCAATGCGTCGAGGGGAGAGCCGCTTGAAAAAAATCGTGATTATCGGTGCTGGATATGCTGGCATCTTAACGGCAAAACAGCTTGTCAAAAAATTCAAGAAATATAACAATATCGACATTACTATCATCGATAAAAACTCTTACCACACGATGTTAACTGAACTTCATGAAGTCGCCGCCGGCCGAGTTTCTGAACAAAGTATTCGTCTTGATTTAAAAAAGATTTTTGCCGAGCGCAATATCAATGTCGCGCTCGATACAATTAAAAACGTAGACTTTCAGAAAAAAATAGTTATCGGCGAACAGGCTCGCTACGACTACGACTTCTTAGTACTCGCTGCTGGTTCCAAGCCGGCTTTTTTTGGCGTATCGGGTGCCGAACAGCACGCCTTTAAGTTGGGCAGCTACGACGACGCAGTTAACTTAAAGGCGCAAATAGAACACTGTTTTCACCAGGCGTCAAACGAACCAAACGAAGCCCTACGCCGCGCACTTTTGGCCTTTTATGTGGTTGGTGCAGGCTTTACCGGTATCGAAATGGTGGGCGAATTAGCCGAATACATTCCCATTTTATGTCAGCGCTACCAAGTTAAAAGTGAAGAAGTGACCTTGGTGAATCTAGATCTTCTAGAAAAAGCCATGCCGACTTTGCCTGAAAAACTGTCAAATAAAGTTGTAAAGCGCTTACAGAAAATGGGCGTTTCGCTAAAGTACGGCTATAAGGTCGACGCTATTACGGCCGATACAATTAGCTACCAAAGCGGTACGCAACACTATTGCGAACAAACTAAAACAGTAATCTGGACTACTGGTATAGAAGCAAGTGAGCTTACCGCCACGCTGGCCGAAAAATTGCCCTCTGATAAACGCGGCAGAATAGAGGTTAGCGATTACTTAAATACTGAAACACACCCCGAAATTTACGTCATCGGCGACAACATGATGTTTATCGACCAAAAAACTGCTGCACCAGTGCCACAAACTGTTGAAAATTGTGAGCAGTCATCGGCTATTGCGGCACACAATTTACTGGTTGATCTTACACAGAGCGGTCAAAAAAAGAGCTATCAACCCAATTTTCACGGCGTCATGGTTAGTGTTGGCAGCCGTTACGGCGTCGCTCATGTTGGCTCCAATAAACGTTTTTTTGCACCGCCTGCGTTTTTAGCAATGTTTATCAAGCATTTCATTAGCATAAAATATTATTTTCATGTGCTCGGTTGGAACAAGGTATTTCACCATTTACGCCACCAATTTTTTACGGTGCGCCACAATAGAAGCTTTGTCGGCGGTCATTTTTCAAATAAAACACCGTCGTTTTTACTTGTACTATTGCGTTTGTGGCTCGGGGCAGTTTGGCTATTTGAAGGCGTTATGAAAATTGTCGACGGTTGGTTACAACAGCCAAAAATAGTTACTTTCTTTGGCGGTGCCGCCAACTGGTTCAACTCAATTATCAACTTGTCACAAAATGGTGCCACTGCTACAGCAAACGGGTCGACAGCACAACTAGCTGCCGATGCTGTCAGTTCAGCCAGTGTTAAGGCTGCTGCGATGAGTGGTACCGTTATTTTTAATTTTGACTTTATCGGTTTAATACGCCTTAGCTTTGTTTGCGGCAAAAAGCTTGAACAAGCGACACTTGCCGATTACGCATTTAAATTAGATATCCCGCTGATGAACTGGCTAATCGACCGCGTTATCTTATCGAGCGATAATATGCAAATGTTTATGCAAACGGGCATTGTCATACTTGAAATACTAATTGGACTAGCCCTCATTGGCGGACTATGCGTGACAATTGCAGCGGGTAGTTCACTGCTACTACAGGTAATGTTCGTTTGCACAACAGGGCTTTTCCTCAGCACATTTTGGATGATTTTCGCGGCGATTGCCGTTTTAATTGGTGGCGGTCGCGTCTTTGGCCTAGACTATTACGCCATGCCGCGCTTGGCGCGTGCTTGGGCAAATATACCCCTTGTCAAGAAGTGGTACATCTATCATGACTAATACACAGACACCAAATAAAGAATACTATACTTTTGAAGCGGCCTTTAAACTTGTTGTACGCGGCATTGATGAAGTGCTTGTCAAATCGCCATTGACAATACGTCGTTTCATTGCATATTTAAGCCGTTCCAAAGGCAAACTGATGCGCTCACAGCTATTACTGTGCTGTGCACTGAATCAGGAAAACATGATTGACGGCGATGCTGTACCTGCCGCCATCGGCGTCGAGCTTCTACACCTAGCAACGTTGATACACGATGATATTATCGACGAGGGTGATACGCGCCGTTCTCTGCCGACGCTCAATCAAAAATTTGGTCGCAAAATCGCCGTTATTGCCGGCGATTACCTGCTGGCCAAAAGCTTAGAGCAAGCACAGTATATTACTTCTAAAGAAGCGCATCTTAAGCGCAATATTTCAGTTCCAAATTATATGACTAAGCTCTGCCTCGGCGAAATATCACAACTCGCCAATAATGGCAATCTTGATTTAACAACAAGGCGCTACTTAAATATAATTCGCGGCAAGACGGCAACACTTTTTGAAGCTGCCTGCTTTACTGGCGGCGCTTTAGTGAGTGACTCCGACGCGCAATATGAAGCTTATAAAAAATTTGGTTGTTATTTGGGCATGGTGTTCCAAATTAGCGATGACATCATCGATTATGAGGCCGAAAAACAAAACGCCGGCAAAAATGTACAATCGGATTTTGAACAAGGTGTCATCACTTTGCCCTTGATTTACGCCTTACAGGAATCGCCGCAGGCCAAAGCGGCCATCGTCAAAAAGCAACAGTCCAGTTTTGACGTCTTAGCTTTTGTAAAGTCGTCAAATGGGCTTCAGCGCGCCAAAGCGACAAGTGAGCGCTATTATAAACGTGCCGTTATGCAACTTGATAACATGCAAATAAATGCGCAAAAGCGAAGCCGGCTAATTTATTATCTAGATAAAGCCTATCGAGGTCTTGAACAATGAAGTCTATTGTAAATGCTCCACTTCAACGCTTTTTAAATCTGGTAGAGATTAAAACCAAAATTACGTCAGTATACGCTTTTGCTATGGCGCTTTTGTACGCTATTTATCTTGGCGGCGACATCAATATCTTATTGTTTGGCTGTTTTTTTATCGCGATGCTGCTGTTCGACATGTGTACGACGGCAATTAATAATCTGATCGGCTATAGGCAAAGCGTTCACACATTGCCTTTTAGCTATAAAACCGCATTGCGAATTACTTTGCTACTGTTTGTACTTGCCGTTTTATTCGGTTCAGTTTTAGCAGTATTTAGTGGCACTATTGTACTTATCTTAGGTATAATTTGCTTCTTTTTTGGCATTATTTACACTTGTGGCCCAGTGCCAATTTCGGCACTTCCCTTTGGTGAAGTAGTCTCCGGCCTGTTCTACGGTTTTATTATTCCATTTATTTGCCTTTATATGGCAATGCCCCAAGACTACTATATTATCGTCAGTCTAAGTGGCACACGACTCACTATCGCATTAGAAATTGTACATTTAATTAGTTTGTCTTTAGTAGCTATGCCGGCAATAGCCTGTACCGCAAACATTATGTTAGCCAACAATATTTGCGATCTCGATATAGATCAATCAGTCGGGCGACACACTTTGCCTTACTATCTGGGGCAGAAAATGTCGTTGTTATTATTTAAAAGCAGCTATGTGCTCGTGTTTATTATTTATGCCCTGTTGACAATGACCAGCACCCTGAATTGGCTTACATTTTTTGTATTGCTATTGGTGGCGTTGCCCGTGGCGAAAAACACAAAAAAGTTTGCAAAAAAACCAGCTAAAGAAACGACATTTATCTATTCGATAGTAAATTATTTGCTTGTCATGACAGCGGTTTGCGCTGGACTTTTGCTAAGTATCTTGTTATAATAATGTCAATTAACAACAGCGCTGTCTTATTTTTATTATTTGATATGCTAGAGTTATTTGCTTATTCTTTCTGTTGTTTTGGTATTTTGTTAAGGCGCTTCAGAAAACTGATGACATAGGCTGTTCATCGTTCAACAGGCGCAATGCAATTGGAGTTCACATGAAAGCGTTATTTTTTTTTGATATCAATGGCACTATTATCGAACGCGACGCCCGCACCGACCAACCCTATCGCGAGGCGCTCGACCAATGTTTAAATATAACTGATAGCATGGCAGATGTCGATAACAGCGCACGCAGCGACCAAGATGTCTTTCGCGAAGTGCTCAGTAAGCACAATATCAGCTACAGCGATGCCGTTTGGCAATCGTTTTTAGCGCTATTTAAAGCCAAACTAGACATCTACAAAGCAAGCGATATTTGGCGCCAAAATGTCGATGCAGTACCCTTTATAAAAAAGTTAGCCAAGTCACCACACCAGTTAGCACTGATAACAGGAGAACTACAAATTGCCGCCCAATATAAGCTAGCAAGAGTTGGTGTTTGGCAATACTTTGCAACTGGTGGTTTTGGCGACGACGGTTTAACCCGTTTTGCCATTGCTGAAGCAGCGCTAAAAAAGGCAAAGACACTTTACGGCAATCATTACGATGATATTTATGTGATTGGCGACACGCTATTAGACATTAAAACCGCGCGTCATATTGGTGCAAAAATCATCAGTATTACAACGGGCTCAAATAGCCGCGCCGAACTTGCTGCACTAAAACCCGATTATCTAATTGATAGATTTAGTGAAATTGAAGAACTGTTTTTGTAATATAAAGCGAGATTTCTCTACTGCGCTTGAAATGACAATCAGGGGTGAGATTTCTCTACCTCGGTCGAAATGACAGCGCTAGCGATTGTCAGCGACGCCAGTACGCGGTGGAGCTTTGTCTTTCGCG
>PDWI01018168.1_pt1 | contig 10154 bp, 11 predicted proteins | sample 1430891 | NCBI WGS metagenome assembly PDWI01 (sample SAMN01162508, study PRJNA174530) | Oral metagenome, whole genome shotgun sequencing project. | biome: Marine environment; feature: Marine mammal; material: Swab sample of the gingival sulcus; isolation source: swab sample of gingival sulcus... | reverse complement strand
TGGGCAGAACTTCTGTGAAGAATTGATCAGAAAGGGATATTCCCCTTACTACACCAAATACGGCAAAAGCAAGCGGTACTATTCACAATTTGTGAAAGCTGCAAACGATGCCCGTATTGCCATGGGATCTGGGCAAATTAAAAAAACAGTTCCCCTAACAACACCTAAACCAATATAAAAGGATTCCCATGAAAGAAAGGTTAAAAATATCAGATGTAAATTTCTATTGGGATATGGATTTTCAATCAAATTTTATCCTTGACCTGCCGTCGGACAAAAGACCGCTCATGGCCTTGGCCGGAGGGGTGCTGCATGGGGATTTATATGCCAATTATAAACAACTGATGGAAGAAGATATTGTTGAATTAAAGAAGAAAAAGGATTTTACCAATAGAGACAACGGTTTTTCATTAAACAGGTGCATCCGTGATAATCAGTTGAAACTTGTAAAAGTTTATGATGCAAAAAAGAAAAAGCCCATGAGGGCTATGCCTGATATTGTTAATTATAAAAATGATTTAATCATAGATCTAAAAACATATTATATCGCCGATACTACGCCGCCTGATGAGGGAGGAGTTTTTCTTACCCATCCAGACACCCCTGCCCATGAGCTGCCTGAAAACACATTGCCCACGACTGAAGAAATCCCTGATGGCTATGAAATGGAAAATGCCTGGGAAGAATTAAAACGAAAAATAGAAGCAGACCTTTTCCGCAAATATAAAAGCCAATTAAATAGATATCACGAGGCTTATCATGTTGCCACAAGCAGATACCCTGCAATCAGTATCTATGTTATTTTATATATAAAGACAGGTACCTATTATCACGATGAAGAATATAAGGGCTTCAGGAGGGAGCGGCCCAAAGGATTGTCAATTGATTAATTAACAAATAAGGGAATTGGCCTATGATCTTTGAAACCGAAAAACTTCTTTTGTCATTAAATTCAATATTAAAAATGGATCCAGAACACGCTGACAGGATTTCCATGAGACAAATAATGGATTTGTTGGACATCAGACAGAAAGAAGGAAAGTGTATCAAGCTCATCAAAAAAAAGACAGCTTCTATCCGTATCCAAGAAATGGAAATTGATACAGATAATGAAATAGTTTCCATGCTCATCCAATATTCTGATAAAGAGATTTCGGATCCGGTGTTTCAAGACTTGGCTTCCGGAGAATTGAGACCCGAAGCAAAGTTGGAAGGTGAAGGTATAGCCGTTTCGGCTCACATCGTTTTTTCTCTTATCCCGACCGAACCCAGGGGTAACGCTTATGACACAATATTGGAAGAGGCTCCTGGGGTAAGTATGTCAAGGATTACAGGCTTTTTAAATACAGAATTTAAAACGGTCAGTGATTTTTCATTTACATTGGAAGGAGAAACCTTTAAAAGCAGACCCCGAATAGAGATGGCTGCCAAAATATCAAAAAATTTCAAAGAGGATTTGGAGGCGGGGGTTTTTAAAGAGATAATACTTGAGCAGTACAAGGTGGAAGATTTTATGGATGAAGATTCCATAATGAAAACCATCAAAAAAGCTATTACGCTAAAAATCGAAGACAGTGAAATGGCATTTAAAGCAAGGGCGAATCCATCAAGACTTGTAAAGTCTATATTTAACCAGGCAAAATTAAAAGGTTTTGATAATGTCGTTGTTAAATACCAGACTGAAAACAAGAGGTCCAAAACAGTAAATGTTGATACAAAACTGGAAGAGGCCATGAACGTGTTTGTTGCCAGAAGCAAAGCCATCAAATTGGAAAAAGAAGTTGACCAATGCGAGGCAGAATTTAATAATGAGATTCTCGGTGACATGAAAAAATGGTTGTTGTCGATTAGAAAATCACGAGAAGAAGCCAATTTAGAAGAGTAATTGAGGTTTTTGAACAATGTTGCACTCCAGGCTGCTAAAGCCCTTAGATTATCTCAGGATAAAGGTGGTTGAAAAATCACGATATGATTACATGTATCCTGTAATGATTGGGAGTGGGTTGACCGTCCTTTTGTTTTTCTATCCAGGATCCGTACAAATTTGTGGCTCTGATAGTCTGGTCAGCCTAATCGTTAATATTCTCCAGATTCTGACCGGATTTTATATAGCATCCCTGGCGGCAGTTGCCACATTCAGCAAATCTGATATGGATGAACCGATGAAAGGGGTGCCACCCACTCTTGTAGTATTGGAAAAGCAGGCTGAAGTAACAATTCAACTAAGCAGGAGACGCTTTCTTTGTTTGATGTTTGGTTATCTTGCTTTTCTGAGTTTCCTTTTATATTTCATTGGTGGATTTGCCAACCTCTTTGCCCCAAGCCTGAAGGGAATTATTCCTGAAAGCTATACCCTTGTACTTAAATGGTTTTTTGTTTGGTTTTATTTAACAGTTTCGTCAAACCTCGTTGTTACCACGCTGCTTGGGCTCTTTTATATGTGTGACAAAATTCACAGGTAGAGGAGCCGAGTTTCACAACAAAGAGCAGTTCTCTCCAATCTTTTTTTCGTCCATGCAACAAGCTGATATAATCCCCAGTTATTGGGGATCAAATCAACCTGATGATATAATAGTTATTATAAATAACCATTATGTATCATACTAAAAATTAAAAATATAATATTCGCTAAAACAACCCGGCCTTTTTGTTATTTTCTCTCTGCCTCTTTCCCTTCCCCCTTTTTTCCAAAAAATCCGCGTCCCGCAACAAACTGTGCCAAACTATGACAATCTGGACTGCAATCCTGCCCGGACTCCTGTAATTTGTCAGTAAAACAAAGCAAAACGCAGGAGGCCACACATGCACAGAGTTATTGATTCTATCATTGTCCATTGTTCTGATTCCGCCTGTGGAGACCGTGAGGTTATAGACAAATGGCACAGGGAAAGGGGCTGGAATGAGATCGGATATCATTTCGTGATTACCAATGGACATTTGGTCTCTGGCTCAAAATATAATCCTGACCATGACGGAGATATCCAGGTCGGTCGTCCCGTTGGCAAAATCGGTTCCCATTGCAAAGGCCACAATGCCAATTCTATTGGCATCTGCCTTATTGGCAAGCATCATTTTACTGCCAAACCTGGGTTTCCTCATGCGTAAATACAATGTGTCGCCACAGGCTGTGTACGGCCATTGTCAATTTAATCATCACAAAACCTGCCCAAACATCCAGCCGGAGCTGTTGAGGGGAATAGCAGCCCTGATGGCGCCAGATCCAGACAGGAGGCATCAGGATGCGAGTCGTATCTGAACAATACCACAAATACAGGCCCCAGATCAGCACCGGAGACCTGATAGAAATGAAAAGCAATTCCCTGATCGGCTGGCTGATCCGGCTGGTGACAGGAAAGCCGGTAAATCATACCGCCGTGGTCATCAGAATGCAGGAGTACTACACAAATCGGGTATTTATTTTAGAAGCCCTTGAGCCGGGGGTCGTGCTAAATCCCCTCTCCCGGCGGATTGCCAATTTTAAGGGGGGAATTTACTGGCTGCCCCTGAAAAAAGAATACGCCCTTTCCAGGGCCATCATCGGGAGAAATGCCCTGGGGTATGTTGGTATCGGCTACGACTATCTGAGCATCATAAAACAGCTCATTGGCAGAGTATCTGCTGATGCCCGCCGCCTGTTTTGTTCAGAACACGCTTACCTTTCCCTCCTTCACGCAGGACTACCCGTAAAACGGGAAAAAGTCCCGGTACCGGGAGAGATGGTTGATCTTGGTGTTTTTGAAAAACCCATCCTGATATCCGGGGTAGACAGGGAATAGGTATGGATTACAAAGAACTGGCATTCTGGTTCTCCGTTGGCCAATGGCTCTTTAACCTTGGCCTTGCTGCCTGGCTTTGGTTCAGCCGAAGCCAGGCAGCAACAAAGCATCGTTTAGATAGCGTTGAACAAGAAATACACGGCAGAATCGAACGAATAGAAAAAAGCATGGTGCGAGTGCAGGCAGAACTTGTCCACCTGCCCACCCAGAGAAGCATGGAACAGTTGAACAAGGATATTGTCGCAATGACCAGGGAAATGGCCCAGATTAAAGGGCGGCTGGATACTGTCAGCCACACCGCATCATTGATCAATGAATTTTTGATTCACGAAGGAAGCAAGAATTATGGGTAATTTTTTTGAATTTATCACAGAAGACAGAAGACTGATGATTCTGAGAATTCTGGCTCAGGACGAAGGTTTCTCCATGAATGCCTATGTGCTGCAAAGCTGCCTTGCTGCTGTTGCACATGAAGTGAGTATGGATCGGTTAAAAACAGACTTGGCATGGCTTGCGGAACAGGGACTTGTTGGATTTGAACAGGTTGCTGATCTTTATGTCGTTCGTTTGACAGTCCGTGGGACAGATGTCGCCAGTGGCAGGACGGTTGTCCCAGGTGTAAAACGCCCCAGCCCGGAGATATAGCCATGGCACAACGGCAATCATCCATAGATCGGCTGCCCGAAGACATCCTGCAAAAATTACAGGAACTGCTCCGTGATCCGAGAGTTACGCAGTTAGAAGCTGTGCATCAAATCAATGAGATCCTGGAACAGCGTGGCCTCAAGAAACGCTCTAAATCAGCCGTGAATCGTTATGCCCTGCGGATGGAGAAGGTCGGGGAAAAGCTGAGGCAAAGCAGGGAAGTGGCAAAGATGTGGATCGGTCGTCTTGGGGCTGAACCTCAAGGCGAAGTGGGTAAGCTGCTCAATGAAATGGTCAGAACACTTGCGTTTGAGGCCACTATGAACATGGCAGAGGGAAGCGATCCGGTAGAACCCAAGATGATTAAGGATTTATCCATTGCCATTGAACGCCTGGAAAAGGCTGCCAGTGAAAACGTGAAACGGGAAGAAGAAATCCGGAAACAGGCAAAAGAGGATGCTGTGGAAGAGATTGAGAAGAAGGTTGGATTTAATGCTGATCAGATGGCCATGATCCGGAAAGCCCTGGAGGAATTTTAAGATGCGGATGCTTGCTTACCAGACTAAATGGAACAATGACCCTGCCCGCATCAAGGTCTGGGAAAAATCCCGCCGCATCGGTGCCTCTTTTGGCGATGCCGGGGAAGCGGCTTTGCGAGCCGCAACAAACGCAGATGCTGGTGGAATGAGTACATACTACATCGGCACAAATAAAGACATGACAAGCCAGTATGTAGGGGATGTCGCACTATGGGCAAAAATCTATGATTATGTAGCCGGGCAAATGGAGGAAGAAACCCTTGTCCTTGAAAATGACCAGGTGATTACGGTGTACCGTGTTCGCTTTGCTACCGGACATGAAGTGGTGGGTCTTCCGTCCAAGGCTATCGCATTGCGCTCAAAACAAGGCCGGGTGATCTTAGATGAAGCTGCCTTTATGGAAAACTTCCCGGAAGTATTTGCAGCAGCAAAGGCTCTGACCATGCTTGGCGGCACCATTGGCATCCTGAGTACGCACAACGGAGAAGACAACGATTTTAACCAGCTGATTCTGGATATCAGGGCTGGCAAGCTGCCGTATTCTCTCCACCGCACAACTCTGGATGATGCTCTGGATGATGGATATTACCGCCATGTGGTCTGCAAGAAAAGACGCATCAAATATACGCCGGAAGGTCAGGCCCAATGGCTTCAGGAAACCCTGGATGATTTTAAGGACGATGCTGATGAGGAACTTTACTGCATACCCAAACGAGGCGGTGGAGCATGGCTGAACCGGAGCATGATTGAGGGCTGCATGAAAGCGGATATCCCTGTTGTGGAATGGACTCCCCCGGCAGACGATTTTGTGGATTGGGATCTGGGGATGGCAGAGAGAGAAACCCTGGATTGGTGCCGAGAGCACCTTGAACCTCTGTTAAAAGACCTCAACCCGGAGCAAAAGCATGCCATGGGGACGGACTTCGGTCGTTCTGGCGACCTGACGGTAAACTGGCCAGTAGCAGAACAGTCTGACTTGTCTGTTCACACTCCATTTGTACTTGAATTGCGAAATGCTCCTTTCCGCACTCAGTACCAGATCTACAAATATATATGCGACCGGCTGCCACGGTTGTCCGGTCTTGCACTAGATGCAAGGGGGAATGGCCAGGCTACTGCCGAGTATGCCAGGCAAGACTATGGTGTTCATATAACCGAGGAGGTCATGCTTTCCCAGGGATGGTACCGGGAGCATTCTCCCCGTCTGAAAGCAAACCTTGAAGACAGGACATTTTCCATCCCCAAAAAAGACACAGTCCTGGATGATTTTCGTTCTCTGAAAGTCAAAAAAGGTATTGCCATGCCGCCGGAAGGCAAGAGCCAGACAGGGGAAAACCAGCGGCATTGCGATTCTGCGGTGGCTGCCATCCTTGCCTTGTTTGCTGTCAAAACCATGCAAACTGATGTTGTTGCTCCCATCCCTGTTACCGCAGGCAGGAGAGAAAGCGTGAATGTATTAAGAGGTTTTGGAGGTATTGGATTATGATTCTGGATCAATTCGGAGACCCCATCAAAATTGAAAAAAAGTCTCTTACCAATGAGATGGCCACCTTTTTTTCTGCCACCGGCTCTGACTTTGACATAATGCCTGATCCTGATCCTGTGCTGAAAAAAAGAGGCGACGATGCAAAGGTGCTGGAAGCCTTGGCCGCAGATGACCAGGTTACCATGGCAATACAACTCCGGAAGAGAAAGATCACCAACAAAAGAGACTACGATTATACCCCTGGGCAGCCAGACAAAGGAGAATCCCCCACAAAGGCCGCTAATGATCTTTGCAATAGTCTTACCCGTGATTTAGCACAAATCAATCTTAAAACGGTCTTTAATGCATCTTTATCGGCCCCATTCTATGGTTACTCAGTATTTGAGTTGATGTGGGGAGTAGATGGCAACCGAATGCGGTTGCTGGGCATTCAGGAAAAGCCGAGAGAGTGGTTCGGTTTTGACGGTAATGGGAAGCTGTTCTTCTATGAAAATGGCCAGAAGAAACAAACTCCCTGGGGTAAGTTTCTAATTGTTCGGCATGAGCCGACTTATAAGAATCCATACGGATTACGACTTCTGTCCCGATGCCTGTTCCCTGTTGCATTTAAGAATGCGGGGATCCAATGGACTCTCAAATTTCTGGAAAAGTACAGCATCCCCTGGCAGGTGGCAAAAGCGCCTCAGAACTACGATGACAAAGAGAGATATAAGCTGGCATCGAGCCTTTCTGCAATGGTGCAGGAAGCTGTGGCGGTTTTGCCGCATGGAGCAGAGCATGCAATTGTCGCTGTGAACAGCAAGGGCGGCACAGAAGGATTTATCTCATTTCTGAATTTCTGGAATGCCGGAATCAGCAAGGTTTTAAGTTGCCAGACCCAATCCAGCGAGATCACAGGCTCCGGAACGTATGCATCCAGCAAGACGCATTACGAAGTGCTGGAAGATGTTGTGCAGTCTGATGAAATGTTGGTCTGTGAAGCCATGAACGATCTTGCCGGAATCTACGTTCTTGTGAACGGATCAAACGAATATCCGCCGGTGTTTTCGTTCAACGAAGCAGAAGATCATCTGGCCCAGGCAGAGCTTGATAAGAAACGCTTTGATGTGGGCGTGCGGTTTACCAAGGCACACTTTGAGCGTCAGGGCCTGGATGGTGAGGAGTTTGAACTTGTCGAACCGAATCCTCTGCCACCCCCCGCCCAACAGGTCGCTGTGTCCCAAGAGGGTGATGAAGAAGCCGAACATGCCAGGGAAGATTTTGCAGAGAATGGCTTTACCCCAGACCAGCAGGCCATAGAGGCGCTGGCCAATGAGCAAATCAAAAAAGCCGGGAAGGATTTGGAATCCGTTGGTGAAAGCCTTTTGGCATGTGTGGAAAAGGCAAGGGATTTTGACGAGCTGATTCAATTGCTGGAGCAAACCTGGCCCGATGCAGGTATGGGGCAAATGGAAGATCTGCTTGCCCAGGCCATGACAGCTGCCCAGATGTACGGCCGCTATCAGATCATTGAGGAGGCAAAATGAGTTTTTCATTTCAACCGGCTCCCCCGGAAAATGCCTTGAAATTCTGGCAGGACAAAGTGCCCATGTCCAGAAAGGCGTTCAACGCCCTGGCCGAAGATGACCGGGTAAAGGCCTTTATTGTCACCGGGATGGCAAAAGCAGATATGGTTAATGCCATGTATGAGTCCATTGGGGAGGCATTGGAAACCGGGCAGACCATGAAAAGCTGGAAAAAGGGGATTCAGGATCTGTTCAAAAAAAAGGGCTGGACAAGCCCTGCCCCATTCCGTCTGGATAATATCTTCCGGACAAACATCCAGACCGCTTACCAGACCGGCAGATACAAACAATTAATGGATGTTGTGGAAAGCCGCCCTTATTGGCAGTATTCGGCGGTAAATGATTCCAGGACAAGGGAAACCCATGCCGCACTCCATGGCAGGGTTATCAAAGCAAAAGACCCTTTTTGGGATACATTTTATCCGCCCAATGGGTACCGTTGCCGCTGTACGGTAAAAAGCCTTTCTGAAAGACAGATGAAAAGAAAAGGCCTCAAGGCAGAAAAGATAGAGCCCGGCACCTTGCTGGAAATCCCCATGGGCAGACGGAAAGGGGCAGTAATCCCTGTGATGCCGGACAAAAATTTCAACACCAATCCTGCCAAGGCATATTGGAAGGCAGATCTCAAACGATACCGGCCCGATGTAAAGCAGAGCCTTTTACTGAGTTTAACCCATGCCTGCCCGGATGATTTCTGTACTCTTTCCGACTATGAGCAGGGTGCTTGTTACAAGAGACTCAAACGACATTTAACTCAGGAAGACCTTGAGGATTTGCAGACCGTGGTGTGGGCTGAAAAGAAAAGGGTTAGTGAGGAATTTGGTCAATGGGCAAAACGAGTCATGGAAGAACGAATAGAAAGAGGAGGACTCTATCCTGTCGGCAATCTGCCCGGCAAAGTGCTGCGGTATCTGGAAAATAAAGGAATAAAGCCCCGTATGGCTCTTGTGGTGGTTGATGATAATGCAATCATGCACTTGTCTCGACCTAAAAAAAATAAGCGTAAACAGACATTGAATCCAGAAGAAGTTATGAGCATACCGGAAAGATTTAAAACAGCTCGATGGTTCTATGACCGTACAACCCACGCCGCAATTATGGGATGGATGCGTTTTAATAACAAATGGGCAAAGGTTGCTGTTCGACTGGATTTTAAGATTGGGAACAAAAAGGATCTGGTCGCCAATGCAATCAGAACCAGCGGTATCGTTCAAAGAGAAAATATTGTGGGAAACGACAAATTTGAAGAAATCAGATAAGGGCCTGGCAAGGTGGGTTCCGACCCCACGATATGCTGGGGGAAGAAACTTCCCTCAGCCCCGCTGCCATCTGCGACCATCATGCCAGGCTCTGGAATAAACAATAACCCGGATTTACAGGAAAGTCAACTATGAATTGGGATACGATTTTTACAGCAGGAACGCACACAGACAGCAATGGGAAGACCAGAACCTGGACACAAGATGATCTGGATTCCCTGGTTAAAAACACCGGGAAAGATATTCCGGTGGTGATCAGACATCCGGGATCTGAGGACAGCGTTACCCACTTTGGCAAAATTGCTCGTTTGCGGCGGGTGGGAGATAAGTTGATGGCACAATACCATTCTGTGCCGGAAGCCCTGAAAAACGCTGTAAAAGAGGGCCTGAGTCTGGGTAAATCCGTTTCCATTGATACGGGCAAAATGGCCCTGCGGCATCTTGGACTGCTGGGAGCAGGTCAGCCTCCGGCTGTTCCTGGGCTTGGCCCGGTATCGTTTACTGCATCAACGGGCGAATCGCTCGCAATATATACGTTTCATCAACAGAAACAAGACAAACCAGAGGAGGGAAGTATGGACAAGGACAAAATCATACAGGAGCTGAGGGATGAGATTAAAGACCTCAAAACAAAGGCGGAACACGCAAAAAAAGACGAAGAAACCCAAAAAGCCCTGGACAAAGTTGAACAGGAACTTGCAGCGGAACAGGCTGCCCATCAGGAGACAAAGGAGGCTTTTTCAAAGTTCCGGCAGGAGCAGGAAGATGCAGCCCTCACGGCAAGGATTGATGCCCTTGCAGAAAGCGGCCGCATTCGTCCCTGTGACAAGGAAAAGACCCTGGCCTTTGCAAAGCACCTGCCCGGCGAAAAGGCAAGTATGGAA
>PDWI01010790.1_pt1 | contig 10155 bp, 9 predicted proteins | sample 1430891 | NCBI WGS metagenome assembly PDWI01 (sample SAMN01162508, study PRJNA174530) | Oral metagenome, whole genome shotgun sequencing project. | biome: Marine environment; feature: Marine mammal; material: Swab sample of the gingival sulcus; isolation source: swab sample of gingival sulcus... | reverse complement strand
ACCGTATTTATAACTTGAATGAATAATATTATTACTAATCATAGAATTAATATAGTAAAAATCCGCCGGATATTGGCTATTTGCCCAAATACCACCAACCTTGGCAGCAGATAAAAAAACATAATCCGGTTTTTCTTTTTGAAAAAATTCTTCAACTTCTAACTGCCTTGTTAAGTCTAATTCGCTATGAGTCCTATAAACTATATTATTAAAGCCACTTTTTTCTAAACTTTCTAAAATTGCCGAACCAACAAGACCTTTATGTCCACAAACAAAAACTTTTTTATTTCTAGCTAACATTTTATATCCTCTTAAAATTTAAACATCTTTTATTATACTATAAATCGCAGAATTTCTCCATTTACCGTGATGGAAACGATATTTTCTTAAAATCCCCTCTTTTTGAAAGCCACATTTTTCTAAAACTTTTTGAGCAGCAAGATTATCGACATCTGTATCAGCTTCAATTCTAACAATCGGATAATTCTGAAATAAATGTCCTACAACCATTCTGGAAATTTTAGTCCCCAGTCCTTGATTTCGAGATTTTTCTTCGCAAATAGCCATTCCAATTCTGACAATTCCTTCCCTAAGAGTATTGATATAAATCAACCCCAAAGGCTTTTCATTTTCTTCAAAAATAAGCATTTTAAACTTTTCTGAAATACAGCCGTTTCGTTTATAATCTTCTTCTAAAGCAATAAAAGATTCAAAAGTAAACTCCTGAAATACACCTCTCGACTCAGGATTATTCCATTTAAAAATGATCTCTAAATCTTCTTTCCTAATTGTCCTTATTTTTAAATTATTTTTCATTTAAACCTCTCTTTACCGGATTGTTTTTTAACCAATATTCTTTTAGTTTATTTATCTCATTTTTGGTAATATAAGGAGGAAGTGAAATCCTCAAAACAGAGTCCTTGCCTGCCTTGCCAAGCCAAATCTCATAACCGTCTTTAAGAAATTTCTTCTTACTTGCTAAAACTTCCCCTGATTCAAAAGTCCAAGCCGCCATATTGGAAATACCCTCATTTGCCTTAACCGGCTTCATCCACTTAAATTCTTCAAAAGTAGCCAATAAATAAGCTTTTAACTCTTTCCCCTTATCCCATTCTTGCTTTAAGATCTGATGAAATTCTAAAACCTTTCCCGCTACCAAATAAGGAAATAAATTTTCTGTTCCAACCCAGAAAAATCTTTTTTCAAAATCTTCATTATAAAACCAGCTATGGACTAATGGTTTAATGAGCTTCCTTAATTTTTGAGGAACATACAAAGCTCCCGTGCCCCTTGGAAAATAAGCCCATTTATGAAGAGTAAAGGAAATTATAGCCCTTTCAAAAACAATTTCATCAATAGTGAGTGAACCAAGAGTATGAGCGGCATCAATAATAAAATTACAGCTAGCATCTGATTTTTTAATTATAGAAGCAATATCAATTTCCTCTGACCAAGGAGAAGTAATATGAGACATTACAAGAAGAGCAGAACTATTAGCCTCTTTAAGAATTTTCTCTGTTATTTCAGCAGTTAGCAAATTATCAATCTCAATTTCAATTAAAGGAACTTTCAAAATTTCAGCATAATCTTTAAGCATAATTTGAGTAGAGCTATATTCGTGATTAGTAGTAATAATTTTAGAAACTTTTATTAAATTTCTTGATACCGCTCTACTAATGGAAGATAAAGCTGTTTCTAAACCATGAGTTGCGTTTCTAAGAAACCCAAGTCCCTCAACAGGACAATTTATCAGTTTTGCTAAAGATTTTTTAGCTGCTTCATAATCATCAAATAGTTTATTTTCAAAATACTCCAAAAAATCTCGTTCGTATTTATTTCTTAGCTTATTAAGCTCTTCTTCTATCATCAGAGGACTAAGTCCAAAAGAACCATGATTCATTCTTACCTTATTAGAACTTGGAAATAATTTCTTTAAATTATTATTCATTTTTCTTTCCTGTATAGTGGCTTTCCGTATTTATTAATTTCGCTCTTTAAATTTGCATCTACTATTTTATCCATTATTAACAAATCAATTTTGTAAGGAAGGCAGAGATCGTCTAATTTATTTTCTATCTTGAATTTTAAAGATAAATCTATTTTTTCTCCAATTAATGCTAAATCTATATCAGAATTTGCTCTAAAATTCCCTTTTGCTCTTGAACCATAAAGAAGAACTTCTTCAATCTCGCAAAATTTCTGAAAAATATTGCAAATATCAGTCAAAATCTCAGGCTTTAATCCATATTCCATCTTACATCATCTCAAATCTTTGTTTTAGTTCCTCAAACACAGGTAAATAATCATTTATTATTTTATAAAAAATATCATCTGCCAGATCATCATCATAAATATGAGAAGTCTCATTACGGCTTTTAATCATCTCCATCCATAAATCCCCATTGGTAATTAAATTAGCAGCAAAAGCCTCTCTAACAGCATCACGAGAGCCGTGAATTTCTACAGCTCCTTGATACTTGAGATAATCTTTTAATAATTTCCAGCCTAGCTCATGAGTAAACTCAAAATTTTGAATTAATCCTTGTTTTATAAGATTACTCAAAACAGAAATATTACTATAATTCTCATTATTATTTTTAATAAAGTTTACTGCCTCTTCTAATCTCTTAAGAGCTTTCCTAAACTGCTCAAATCTTTGCCGGTATCTTTCCATTTGTACACCTCATAAGTATCATAACTTTACATTAAGATAATGATTTTTAAGAGAATACCAAAGAGAAATAATTATAAAATAATCATACAGAGCTAACATTAATTGCAATGCAAATTCGAGATTCTTATTCACTAATATTTGTTTAATAATCTGTTTTTCATTTAACTTAAAAAGAACCGACTTTACCTGAAACCTTATCCTGTATTATATAGAAATTGATTTAAACGAAATACGGTAAAATAAAAAGGGTAAGAAAAATCCTACCCTAATTAATAATCTATAATTTTTGGTGCTTAAAGAATGATTAGTTCCAAGGATTGTTTAAAATTTGGTAACTGAGCCTAGATAAGACTAGGTGTCCGAGTCTAATTTTAAGCGTGACGCAGTAAATGTTTGAATTTTTCAAACATTATACTCAAAATCAAGATCTTGAGTCCAATGTACCCCTCTATAAGTGCAAAAAAATTATTCCCAGTCTAGTAATCTCTGTTCCCCTTCAAGCCCTCTCACTTCTTTTGCATCATAAGTTATCTCTAATACACCTTTATAATTACCATTATCATCACGAACAGCAAAATATTGGATATAAATAAATTTCCCCTGCATAGTAATCCAAAAGTTTGCCTCGGATTTCGTCCCTGCTTTAAAAGCTGCCACAATTTTCTCTACAATATGAACACTTTTAGGAGGATGGCAATATCTAACCTGACGCCCAATAATCCCCGGACTTCTAGGAAAAACTCTATTTTCGCCTTTATTATAGTAGCGAACTGTATCATTTTCATCAACATAAGTTACATCAAATGGTAAATGTTTGAAGATTAAATTAATTTGTTCAGGAGTAATAGAACCAACTTCTAAATTGATTCCTCCGACACTAGAACTTGAACTACTTGAAGCTGTAAATGGGACCGGAGCTACAGCATTATTAGCAATAGTTCCTGAAGTCTCAGCTTCAGATGGATGCTTCCAATCAGGATTCCACATTGGAGGAATTTCAATCAAGCAGTAACCAACTTCATCTTCACCCTTGCGAATAGAAATCCACTCAGGAGTATCGATTAATTCTAAACTCGTTGGCCAAAGGATTTTTTCTTCTTTAAAAATCATTCCCTCTATTGCCTTAAAAACCTTTTCTTGAACATGGAAAAAATTCTCATATTTTTTCTCATCAAGCAGCTTGCGAAAGTTCTTTATAATTTTACGAATATCATCATGCATTGCCCACATTACAGTGGATGGCTTATCAAATCCTTTGGTCTCCAAAGAAGGAAATAACTGATTTTCCTTACGAAGATAGTGAGTATTTACCTGCCATAGTTTTTCATAAGCTTTTGTCCAATATTCATGATCAATATTAGCTAGATCAACATTTTTATCCGCTTCCCTAAGTTCATTTACAAGTTTTTGGATAGCCTTATTTCCTCTAATAAAAGTATCTAAAGGATGCCCCTCTTCCAAATCACCAATAGTAGCCTTTTCTAATGATTTTTTAAAAACCATTAATAAATTATCTATTTTCTCCTCAAATTGACTATTATCCACTCCCAAATCTTCCATTTTTTGCTCTGCAAGGGCAAATTCTGACGGAGTCAAAGAGCCACCAAGTTTACTATTAAATTCTTTTTGCAAAGCTTCTAATTCTACTCCTTGAAAAAATTTGTTAATAATATCAAGAATAAGAGCTATTCTACTAGGATCTGATTTTAAATGCTTATCCATACTAACTCTAACATTCCAAACTTTTGGAGGCTCAGGAACAATCCAGCCAATCTCATCTTCCCCTTTTCTTATTTCGATCCACTCCTCATTTGATAATAAACGAGCCGCTGTAGGAAGTAAAACCTTCTCTTCTTTAACTATCATCTCAGAAGCTTCTCTAATTAACTTAGGAAGAATTTCTTTAGCTTTTGTTTCATCTTTAGCTAAAATTTCCTTATTAAAATTTTTAGCTAATTTTCTTATTTCATCATGTAAGCTCCACATAATTGAGCTTGGATGACTAAAACCATTTTGTTCTAAATAAGGGAAAAGTTGATTTTCTTTTCTTAGATAATGAATATTAAGTTTTAAAAATTGTTTGGCTAGTAATGCCCAATCAGAATACAAATCCGTAAAACCATTTTCTTTTTCCAATAATTTATTAGCTCTTTCATTTAATTGCTTAATCTCTCTATTTTCTTCCAAAAATGTCCTAATAGGATGACCGGGACTAAATTCACTTAGCTCTTTTTTCGGAATTTTATCTCTAATAATCTCAAAAACAGCTCTTTCAATATTGGCATGTTGAGTTGCATCTGCAAAAACATTTTCTTCTTCAAGTTTTTGGGCAACCTCCGTTAATTCCTCAGTTGTTATTTGGCTAACTTTTTCCAAAAATTCTTTCAGAAACTCATCTGCTTTAGCTTGTTCTTTTTTTGCCAAGGCTGTCATTATTTGACCAAGCAATTCTTTTTTTTCTTTCATTTTAAGTCCTTTTCATTAAAATTATATCTAATACTGAGCAGCCCACTAACCTATGCTTTAAAGCATTTTAAACCAACTGTAACTTGAGCTCATTTACGAGAGTAAGATAAGAATTTATAAAAAAGATTAAATGATATAAATCATATTTATTATTTTTTTTCCAAAAAAAGCATTTTACTAAAAATAATATTAAGAATAAAAAAAATTAAAATAATAAAGAAAGAAACTACATATAACATAAACTATATAGCATTTAAACTAACAAGCATGGACATGGTGGAAAATACTATTCCTATTTTTATCAATATCTCAAATATTTTTTATTGCTATTTGGAATTAATCTGACTATAATGTAGTAATGTTTTGCACGAGATACAAAATACTCTTGAGTAAAAAACAAAATAACCAAAGTAGATAAAATTATTAAAAGGAGATTTCTATGATAAAAGTAGGAAAACCGGCACCGGAGTTTGAATTAAACTCTTACCATAATGGACAATTCAAACCGTATAAACTATCAGACTTCAAACTCTTTGGACAATGGGTATTATTATTCTTCTACCCCGGCGACTTCACTTTTGTTTGAACCACTGAAGTTGCAGCAGTTGCTGCTTCATACAAAGAACTTAAAGAAATGGGAGTTCAACCGTTGTCTGTAAGTGTTGATAGTGTCTTTGTTCACAAAATGTGGAATGATAAAGAATTAGTTAATACTGTAGAAGGTGGCATTCCATACCCAATGCTATCTGATCAAAGCGGAAAAGTTGGAACTGAATATGGTGTATATGACGAAGATAACTCTATCCAAATGAGAGGAAGCTTCATTATTGACCCTGATGGAATTGTTCAATATTACGAGGTTGTTAATGCTCCTGTTGGTAGAGACATTGAAGAGCTTAAGCGTAAACTTGAAGCACTAATGCATGTAAGAGAAACTAAAGGTGCAGAGGCTACTCCGGTTGGCTGGAAAAAAGGAGATAAAACTCTTAAACCTAGCGAAGACTTAGTAGGAAATGTATTTAAAGAGTGGAATCTTAAATAGATCATTCTTAAAATGTAATAAAAGACCCGCATTCTAAATGCGGGTTTTTGTTTTGCTAAGATATTGCATAGTGATAATTTTCTGAAAAACAATAAAAGATAAATTAACTTCCCCTCCCTTCATTTTCGAATTATCCACTTTCCTCACTCAGACCATAGCAAGCCATGCAATCAATTTCAGAATCCGAGGACTCTTGTTGTTCAAGACAAAAATCAATACCTGACCAAAAAATAAAAACTTTTTTGAGCAAAACTAAATTTGAAAAACAATTTTTGGAGAGGGTTTCTTTTGGCTCCAAAATAAAAGAAAATAAAAGTTAATAGATTTGATTTTCTATTTATCTAAAACAAAAAGGGCAAGAAAAAACCTTACCCTTAATACCAATTATTTTTTGCAAAATGATGAGTTACAATATTTTTATTTTATTCCTCAAAAATTATTCCGTATCTTGGATCACTTTCATATTAGGCTTTTCTCCCTCTTTTGGAAGAGCTTCAAAACCTGCACCATAAACCTGATGAACATCTTGAACCACAATAAAAGCTTTATCGTCTAATTCAGAAACAATTCTAACAACTTCAGGAATCTTTTTTTTAGGCATAACTGTAGTTAAAACGACTCTTTCAACTCCTGTATAACCTCCAACACCGGCAAAAGTAGTAATTCCTCGTTGTAATTTTTTAAAAATAGCTTCTTTAATAGCTTCAGGATTATCGGTAGTTACCATAATTCTTTGACTGGCATTAAAACCATTTAACACAACATCAACAGTTTTGATTTGAATAAAAACAAAGATAAAGGTGTACATAATAGTTTCTAGACCATGCATTCCATCAGTTAGATAAGCCCATATTGTTGATAAAGATAATACTATTATATCAACAGTGATAAGGGTTTTGCCAATTGGAATTCTTTTAATCCATCTCATAATTTGAGCAAAGGCATCAGAACCTCCGGTACAAGCACCATGATAAAAGACAAAACCCATTCCAATACCAATTAAAATTCCTCCGTAAAAAGCATTTAACAAAGGATTGTCAGATACAGCTTGCGGAAAATATTGATCATGTAACCACTGGAATCCATCTAGCAAAAAACCGAAAATAGTTACAGCGTAAATTGATCTAATCCCAAAGCCTTTTCCTAAGAGTTTGGTTCCAATCACAAAAATTATAAAAGTTATACTCATATTAACAGTACCGAGAGGTAGATTGAAAATATATTTCATTAAGTAGGCAATACCGATCACTCCACCCTCATAAAAATTCATAGGAGTTACAAAAACGGTATAACCAAAAGCTGATAACATACAACCAAAAGTAATAACAATCCAAGGCATAATCAGCTTTTTTTGTTTTAACAATTTGCTTTGACCCATAAGATCTCCCTCATTTATCTTTTAAATATCACTTAATTTTTAACTTTTAGAATCAAATTTTGATCTCCAAAATAAAAAGCTACTAGGATACAAATATTTTTTCAATAAAACAATCTCTTTTTCATCTTTTTTTGAAAAGTTTACTCAAAGTCTCCTGAAAAAATCAGAAACGAAGAATTTAAGTCGCTATCGCCGGAATCGCTTCGCTCTAACTCAGCTGTTCGGAGAAGCCCATTATGAATGCAAAATGCAGAAACGGAACGAAGTGTAGTTCGGCGTAAGCCCAACTATATTTTATGGAGTTCGGCGTAAGCCCAACTATATTTTATGTAGTTCGGCGTAAGCCCATTAGGTCGCTATCGCTAGTAATTATAATGACATCTTGATTTTTAGTATCCTATCCCAAAAGAAACCTTTCTAAAAGCTTACCTTTACAGAACTATTTTTGTGAGTAGAAATGGATGAGATATAAGGATAACACTTCAATTTTGCTTAGTAATCCTCTTAACTCCAATCGCCCATTTTTGTACTTATATTCCAAAACTTTGGCTTATCTAATCTTTTTGTGCTTAGAGAGTGATTAATTGCAAGGACTGATTAAAATTTTACGACCAAGCCTACAGATAGTAGGTGACCGAGTGAAATTTTAATCTTGACGCAGTAGCTCGCCATTTATGATCGCAAAAATTCCCATTCAAATTTGGATATATTTCTTTTTTGCTCCTCAAAATTAATCCCCACAAGGTAAATATTACTTCCCTCTGCTAAAAATTTCTGATAATATTTTTTTTCTTTGATCTGAGCTAGGGCATTACTACCATCAACCTTAAATTCTAAAATGTACCTATTATTGTTAATCAAAATAGTCATATCAAGCCTGCCTTTATTATCACTCTCTTCAGCTGTTATAGGGTAACCAAGAGAAGCTAGATAAGCATAAATTACACTCGCATAAAACCCTTCATAAATACTAATCTTATTTTTGGTATAATTTTCGTAAGGTAGTGATGCAAACAAAGCTATTAGAGCTGTTTTAAAATCTTCCAAATTAGCATTAATTAGAGCTATTTCAGCTTTATTTTGGGATTTTTCACTTGCCTTTGCTTTATTTGTTAAAGTGCTGAAAAGAACATTAGTTAAAGACATTTTAACTTCCATATTAGGAATTTTCAAACTATACCTAATTTTATTTCCAATTGTAGTTTCTTCTTTAATTGTTAAATATCCTGCTTGAAAAAGCAAAACCTCCAAATCAATATTATCAATATCAAAAGAACTTAAGCTATCTCTTCCTAAAACTATATTCTCTAAATCAGGAATATAATAGTTTTCTTCTTTCATTAATTTAACTAAAAATGAAGGAGTTCCTGTTTCAAACCAATAATTATAATATCTAAATTCATTTCTGATAAACAACAAAATATCAAAGGGATTATAGACTTTATCTTTCAAGAAATTATAACCATTATACCATTTTTTTAACTCTTCTAAATCAACTCCTTCCAGTAAAGGTTTAAATCCAGTCTCAATGTCATGATGCGTATAACCGCAAATATTTCCAAATCGAGGAGCTAAAGATATGTCTTCAAGATTATTAAATCCTGAAAAAATTGAAACCTTAGAAAATTTACTTACACCGGTTATAAAAACAAATTTTAAATATTTACCATTATCCTTCAAAATTTCATAAAAAGCTTTTAATTCCTCTCTTCTCTGCTTTGCTTTTTCATAATCAGTAATATTATCTAAAATAGGTTTGTCATACTCATCAATTAGGACAACAACTCTTTGATTAAATTTTTGATAAGCTTTTCGTATTAAATATGCCAAACAGCTAGGAGCATCTAAATCTCGATCACATTTAATTCCTAAATTTTCCTGATTTTCTTCCAGTATTCTTGTAAAAGTTTTCTTCATACCATTATCTGTTCTCATATCTCCGGCAAAACTAATATGAATTACAGGATACTTAATATCAAAATCCCATTTATCTTCAATACACAATCCTTTAAAATATTCTTTCGTACCTTCAAAAATATTTCTTAAAGTATCTAAAAAAAGGCTTTTCCCAAAACGACGAGGGCGAGAAAGAAAAACATATTCGTAATTTTGGATAAGATCTAAAGCTTCTTTAGTTTTATCAACATAAACATAGTCATCTTCCCGTATCTTACTAAATGTTTGAATTCCTATTGGTAATTTCATAATAATTTCTCCCCCAAATTTTGGCTTTATTTATAAATTTAAGAAAGCTCTTATATTTTTTCGTATAAATTCTTAAAAATATTGCAACCTTAACACTAATTAAGCATCTTTTACCTTTTATCTAGTATCAATATAAGATATTTTGATTATAATAACAAAAAATATATGATAGAACTTAGGAAAAGAGGCTATCCCATCTATAAGCGCAAAAATTCCCATTCAAATTTACTTATATTTCTTTTCTGCTCCTCAAAATTAACACCCACAAGGTAAATATTACTTCCTTCTGCTAAAAATTTCTGATAATATTTTTTTTCTTTGATCTGAGCCAGAGCATTACCATCACCAACCTTAAATTCTAAAATGTACCTATTATTGTTAATCAAAATA
>PDWI01025846.1_pt1 | contig 10156 bp, 10 predicted proteins | sample 1430891 | NCBI WGS metagenome assembly PDWI01 (sample SAMN01162508, study PRJNA174530) | Oral metagenome, whole genome shotgun sequencing project. | biome: Marine environment; feature: Marine mammal; material: Swab sample of the gingival sulcus; isolation source: swab sample of gingival sulcus... | reverse complement strand
ATCTTTGCTATTTCCTGAAAAAACGGCTGAAATCTGTTCAAATCCGGTACAATTTTAAAAATTTTACAAGTCTGAGGTATTGGTTCATGAGTTTTTTATATTTTTACTCCCATCAACCTATCGATGATTAATTTTTATTCCGTTTATCCATGAAATACAAGTGGCTACTTATTGCTATAGTAGTAAATATTTCTTTTATCCACTCACAAGAGGATACAGAAATTTATTTGTTAGACCTCGTTCAGGGAGATAGTCTTATCGTAGTAAACAATCCTATTAATATTTCCAAAAACAAAGGATATGATAACCAGCCATCGTTTTTGCATGATGGCAGTGGAGTCTTATTTTCCGGAATGCGATATGGCCAGACAGATATTGTACTGTTTGACATTGAAACCAGAACAAAAAAATGGCTAACAGACACTTACACCAATGAATACGGCCCACAGCAAACCTATAAGAAAAAGTATTTTTCTGCAATAAAGCAAAAAGAAGACGGCAGCCAGCAATTATGGGAATTTTCCTTTAACGGAAAACGTGCCAAAAAAATATTGGAAAGCGATAAAGTAGCATATCATTTATGGATACATAAGAAAATGTTTGCAGCTTTTATTATTGGCGACCCATCTATATTACAAGTTTCTAACTTAAAATTTAAAATCCAATACCCCATTGCAAAAAATATAGGCCGGACTTTACAACTTATCCCCAATACAAACCAAATAAGCCTGATAAGCTACGAACAAGAAGATCCGGAAATTTATGCCGTAAACCCGATAAACAGCCAAATAAAATATCTTACAGATCCATTGAAAGATGTTCAGGATTTTGCATGGTTACCCGATGGTACTATGATTATGGGAAAAGACAGCAACTTGTATAAATTTGTTCCAGGCAAGGATAAAAAATGGATAAAATTTGCTAATTTAGCCGAATATAGCCTCAAAGGCATCACCCGAATAGCGGCAAGCCCATTAGGTACAAAACTCGCTATAGTAGTAAATGAAAAATACGAAGACTAACACCTTTATTCATAGAGTTTTATTTATTTTTCTTGTTGCAATACTCTTAGGTTGCAGTAAAAACAACTTTAAAGACAAATGGACACGCAAACAAGCACCAGCTACATTTAAAGCTCGTTTTGAAACCTCAAAAGGTAATTTTGAAATTATGGCCAATAGAAATTGGTCACCCAAAGGCGTTGACCGGCTATACCAACTTATAACTTCCAATTTTTTTACGGATATTGCCCTTTTTAGAGTAGTTCCGGATTTTGTGGTACAATTTGGTATTCACAATGACAGTACACTAAATAAAAATTGGAAAAGATACACTGTTCCGGATGAAAAAGTGATGGCTATTAATCAACCCGGAACTATTGCATTTGCCCGTTCCGGAAAAAATACGCGAAGCACACAACTGTTTATCAATCTGGGGCACAATTCTCCGCGTTTGGATACCATACATTATAGTGGCGTAACTGGCTTTCCGGTGGTAGCAAAAGTTATAAAAGGAATGGAGGTGGTAAAAGATTTCTATGATGGTTATAAAGAAGCTCCGGCTAAGCAACAAGATAGCATTCAGAAATTAGGAAATATGTTTTTACAAAAACATTATCCAAAACTGGATTATATTAAGAAAGTTTATATTGTGCGTTAATAATTTTTATTATTTTTGTTAATATTTTAATTATTAATACACATAACTTGTTTTGACCTTGTTATTTTTTAGGAAAAAGATAAAATTCAGGATAAGTACAGTATAGGCACGTTATCAAAAAAACATTCCGTAGCCGTTCAACAGAAGATTATTGAATTAGAACTACGGAATGGGAATTAAATGCAATAAGATAACGTGCCTTCTTTAATAAAATTATATTTTTTCTAAAGGATTTTTTATTTTAACAGAATATTTGATTTTGCATTCACGCTAAAGTATAACAGTTCAAAAAAATACACCAAATTTTTATTTCCCGCTTTACATTCAAGAGTATTGTAGAAACAGCTGTTGTTTTTTCTTGATTTGAAAAACATGAGATATTGAAAATCAACATTTTACCTAATAGAATTTGTTAGATTAAAAAACATGTTGTTCATTTTTTCCATTGATAAAAAAACGAACCAAAAAAATCCGGATTTACCAAAAAAATCTTTATAACACTATGATTTTTGATTAGAAATTTTATGAAATTTTCAAGTAATATCGAGATATTACGAGGAGATTTCGGGAAATTTATGGCAAAAAGAAGAAAGTCTTAACAAGATTAACCGAACTCAGGTTATAAAAATAATTAAAACAGAATTATAGTAACAACCCCACATGCACTTCTGAAGTTTTATAACCTACAACTTTATTATCTTTGCCAAATAAAATTACAAGATGAAATTAGACATATTAGCCATAGGTTCCCACCCTGATGATGTGGAATTAGGCTGTGGAGCCACCATAGCAAAAGAAATAAGCCGTGGTAAAACAGTAGGTATATTAGATCTTACCCGAGGTGAATTAGGCACGCGGGGTTCTGCGGAAATACGAGACAAAGAAGCTATGGAAGCTGCAAAAATCTTGGGAATTACGGTAAGGGAAAATTTAGCTTTTGCCGATGCTTTTTTTGTCAATGACAAGTCTCATCAATTAGAAGTTGTAAAAATTTTGAGGAAATACCGTCCGGAAACCGTGTTGTGTAATGCCGTTGAAGACCGGCACATAGACCATGGAAAAGGCAGTAAACTGGTTTCGGATGCTTGTTTTCTTTCGGGCTTACGAAAAATTGAAACTAAATTAGATAACATTATTCAAAAGGCATGGCGTCCCAATAAAGTTTATCACTACATTCAATGGAAAAATTTAACTCCTGATTTTGTGGTGGACGTAACCGGATTTACAGAAAAAAAAGTAAAGGCCGTAAAAGCCTACGCTTCACAAATTTACAACCCTAAAAGTAAAGAACCCGTTTCGCCCATAGCTACAAAGAATTTCTTAGACAGTATTATATACAGGGCAAGAGATTTAGGCCGGTTAATTGGCACAGAATACGGAGAAGGATTTACGGCAGAACGCTATGTAGCTATTGACAATCTGGATTGTTTAAAATAATTCTATAAAATTTATTTGAAGAAGATTGCAAATAGATTATATTTGCATCCCCAAAGTAATAAATGGTGGTTGTAGCTCAGCTGGTTAGAGCGTCGGATTGTGGTTCCGAAGGTCGCCGGTTCGAAACCGGTCTTCCACCCAATATCATTCAGAAAAACCTCCAAGTATGTGAACTTGGAGGTTTTTTATTAAAAACCGTCTAAACCACTTCATTAAAAAAAATTAGACCTCAATATCTCTATCATATGGAATTGCATCCAGAACATGTTTAAAGGCATCAATTCTGGCTACCGTTTTTCTATTGGCTTTTATCACTTTAAATGGAATTCCGCCATTTTCGGTGTTTTTAAACATTAAACGTTTGTATTGTGTATAAACATCCCACAGTTCCTGAGCCGCTAAATCCACGGAAGAAAGCTTCCACTGTTTTAAAGGGTCATTACTTAATTCTTCAAACCGTTTAGCTTGTTCTGCTTTGGTAATAGACATATAAATTTTTACCAATCTTATTCCGGACTGCGTAATCATACGCTCAAAATCATTAACCTGATCCATAAATATTTTGTATTCCTCCTGAGTACAAAATTCATTTACCGGCTCTACCACTGCCCTATTATACCAACTTCGGTCAAAAAAAACAATCTCGCCCGCATTGGGAAATCTATTGATGTATCTCTGAAAATACCATTGCGACTTTTCTTCTTCACTTGGCTTTGGCAAAGCCACAATACGCACATGCCTGGGGTTTATACGCTCTACAATTCTTCTAATGGCTCCACCTTTACCGGCAGAATCTCTTCCTTCAAAGACAACTATTATCCGCTCGCCATTCTGTATTGCCCAGGTTTGCAACTTTACCATTTCTATTTGTAATTTCTTTAGTTTTTTTGTGTAGTCCACAAATCTAAGGGCTTTTACAGGGTTGTACTCATCATCTGTTAACAAGGCCAACATCCCTTTCTTGGTGTTCAGTTTTCGCACATCTGAATCGGATAATTCTTTCATATTAATTAGGCTTTAAATTTTACGATTATTAAATTATTACAATTAATTTTAATGCTTCTTATTTCTAATAGAGACAGCATAAAATTAAAATGCTGGTTCACACATCTATTTGACCAATAGATCTGAAGTAACGCATCACGATATTGGGATCAGGCAACAGATTAGTATTAGCCTCTTCTTTTCCGGTGTATTCAAATTGCGAAAGCACATACCGCATACATTCTAATCTGGCTGTTTTTTTATCATTAGCTTTTACAATTATCCATGGACAATAGGTAGTATGGGTTTTCCCAAACATCTGCTCCTTATAAAAAGTATATTTATCCCATAGTTCCTGCCCTTTTTGATCCACAGGGCTAAACTTCCAGCGTTTTAAAGGCGTTTGTAAACGAGCATCAAATCTGGCTTTTTGTTCTTCTTTAGTAATTGAGAACCAAAATTTTATAATTTTAACTCCATCTTCATACAGCATGTGTTCAAAATTTGGCACTTGTAGCATAAATCGGTTGTATTGTTCTTTTGTACAAAAGCCCATTACCGGTTCAATACCACTGCCCTTTTTCTATTTCGGTAGGTTTTGTAAGGGCTACTAAATTCATGGAACGCGGATTTAAGTGTTCTTTAAACCTCCTGATGTTACCACCTTTTCCGGCTGCATCCCTGCCTTCAAAAATAATGACTACACGTTTTTTGTTTTTAGAGATCCAACCCTGTAGTTTTACCATTTCTATCTGGAGATTTTTTAATTCGTTTTCGTAATGCAGCCGTTTGTTTATCGCTGATAAATCGGTATTTCTTTCTTTTAATAGAGCTACAAGTTCTTGTTTAGATTTTATTCGTGAAAAATCTTCTTTAGTAATGTTATATTCCATTTTTTTTAATTGTTTCACATTAATTTGGTCAATTAGCAATTTTCTTTTTTTCCGGTATCGAATATATAAAATATTCTCATCTTTTCATTATTTCTACCTGTGGTAATATTTTGCGAGCAACTTGCGTTGTTGCAGTTTTCTTTATCTAAATCACATCACCAACACACACATCTTTAAAAAAGGCATTTAACACCAATTTACTCTGCTCTGTATCATTATTTTGCCATTGAGCTGATATAAAAGAGGCTATAAATAAAAAATGCACAAAATTCTCTTCATGAGATTTTTTTATGGTTTAAATTTGAGTATGGTATCCCGGATTATGGCTATGCATTCATACAACTGCGTTTCGGTCATTACCAACGGTGGGGCAAACCTGATAATATTGCCGTGTGTAGGTTTTGCCAGCAAGCCATTATCTCTTAGTTTTAAACAAATATTCCAAGCGGTGGCACTGTCTTCCGTATCATTAATAACAATGGCATTTAACAATCCTCTTCCCCGCACTTTTCTTATAAGGCTGGTTTTTGCAATTAACTGTTCCATTTCCTGCCTAAAAATATTACCTAGCCTAAAAGCATTCTGGGCTAATTTTTCCTCTTTTACCACTTTTAAAGCCGCCACGGCCACAGCACAAGATAGCGGATTTCCGCCAAAGGTAGAGCCGTGATTTCCCGGCCTGATTACTTCCATAATATGATTATCCGCCAATACCGCAGAAACCGGCAAAACGCCTCCGGATAGAGCTTTACCTAATATTAACACATCAGGTTTTACATTGGGCAGGCCGGTAATATTTTTACCCTTACTGTTATCGTAAGTAGCCAGTAGTCGACCGGTACGGGCAATACCGGTTTGTACTTCATCTGCAACAAACAGCACATTCTTTTCCCTACACAATTGTGCAGCCTCGTATATATAATCGTCATCCGGCACAAAAACACCCGCTTCTCCTTGGATGGGTTCCACTAGAAATGCTGCCACATTAGGGTCTCTTAAAGCCTCTTTTAAGGCTTCTAAATCATTAAACCGTATTGACACAATTCCCGGTGTAAATGGGCCAAAATTTTCTGTTGCCACAGGGTCATTAGACGCAGAAATAATAGTAATGGTACGGCCGTGGAAATTGTTTTGACAAACGATTATCTTTGCTCTATTTGCAGGAATACCTTTCTTTTCATATCCCCATTTTCTGGCTAGTTTAATAGCCGTTTCTACAGCTTCAGCACCTGTATTCATGGGCAACACCTTATCAAAACCAAAGTATCTGGTAACAAATTTTTCAAAGCGGCCCAATTGGTCATTGTAAAAAGCCCTTGAAGTAAGGGTAAGATTTTCTGCCTGTTCCTTTAAAGCAGCTATTATTTTTGGATGGCAATGGCCTTGATTTACCGCCGAATAAGCCGACAGAAAGTCGTAATATTTCTTGCCTTCTACATCCCACACAAATACGCCTTCGCCCCTACTTATGACTACCGGCAACGGATGATAATTTTGTGCTCCGTATTCATGCTCTAAGGCTATGGCTTCTTGGGATGTTAATTTTTTATCTACTACCATATTTCTATTCGTTATTATATTATTGATTACAAGGCTGCAAATTAAAACATTTATAATCAGCGTTTTAAAATTACAGACAAATTTTATATACAACACCTTTTCAGACTTGGCCGAAAAACTTCATTTCATTATTTAATAATCAACATTTTGTACGCTTTAAACCAAATTAGAATATCTAACATATTAGACTTGGCATTAGTTATAAAAATCGTTTTTAAATTTACATATAAATACCGTAAAATAAAAAAAGAATCTAACTAATTTTAAGAGATTATGTCATTTCTTTTTTGCGTTTTGGCCTAAACACAAAATACAACCCGATAAGCACCAGTGGAATACTCAATAATTGTCCGGTATCCAGATTTACCGAAAGCCAATTTTCTAGGCCTCCTTGCCATTCCTTATAAAATTCTATGACAAAACGCAAAGACCAAAGCATAACCATAAAAACGCCAAAAATATAGCCCAATTTTTCTTTTTTATCAGTTTTCCAATACAGATACCACAAAACACCAAATGTAATTAGATAACCAAATGCTTCGTAGAGTTGTGTAGGATAGCGATTGGGCACTTCTGCCAAAGCATCCTGAAATCTGGAACTGTTAGCTATCAGGCCATAGGCTTTTTCCACTTTATCTGCCCCAGTAATGGCCATAGCTTTATATTGGCTAATGTCATTTCTTATAAACTTAAAGCCAAAATCAGACCCCGTAGGCTTGCCTACGATTTCTGAGTTGAACAAATTGCCCAAACGCACAAACATACCTCCTAATGCCGTGGGTATAACCAACCGATCCAAGGTCCAAAGCAAAGGCTTTTTTACCGCTTTTTTACTGTAAATATACATAGCTATAATAATGCCGATAGCAGCCCCGTGACTGGCTAAACCTTGATAGCCGGTATATTCAAAAGGGTTTAGCCTAAAAGGCAAAAATATTTCAGTAATGGTATAATCTTCTTCATAAAACAAATAATGCCCCAATCTTGCTCCTAATAACATCCCTATAATTGTATAGATAAAAATGCTGTCTAAATGCTTTAGGGAAATATTTTCTTTCTGATAAATTTTTTTCATAAGCTGTAACCCAATTACAAAAGCCAATACGTACATAAGGCTGTAATACTTTATAGGAAAAGAACCAATGGTAAATATATCCGGATTAAAATTCCAAGTAATGGAAGAAGAATAAATCATAATTAAATTTTGATTGGGTAAAGATAGGTATTGCCCTTTAAATTACAAACGTTACTTGTGGTTATTCAGTTAACGGAGCAATAGGCACTAAATAGATTTGTTCATTTTTTTCATAGAGAAAAAACGAACCAAAAAAATCTAGTGTTAAGTTAAGTGTAAAATTACGTATAAGCCGCAGTTGCTTTTTGAATTTTTTGGGTTATTCAAAGGCTTCTTTTAGACAGACCAAACGGCCAACCCGATAATAAAAACCTTCTATATACCATTAACGGTTGGGCTATGAATAGTTGCGTGGTTTAAGTAACAAATTAGCAAATAAAAACCGAATAGAAAATCCGTTAGGATTTTCAGAAGTAGGTCAGATCAAGCAATTACTTATAGCAATTGTTAGGCAACGTTATTTATTCAATTATAAATTTCACATTTACTTTTGATGAAAACTTCATTTTTTCAAAATCAATTATCATTGGTTTGCTTGCACGATTTCCATAAATTGAAGAAGCCCCTCTAATTTGAAGTCCGGCTACTTTTCCTTTCAACTGATTTGTTATAGATTTACTTTCCAAGTCTGAAATGTATATTGCTTTTCCAATTTTTTGATTTAAAGGCTCAACCATTTTTTCGGCGTTCTGTTTTGCTTTTAAAATTGCTTTTGCTTTTAAGTTAAGTAGCAACTGTTCAGATTTCGAGTATTGAGTTTTATTAATCGATACGTTAGATATTTCTTTACGTTCCAATCCTGCCATTACTTTCCCTACGGTTTGAGCGTCATTTACAATTAATGAATACATTTTAGTTTTTAGAATTTTTTGTCCGCCTAAAAAGTATTTTTTAAAGTCGCTACTGTAATCCAAAACGGAAAGGTTTTTTTCTAAATCGATTTTTAATGAATTAAGAACTTGCAACATTGAAGCTTCCAATTCCTCTGTTGATTTGCGATTCCGATTATCTTCTTCGTTGAGGATTATCAATAAGTGAATTTTGTCAGGGACAACTAACGTGTCAACTTCTGCAACAGTTTCGAGAAATGGTTGATCAATAAAATTTTTGCTTTGCCCAAAAGCCTGAAGTGATAAAAATCCGAATAGGATACAAATTCCAATGTTTTTCATTTGTTTGGTTTTAATTTAATTCGATATCAAAAGTATAATTTCAGTTGTTCTTTTTAAAGGCAGAATTAGTGAACTATCCATTTCAGTTAGTTTATTCGTTTTCCTTCGTGGTTTTGTCATAATGTTGCCTAACATTAAAACAGACAGATTACGGCAGCCTTGTAATAATAACCAGAACGGGATTTTTAACGGTGTAATAGTTGATAATTAACAGTTGAACGGATAAAGCCTCAAAAACAATTTTGACAAAAAGTTGTAAAATTTAAACCCGAAATACGAAGCCAAAAAGTTTAGAACGCTTAATGCACTTCATTTATTCAATCCTACGACCCTGCGTAGTAAATGATAAGCCTTGCTGGCCCATGGTAGAGTTCATTACACCTTCAAAAAAGGGTTCGGGGGTGTCTTTTGGCGTCTTCCATTCAAATATAAAATTGGCTCCTGTTCCTCCGCCGGAATCCGCCTCATCTATAATTATCTCTACAGTTTCTAAAGGTCTTAGAAAAATAGGTTTTTGAAAATACCGCCGAAGCAAATCACCCGAGGTATTATAATAATCTGCAGATAAAATATAAACAGAGTCCTTGTCTGATATATTCCTGAGGCTTACCATGGCCGTAAGACCATATTTGGTATGTTCAGAATGGCTAAAAATTTCAGAATAAACGGCAAGATAGGTTTTACCGAAAACTAAAGAATCTTTTTTGCTCAGGCTAATGCTGCGTTTGCTCCAGTTTTCTTCTTTAAAACCAACATTTTTATCCGGCTGATTACAGGCATAAAGCATTCCATAAATAATTACAAGAATAATAGATGTAATTCTAATCATAAATTTTATAATTTATGGGGTAAAGATAGCTTATTTTCTTGTTGAACTCCTCTTAACTTTTTCTATTTCCTAAAAACGGATCAAATTTGTTCATATTTTGTTACTCTTTTTATTCGCATCCACGGCTATAACTTTCAAAAAGTGTCTCATCTGAACAAATTCTATCCTATTTAGCCCACAACTCTTCTATCGTTTAGTAATACCAGTTCTGCTTTAAAAATACTCAAAAAATAAAATGATGAATTTTTTTGATAGATAAGGCGTAGAAATTAAGTATAGCCGTAGATATAGTTTATTTTTACAACGAAATATAGCATAAAAAGGCACATTTTATTGAGTAATTTTGAGGTGGAAATGGTATAAGGTGTTGGTAAATCCTTGATATCGATTAAAAACAAAAAGTGAAGATGAGTTGATTACCGGATTTTTAAAAGTTAATGAATTATCGCACAAAAAAATGATAAAATTTCTAATCAAAAATAAAGAA
>PDWI01010789.1_pt1 | contig 10156 bp, 10 predicted proteins | sample 1430891 | NCBI WGS metagenome assembly PDWI01 (sample SAMN01162508, study PRJNA174530) | Oral metagenome, whole genome shotgun sequencing project. | biome: Marine environment; feature: Marine mammal; material: Swab sample of the gingival sulcus; isolation source: swab sample of gingival sulcus... | reverse complement strand
TCCGCTTCTTCTTTTGTTGTCACTTTATTTAATTCATTTTTTATATTTTTGCTTCCTCTAATCCCTTTTAAGTACCACGCAAGATGCTTTCTCATCTCAATAAGTCCTCTTCTTCCCTTATATTCTATCATAAGGTCTAAATGTTTTATAGCGATATTTATTTTTTCTTCTACCGTTGGATCAGGAAGAATATTTCCTGTTTTAAAATACTCATCTATTTTTCTTATCAAAAATGGATTTCCCTGCGTTCCTCTTGCAACCATAATACCATCAACATTTGTATGCTCCTTCATTCTAATTGCATCTTCTATAGAAAATACATCCCCATTTCCTATAACAGGTATGTTTACAACATTTTTCACATCTCTAATCACATCATAATCTGCTTTACCAGAATAAAACTGCTCTCTTGTTCTGCCATGAACTGTAATTAAATCAGCCCCAGCTTCTTCTATTACCTTTGCTATCTGAACCGCATTATTCGTATCAAAACCCTTTCTTATCTTAACAGAAACAGGCTTATTCGAATGATCAACTGCTGCCTTTACAATATCATAAGCGAGCTTTTCATCTTTCATAATAGCAGAACCATCTCCATTTTTCACAATTTTAGGAGCAGGACAGCCAAAATTTATATCTAGTATATCATGATTAAAATCTTTTAAGTTTTTAACCATATGAGCTATAATTTCTGGTTCATGACCAAATATCTGAAGACCTATTGGTCTTTCATTTTCATATATCTTCATCAGTTCAGCTGTTTTTTTATCATTATAATAAAATGCCTTAGCACTAACCATTTCCGTAAACATCAGTGAACATCCAATAGACTTTACAATCTCCCGAAATGCTCTATCAGTAACGCCAGCCATTGGTCCTAAAAATACATTCCCATCAATTTCTAAATCTCTAATTTTTATCATCTTTATTCATCTTATAAATATATAATAATCCTTTTAATGTTAAGAGCCCATCTACAATATCTATTGATTTTGTTTCAGAAGATATCATTGGAGCAAGACCACCTGTTGCAATTACTGTAATCTTATCTTCTTTTAATTCTCTTTTCATTCGCTTTACTATATATTCTACAAGTCCTATATATCCTAAAATAACACCCGATTGTATCGATTCTGATGTGTTTTTACATATTACTTTATTCGGCTTAATAAGCTCTACTTTCGTCAGTTTTGATGCCTTTTCATAAAGCGCATCAGATGAAACCTTAATACCAGGAGCAATCGTTCCTCCTAAGTATTCATGCTTACTACTAATAGCACAAAAGGTCGTTGCTGTACCAAAATCAACAATAATAAGCGACCCTTTATACTCTTTTATTCCACAAACAGCATTAACAATTCTATCAGCACCTACTTGTTTTGGATCATCATATTTTATATTTATCCCTGTTTTTATTCCAGGACCTACCACAATCGCTTCACAGTTAAAATATTTTACAGACATTTTTTCTAATGAATGCATAATAGCTGGTACCACAGACGATATAATTACTGCATCTACTGCCTTTGGATCAATACCACTCGTATTAAAAAGCTGAACTACCGTAAGTCCTGTTTCATCTGTTGTTCTATTCTTATCTGTTTGTATTCTCCAATGTTCAATTAATTCATCTCCATCAAACAATCCAAGAACAATATTTGTATTACCGACATCTACTGCTAATAACATAACACCTCTAATCTACATAATCATAAAGACCTCTTATAGATACTTCTCCATAAAAGATATTTTCTCTTTCACCTTGTTCATTAATAATAATAAGATGCCCATTTTCATCAATATCCACAGCTCTTACTATTCTCTCTTCTTTCGATATTATTTTAATATCTTTATTCAATATAACTGAATACTCTTTGGAAATATCAATTACTGTTTTAAAATTCCCATTGATAAACTCATGATATAAAATATCAAATTCTTTTAAAAAACTTACAACAATTTCTTTTCTTGATATATCATGATATTTATGAAGAAATATTCCCTTATCCTTTATATCATCTGGAAATAAATAACTCCCTACATTAACACCAATCCCAACAACAATATAATTAATAGAGCCCAGCTCTAAAGACATCTCCGTAAGAATCCCTGCGAGTTTTTTATTTTTAAGAACCAAATCATTCGGCCATTTAATCTTTATATCTAAATCTGTGAGTTTTCTAAGGGCAGTAAGCATCGCTGCAGCCGACAGCAAGGTGAGTTTAGGCGCTTCTTCTACGCTGATATCCGGCTTTAAGATAATAGACAGATATACGCCCTTATCTTTTTCACTATACCACGATCTTCCTAATCTACCTCTCCCATTCGTCTGAGTATTTGCAATAATAACTGCTTTATCTTCAGCAATCGTTTTAGCATAATTATTAGTAGAATCCACGGAATCAAGAAAGATAATATTAAACTTATTATCTATCTCTTTTTCTATTTCATATTTATTATAAATATCATCTACTTTATGATATTTATATCCTTTTTTATGCTTTGCTTCAATATGATAACCCATTTCATTTAATTTAGAAATATGCTTTGATACACTTTGACGAGAAATAGAAAGTTTGTTACTAATCATCTCACCAGAAATATAATCATCAGATTCTTCTAATAATTTAAGTACTTTTTCTCTCATCAGTCGATCTTTCTTATATCACAAAGTTCTGACCATAAAGGCTCTAATCCGATACTCTCCATATAAGAAGAAAAATTACTACCCGTTTCATCAGAAATATCATCCGTCGTCCATAGACTATCGCATTCCTCACAGATATATATATTTTTATTTATCTTCTTTATAGTCGCAGTATATATTTCACCCTCATCACAATATGGACAATACATCTTACCTACTTTCTTGGATACGCTGTGATAATACTATTTGATTTATCTCTTACAACCAGACGAATCTTCGTTTCACCATCTGTTCCTATTACCCTATTCATCTCTATATCATATACTCTATAACCATTATTTTGAAGTTTACTTTTCCCATAATCTTTATTTTCAAACGCCTCATCAATAAGATTAATAAGCCCTACTTTATTCGTATCAAACATCGAATGCTTTGGTTTATCCGGTCTAGGAATCAGATGCTGAAAAACATGCTCTATTCTCGTTCCTTCTTTTGAACCAAAACCATAGAACACATCACCCTTTGATTTCCATCCCTTTAACTCACCATCTTTTTTAACTTCAAATAGAATCTCTGCCTTTACCAGATCCTCAATGGTAATATCTTTATCTTCTTTTTCTATGATAGGAGGAAGCTCATCCTCCTTACTGGTATGAACAGCCTCTTTTTCTTCTCCTACTTCTTCTGTTACCTTATCACTTATTTCTGATTGATCACTTATTTTTTGTTCTACTACTACATTAGAACAACCAATAGCAGAAAATAATACGAAAGCTAAGATCAGAAATAAAATAAGAAATCGTTTGTTTTTCATCATTTTCTTAACCTTTTCTCTTCTAATAATAATAATATGTTTCTTTTATATAAGCAAGAATAACAAGCCCAGCAAAAAGAAGAACAACAGATACCTCACTCGTTCCACCATATTTTTTCAGATCCTCTTTTTCATTATGAAATAGCCTCTGGTATTTTCCATAATACGCAATATTACCTAAAAGACCGTAAACTATAAGAAAAACAATGAACGATGCAATATCAGCAAATACTCTCTCATTTATATTAGCTATTCTAAAAACAAAATTAGTACGTATCCTATTTAATATTAATGCAATAACCATCCAGCCATACATCTTTCGATAGGCAAACCAAGCAATATTTAAAAATCCTGCAGCACCATTAAAAGAAAACTTATTATTCTTTACTTTTGTAAACGCTTTTACATAATAATCTTCGTTTTTTTCTACAAAGTCTTTAACACTCTCTTCACTTAGAAAATTATCATCCATAAAACCCTCTATTTATTTTCTTTACTAGCCTTTATAAAATCTCTAAATAATGGATGTGATCTCGTCGGTCTTGATTTAAACTCTGGATGGAACTGACTTGCAACAAACCAAGGATGCATCTCTTTTTTCAGTTCTACCATTTCAACAAGTCTTTCATCAGGAGAAATTCCACTGATAATCATCCCATTTTCTTCTACTTCATTTCTATAATGATTATTAAATTCATATCTATGTCTATGTCTTTCATAAATTAAATCTTCACTATATGCAGCATAAGCAAGTGTATCTTCTTTTACTTTACATGGATATACACCCAGTCTCATTGTACCACCTAAATCCTCTACATCTTGCTGTGAAAGCATTAAATCGATAACAGGATTTTTTGTATCCATGAGTTCAGCACTATGTGCATCTGTATAACCTAATACATTTCTAGCAAATTCAATAACAGCGATTTGAAGACCAAGGCATATACCTAAATAAGGTTTTTTATTCACCCTAGCATATCTTGCAGCTTCTACCTTACCTTCTACTCCTCTATCACCAAATCCACCAGGAACTAAAATACCATCCATATCTTTTAAGATACTATCAGAATTTTCCTTATTTACCTCTTCAGCAGATATCCAATGAATATTTACTTTTACATTATTCGTAAGACCTGCATGTTTTAGTGCTTCTGCTACTGATAAATAAGCATCTTTAAGCTCTACATATTTTCCAACAAGTGCAATATCTACTGATTCTTTTAAATTCTTTTCTGTTTCTACAACCATTTTCCACTCTTTTAAATCCGGCTCATTACAACCTAATTTAAGCATATCACAAACTTTATTAGCAAGACCTTCTTTTTCAAGCATTAAAGGTACTTCATAAAGCGTCTCTGCATCTCTATTAGTAATAACATTATCAGGAGATATATTACAGAATAATCCTATTTTATTTTTAATATCATCTGAAAGTTCTTTCTTCGAACGACAAATAATAATATCTGGCTGAATACCTATTTCTCTAAGTTCTTTAACAGAATGCTGAGTTGGCTTTGTCTTAAGCTCTCCTGCCTTATCCAAATATGGAATGAGCGTAAGATGAATATAAAGTACATTTTCTTTTCCAATATCATATTTAATCTGTCTAATTGCTTCCATAAAAGGCTGAGATTCAATATCTCCAACTGTTCCACCTATTTCAGTAATAACAACATCTGGATTTTCATCCTTCGCCACCTGAAAGGCTCTTTTCTTTATTTCATTCGTAATATGAGGAATCACTTGGATTGTTGCACCTAAATAGTCTCCTCTTCTCTCTTTTGTAATTACTGACCAATAAATCTTACCAGTCGTTACATTACTATTTTTATTCAAATTAATATCTATAAACCTTTCATAATGGCCTAAATCTAAATCAGTCTCTGCACCATCTTCTGTCACAAAAACTTCTCCATGCTGATATGGACTCATTGTTCCAGGATCTTTATTAATATATGGATCAAACTTTTGAATAGATACTTTCATTCCTCTTTCTTTTAATAGTCTTCCTAAAGAAGCAGCTGTTATACCCTTTCCTAAAGAAGAAACCACACCCCCTGTTACAAAAATATACTTTGCCACAATATCTCCTTTCATATAAAAAAAGTGAGCATCCTAAAAGATGACACTTTATATTTCCACACCAATATTATATACCAATTTATTTATAAAAACAATACTACTTATTTATCATTATTGTAAACTGGCCGATGAGTTTTTTTAATATCTTCGTCTGTTTTATTAAAATAGTCATAGTCTACTCTATTTAAATAATCATTATCATCCCAAGTAATATCAAAATGCCTATATTCATCATCTATTTTAATCATGTTCCAGGCGTGATTAATAATATTTTTAAACTTTCCTTCTTCATCGACTTCGCCATATACTATTTTATTTTCAATATTCATATAATCGAGTATATATTTAAAATACTCTGCATAGCCATCACATACTGCTGTATGATACTTAAATGCAGAATAAGCTGTATGAGAGAGTATTTTTTTATTTTCATCATTCAAATTATAATATTTTATTTTCTTTGCTATGTATTTATAAATAGACCTTATCTTATTTAAATCATTCGTTTTTTTGGCAATATTTTTTATTTCATCATCCATAGTAAATTCAACAAAACCATCTTTATCAAAATAAATAATATCCGTATCTTTATTTAAATAATATTCATCAAAATTAGCAATACATTCTACATCATCAGCAAAATTCTTATATCCAATCCCTTTATTTCCTATCGGTGCTATATATTTTTCTCCACTATTATAATATATCGCCACAGGAACAAAAGGACTAGCAGAACCTCTCTTTGAAAAGGTTTCTAAAAATTCATGTACAGCATATTCTATCGAATAAAGCTCATCATTATAATAAACTCTCGATTTATAATTCATTTCAGCATCAAAATGATATCTTATACTAGGAAGATTTCTATCCATATAATTTAAAATAAGATACTTATTATTCTGATCTAAACGAAAAACCATACTGAGACCACTCTCTTTTATAAGCTGGTATTTCGCATTTCTTTTAATCATATCAGAAGTCTTTATAAACTGATCCCCTATTAATACTTCATTTTTATAAAAGCAAAGTCTATATAAACCAGAATCAAATTTATAAAGCACTCTTCCTTCCAGCTTTCCACTTTCGCTATAATACTCTCCATTTTCTATAGGAACTCTCTTCTTATTCTTTATATCAAAAGTATTAAATTCATTAATGATGATATCTTTATATTTTATTAAATCATCATATGACTTTATATCTTCCTTTAAATCATTAGAAATCAACTTATATATCTTTTTTTCTTCCTGTAAGAAATATTTTTTTATAATATCAAGCCGATTAATTATCGTATGATAATTTTCTCTTAATGACTCTATATCCTCTAGGCAATAATCCTTCCCTTTTATTAAAATATTATTATCCGTTGCTAATTTATAATTCTCTTTCGTTAGAAAATCCACAGACTTATAATTAGATAATTTTAAAAAATAATCTTTTATATATAAACTGAGTCCTTTTAAGCTCATCTCATAATCATCAAATTCTAATATCTTTCCATCCACATTAATATATTCTTCTGAATAAGAGTATGTGAAAGGAGATATAAAAATTAATAATAATAGTATTACTCTTTTCATAAACCCTCCGTAAATATTATATCAAATATAAAGTGTAAAAATACATTTCCTTAATAAAACTTTAATATCTAAAATAAAAAATTTATACATATTCGTAAAATTCTTGGTATAATAGAATAAGAAGAGAAAGGATTATTGTATGAATGAAAAAATACTTGTTGTAGAAGATGAAAAAGAAATTGCGAATTTAATAAGAGACTATTTATCTGCTTCAAATTATAAAGTTATTATAGCTAATGATGGAGAAGAAGCATTAAAACTTTTTAATTCAGAATCACCACAACTAGCTATTTTAGATATAATGCTACCAAAAAAAGATGGTTTTGAAGTATGTAGAACGATAAGATCTAAATCAAATATTCCTATTTTAATGCTTAGTGCTAAAAAAGAAGATACAGATAAAATAATAGGCCTGGGATTAGGTGCTGATGATTATATAACAAAACCTTTTAGTCCAAGAGAACTTATCGCAAGAGTTCAATCACAATTAAGAAGGTTTACTGAACTATCTACCAATCAGGATAAAAAAGAAGTTCTTACTTTTAATGGACTTACTATAGATGTTACTGCTTATACAGTTAGTTTAAATGGTGAAATTATACCGTTTTCAGTAAAAGAATTTGAAATACTGCATTATCTTGCTTCTAATCCAAATCAAGCACTCTCAAGAGAAAAAATCTTTGATGAAATCTGGGGATATAACGAATTTGGTGATATAAATACAGTTACTGTACATATTAGAAAAATAAGAGAAAAAATAGAAACTGATCCTTCAAGACCTAAATACATAGAAACTGTATGGGGTGTTGGATATAAATTTAAGGGTGAATAGTATGATTAAACTAAAGAGTAAGATCGTTATATCTCTTTTAGTTATAACTTTACTACCTCTTATTAGTATTGTTATCTTTTTTTTAGGAGCTAAGTATAATATTATAAATGTTGAAATACCAACTAATATAATGACTCTAATAGAAACTAAAGATAAATTTATTATTTCTAGTATTATAATATATTTAGGAGTATCTTTAATATGTATTATTCTTATAAAGAACTCCCTTTCAAATCATCTAATAAAACCTGTAAAAGAACTTAATAATGGGACAATGAATATTATTGAAAAAAATTATGATTTCACTATAGATTATTTTGCCAATAATGAAATAGGGGAACTCTGTAATAATTTTATTAAGATGAAAAATAGTATTACAACGGATGTAAGAAAACAAAAAATATATGAAAATTCAAGAAAAGAACTTGTTGCGAGTATAACACATGATCTTAAAACTCCTCTAACAAGTATTATTGGGTATGTAGAAGGACTTCAAGATGGTGTTGTTACTGATCCAAATACAGTAAATAATTATCTTAAAGTTATTCATAATAAATCAGAGAGATTAAACCATTTAATAGATGATTTATTTACCTTTTCACAACTTGAACTCGGGAAATTTCCAATCAACAAAAATGAGACCTCTATGTTTTATTTTTTAACAGAATATATTAATACAAAACTTAGAGAATTTGAATCAGAAAAACTTAATTTTATTCCCATTGAACCAATAATGGATAAAACAATACTCATTGATGAATTCAGAATTGGTCAGGTGTTAGAGAATTTAATTAGTAATGCATCAAAATATGCTAAATCATATATAAAACTCTATACAACTTGTGACGATAATTTTTATAACATATTTATTGAAGATGATGGTATTGGTATCAGTGAAGAAGATCTTCCTTATATATTTGATTACTTCTATCAATGTGATAAATCAAGGAATACAAATAAACCAGGAACCGGTTTAGGTCTTGCTATTTGTAAGCAGATAATAGAATCTCATGAAGGAAAGATATATGTGAAATCTACGCTGAATGTAGGAACAACATTTAGAATATGTTTGAAAGGTTAAATTTTGGGGTATAAAAAATTATAGGAGGTTTTTATGAAAAAATTTTTATTGGTACTTACTTTAATATTAAGTTTATCTTATGTTTCGTTTGGATATGAAGAAGACCCTAGTATATGGGCAAAAGAAGAAATAGACGAGTTATATAAATATGATAAAATAAAAGAAGAAGCTTTCACCGATTTTAAATCTAATATCAATCGATTGGATTTTGTTTATTTAACAGTTAGAATGGTAGAAATTATAAACGATGAAGAAATAGAAATCAATCCTAGCATTAATTTTACTGATACAAATGATAAATATGCGCTCAAAGGAGCTTCTGTCGGAATTACATCTGGTATAGGAAATAATAAATTTGGTCCTGATATGCTTCTTACGAGAGAGCAAATGGCAACATTAATCGTAAACACATTTCCTTTAATAAATCCAGAAGAAGAAATTTCAGATAATGTTTATGAATATGCTAATAAATTTTCTGATGATTTTGAATTTAGTGATTGGGCAAGAAATGCTATCTATGTATGTAAAGAGAAAAACATTTTAAAAGGTACAGGTTCAAATATATTTGATGCAAAAGGTCAAACAACTAGAGAAGCTGCTTTAGTAGTTATCAACAGATTAATAAGAGATAATATTGATCCTTTTGTAAGTGGTATGAAAAATTATAGTAAATTAAATAAGTTTGTAAAAGTAAATGATGATTTAGAAGTAAATATGAAAGATATTATTATTTCTAACAAGACTTCTTTAAATACACTTACTTTTAAATATTATCAAAAAAATACTTCTAATAAAAATATAAAAGAATCTTCTTTGATTGTTTATTTTGAAGATGGCAGTTCAAAATTACTAAAGGGTTTTTCTAAAATTTTAAAACCTGGAAAATCTAATTATCGATCATTAAATTTAAATTATTCTAAATTTAAAAATCCTGTATTTGTTATTGTTGAAACAGATACTGTAGATATAAATTTAAATCTTAAAAATATGGTAAAATGGAAAATAGAAGACTAATGTCTTCTATTTCAGACCGTAGACAAATGGACTTTGAAATTAACCTCAAAGTCCATTTTTTTAACAATTTCTATTAAATTTATCATTTTTACAAAAATATAGTCCA